>Ga0255345_1002889_pt1 | contig 20941 bp, 18 predicted proteins | sample wastewater_treat_6_FD_192415 | JGI IMG/M metagenome (GOLD analysis project Ga0255345, IMG submission 192415) | Wastewater microbial communities from Lulu Island WWTP, Vancouver, Canada - plant20 | ecosystem: Engineered > WWTP > Wastewater > Unclassified | place: Canada: Vancouver, British...
CTTCATCTTACTATATAAGCACTATCTAATGGCCTTATGCTCTCATTGGAGCACGTCTCACTTCCAGAACTTCCACCAGTGCCTAGCTTTGGCCTCCTCCTGGCTGGGTGGAAGAGCTGGGATCTTCTCCAGGGCCTGGTGGACTGTAGCCTCCAAAAAGGAAATATGCTGATCTTTAAGCTTCAGTGTTTCCTGGTATTTTTCCAGGTCTTTTTGCAGTCCCTGCATCTCTATCTTAGATTGATCAATCTCTGCTCTTAGTTGATCATGCTTGATCAGATGTTGATCATTCTTTGATCTTGCAGCCTCCAGATCTCTCTTTAGCTGGGCATTTTCTGTTTTTGCTGCATTCATCTCTGACCATCTTTTATTGGCATCTAATCTGGCCTGATCAAGGTCTGCTCTTAATTGATCACTTTCTGATCTGGCTTGATCAATCTCTGATCTCAGTTGATCAATCTCTGGGCCAGTTTGCTCAGGTGGATGAAGGAATTGATCAATAGCCTTGGCTATCAAATTGGCTTTGCTGAGATTGAAATTCTTAGCTGCCTGGTTAATTTCTCCCAGGGTTTGCTCATCCACATCTGCATAGACCCTCAAAGTTGATCACTCCCTGATCAATTTTTGCTCATAGATGATCAAGCCTTGATCACAGTAGACCATCTCTGATCAAGTTTTGCTCAGGGATGATCATGCTTTGATTGTAGTTTATCTTTTTGGTCCTGCAACCCTGCAGCTCCACAAACTGCCTAGATAGTTTCCACCCAAAGATAGACTTATAAGATAGCTTCACATCCCATTCCATCTGAGAGGGTGCCATTGTCACAGAGTCCATCAGTGATCACAGATGCCCAGGTAAAATCCCAGACACTTACATGGGTCAATAACCATGGCCTATTTTCAACTCACTACTTAGAGACTCAAGTGCCAAAGACCCCTGAGTGGAAAGAGGATGAGAAAGCCCAGAGGATCTTCAGTGAAATTAAGCAACTCTATCAGCAGAATCTAAGAGCTGTGACTGCCTATAAGGAAGCTCAACTGGAAGATAACTTCATTAGGCCAGTCCTTAAGGCACTGGGTCACTTCTTTGGCATTCAGGGGAAGGTGGCTGATAATGCACGTGTGCCTGATTATGCCTTCTTTTCCTCTCAAGATAGCCTTGATGAAGCTTATCAGCTCCAGGGCACTCAGGATTTTTATCAGAAGGCCATAGCAGTAGGTGATGCCAAAGCCTGGGGCATATCCCTTGATAAGAGCCAGACATCTGGAAAGGGCATGTGGGACAAGCAAAATCCCAGCTACCAGATTGATACATATCTTAGAGACACCCCTCCAGTATGGGGGTTGCTCACAAATGGCAGGCTGTGGAGGCTATACCATGAGAGCACCAGCTATAAGCTGGATGTTTATTATGAGGTAGATCTGGAGAGCCTTTTAAAGTCAGGAGACTTGGAGGCCTTTAAATACTTTTACCTATTTTTTAGATTTGAGGCATTCCCCAAATTTCCTGGAGATTCTTTCCTGGACAGAATCAGGGAGGGAAGCCAGGCCTATGCCAGAGAGATAGGTGAAGAGCTTCAGGATAATGTCTATAGGGCCATGCAGAAGCTGGCAGAAGGCTTCTTTGCAGATCTATCTAATGGTTTAACCAGGACAGGAGAGGACCTGAAAGCAGTCCAGGATAACTCCATGCTCCTTCTTTACAGGCTCCTCTTTATCTCCTATGCAGAGAGCAGGGGATTGCTGGATACCAGCAATAGGTACTATCATGACATGAGCCTTCAGGAGATGAAGAAGGAAATTGCCACCAAATTAGATGCAGGTGACTTCCTAGCCCCATTCTCCTATGCCTACTGGGGCAAGCTGAATGGCCTCTTTGATCTCATTAATGAAGGGAGTGAATCAGATAGGTGGAAGATTGATAGGAAGGTCTTCTACATTCCAGCCTATAATGGTGGTCTCTTTGACCCAGCTAAAAACACCTTCCTGACCACCAAACATGTTAGTGATCCATACCTGGCAGAGGCCCTGGACCTTCTGGCCAGATCTGAGAAGGCCATGGTGGACTATTCCTCACTGGATATTAAGCACCTGGGGTCCATCTATGAGGGTTTGCTGGAGTACAAGCTGACACCAGACCTAAACCTGCTCACAGATAGGGGTGAGAGGAAGCTCACAGGCTCTTTTTACACACCAGATCCAGAAGTTAAATACATAGTGGAAAGCACTATTGGACCTGTCCTGGCACAGAAGAAGGATGAATGGTTTAGAGCTGGCAGTGGCAAATTTGCTGATTACATCCTGTCCATAAAGGTCCTAGACCTCTCCATGGGCAGTGGACATTTCCTGGTGGAAGCTGTGGATTACCTGGCCAGAGCCCTGGTAGAGGCATGGGCTACTGCCAGGAAAGAGGATGCTAAAAATAAAGAGATTGCAGAGCATGATATTCAGTGGGCCAGGAGAGAAGTAGTCAGGAAGTGCATCTATGGGGTAGATCTTAATCCCATGGCTGTGGAGCTGGCAAAGCTGGCCCTGTGGCTCACTACTGCAGCAGCAAATAAGCCCCTGTCCTTCCTAGACCATCACCTCAGATGTGGTAATAGCCTGGTGGGGATAGATCTGGACTCCCTGGTAGTCTTACCATCTGCAGAGTCAGGCAAAGGTTCTCTATCAGCATTTTTCACAGCACAGAGGAAGAATGTCATAGATGAACTTCTCAGGAAATATGGTGAGATTGACTCTAAGCCAGATGACAGTCTGAGGGCTGTAAGGGAGAAGGAGAGACAGTTTAAGGCCCTTATGGAAGATGAGAGAAGCCAGAGAATTAGGGAGGTAGCAAATGTCAAGCTTTCCACTTACTTTGGCAATATTGTAAATGATGATGATTATGAATGGATGTGTAATGGCATTGACCCTGGGATCTCACCTGGATGGAGTGGTGTCAGGGATCTGGAGTGGTTTAGGAAAGCACAGCAGATAGCCCTAGAGCAGAGATTCTTCCACTGGGAGCTGGAATTTCCTGAAGTATTCATACAGGGTGGTTTTGATGTAGTAGTGGGCAATCCACCATATGTCAGGCAGGAGAGCTTAGGAGATATTAAGACCTATTTTAGTGCCCATTATCAGGTCTATCATGGGACTGCAGATCTTTATGCCTACTTCATAGAGAAGGGCATATCACTTTTAAAGGATGGTGGATTCTTCTCCTACATAGTGGCAAATAAGTGGATGAGAGCAAACTATGGGATGCCTCTGAGGAGATGGCTAAAAGTCCAGCACATAGAGAGAATCATAGACTTTGGAGATCTGCCAGTATTCCATGAAGCCACCACCTATCCCTGTATTATACTGATTTCCAAAAGGCCACCAGATACCTCTTTTAATGCCACTCAGGTAAAGACCTTGGATTTCACTAACCTCACTAAATATGTCAATGAGAATTCCTACATTGTAGATCAGACCAGATTAAAGGATGAGGGCTGGTCCTTAGCAGATAGACATGCCCAGGACCTACTGGATAAGCTAAAAAATCAGAGCATACCACTAGGTGAATATGTAGGTGGAAAGATCTACAGGGGTATTTTAACAGGACTTAATGAAGCTTTTGTCATAGATGCTGAGACCAGGAATAAACTCATCACCGAAGATCCCAAAAGCTCTGAAGTCATAAAGCCCTTCTTAGTGGGCAAAGATATAAAAAGATATCAGCCTCCTGAAAGTGATAATTATCTAATAACCCTTCCCAAAGGTTGGACCAGAGAGATGTCTGGAGGCACTGGGGATGCTTTTTCCTGGTTCAAGGAGAATTATCCAGCAGTCTTCAAGCACCTGGAGCCCTTTGCAGAAAAAGCTAAGAAGAGATGTGATCAGGGGGAATACTGGTGGGAGCTTAGGGCATGTGACTACTATGCTGAGTTTGAGAAAAATAAAATTATTGTCCCTGCCATAGTGAAGACAGCATCTTATGTATATGATCAATCTGGCTTCTATTCCAATGATAAAACTTCAATTATACCCACTGAAGATCTTTATCTTTTGGGCATACTGAATTCAAAAATATCTGATTTTATATTACACTCTATCTCTTCAACCAAAAGAGGTGGTTATTTTGAATACAAACCCATGTACGTTCAGCAGATTCTTATTTATAACATTGACTTCTCAGATCCCCAAGATAAGACCCACCATGGCCGAATGGTCTCTCTGGTAGAGCAGATGCTGGATCTGAATAAGAAAAGACAATCTGAGGCACAGAATTTCCTCAGATGGCTTGAAGGAGAGATAGGTGCCAAGGTCCAGGATCTCAGTGGAGCCTCCAAGCTCCAGGGATACTATGGCATGGACTTCTCTGGATTCCATGACCTACTGATCAAAAACAAAAGGAAGCTGAAGGCAGGCTATAATCCCAGAGGCAGGGGGAATAAAGAGCTTTTAGAAGATGAATTCAATCGATCTACAACTAAGATCAAGCAGATTGATGCCAGGATAGAAGAGACAGACAGGCAGATTGATGCCTTGGTCTACAAACTTTATGGGCTGACTGAAGAGGAGATTAGGATAGTGGAAGCAGAGAACCGATAGACAGGTCTGGATAAGGAGCATAGATTAGACCTCACCATTCAGCCTGCTCCACATACTACCTGGCTGCTGGGACTCAAGGCAAAAAATTAGAGCAAAAAGGGGGATAGGTTTGTAGTATCCTCCTTCATTGGCTTGCTTTCATGGTAATGAATTGGGAATGCTAACCATAATGTCTAAATGTTTCAGCATCGGTAAGTGCCGTAACTTCTCTGAGTGCCGTAACTTCTCTGAGTGCCGTAACTTCTCTGAGAACTTCACCACTCTCTCCTATTATATCCGAGTGTTCTATTATTGATGTTGTATGTGCGTGGTGGTCTCCAAAAATAACAGCTTCACTCTTTTGTTTATTTCCCTCTCTTATGCTCCAAAAAACCATATCTAACGCCTCACTATCTATTGGTGGAAGGGTATTAACCGAATTGATAAATTCAGGCATGCAAGCGATATAAAAAACTGGCCACTCTGTCACTGAAACAAAATACCTCCGGCACAAAAATTCGTCGTTGAATATCGGATATGCTGCAGCTACGTCAAATTGTGTAGACTCTCCTAGGTTGGCCACATTATTGAAATTTATACCCATTACAGCATTCTCTTCTTGTCTGTTTATGATTAACGCGACCACTGCTTTGCCTGCAAAAGATACGGCACTCAATGCTCGTATCAATTGATCCTTTAATAACTTAAATTCTGCAATTTTTGTCGATTCTAGTGGCATCGTATCACCTCTTCTGATTAGTTTTTTAAACTTTTTAGTTTAAATATTTTTCGGATAGTTACCTTCATTGAGTTTGGTTGACAGTTGGCAATGGACGATAAGATATGGCTACATTCGATTGCCCTTTCCCAAGCATCATTTTGGCAGTAAAATCTCAGTGCTTCTCTATCTGAGGGGAAATTAGAACGGGGGGCGGCACATAGGTTTTGCGAGACAGCCAAAAGAGGGCCTAGTGCACCATAACATTAATTTTAAGGTATGTGTTTAGGTGCTTGAGAGTAGGTCGATAGATGCTGAATCAGTCTGGGCGTGATTAATATAAATTTGCATGCATCTAATAAGCAAACGATATCGGCAGACTATGCTCACCAAAAAAAAGACTCTAAATGAGAAGGCAGATATTTCATAAAGCATTTCAGCCAGTGGCAGGGCACAATCCCTTATGCAACATATGCAGCCCCAAAAGAAGCTGCTAAGTGGCTTGTCAGAAATGGTCATGCCCTGCCGGAAGATTTGGCCGGACTTGAAGATGAAATTGTGGAATAGGGAGGCCCTCAGGCCTCCTCTTGTTGAAGTTGATAGAGATATCTTTGGAGGCTCTTTTGCAAATCTCTCACTTGGTGTAAGAGCCGGTTCCTCATAAATTGGCTTCCCATCAGGCTGTTGCTTCGTGGTTGACTCTCATCAATTAGGCCCTCAAGAGTTTTAAGACTTGAAAGATATTTCTCAAGTTTATCTATTAACCCGGCCTTACCCTTTGGCTTCCGGCCTTTTGTGGATTCCTCACCTGTCGATTCTTCACCTGTCACTTTCTCACCTCTTTTGCTTCATAAGTATCTTCTGAGCTTTACATCTGATCTTTATTCGTTGCCTTTTCGTCATCTTATCCTCCCAAAAAGATTTGTCCCTCTCATCCAACTATCCCAAAAAGATAAGAGGGACGATCAAAGCTTGTTGCCCAAATAATGAATCCCGGCCAATGGCTCCTTAACGAGCACTGCATAGTCGACCCAAAATTGGAAGACGGTATCGTGGCTATCTTGATCGACATAATTGTGGAGGTTAAAGCCCAAATCATTATCTTGCCCGGCTGCAAATCGAGGATCGAGACCATAATAGTATGATGCCGGAGGCTGCCGTCCATCTATGCCCACAAGGGTCCCTTCCGGCACTGACCGGGTCCTGTGGACAGTGAGGCCCAAAACGGGAACATTCACCGATGCCATTTTGAAGTTAGGCAGTCCAAAAATTTCTTCCCTTTCGGCCTTCACTACATCAAGGGTCATAAGATATTTCTGAAGTTCATCAAAGTTATCTTTGTTCAAATAGACATCTGTAAGCTCATATGTATATTCGTCCTGCTCAACGTCGGCCACAAGGAGCTGCAAGTCTCCTATGGGATCAGCAGATGGATCTGACCATTTAGGGCTTGTTTTGTCGTAAAAACGGTCTCCGGCCTGCAATTGCCTAATGCCGGAGCATAGGATGGCTCCGATCCTATCATTGATATCCCTCGTGAGCCAATAAGCCACCCTACGGAAGGATCTATCGATCATATCAATGCCCTCCGAATAACGAATAGCATCCTCATCTATCCTTACCTCAAGCCCATAGGACTGCATTGTGGACGTTATCTCCTCAAGAGATGTCACTCCCACCTTAACGAATTTAGAGCCTGCCGTACGGGCTCTAGGAGCCCTACGAGCCGTATCCGAAGCTGCCGAGGTAGGCTCTCGTAGGGCCCAAATAGCTTTGGTATCGGCCCGGACTTTAGGCATTAGTGGAGCCCATTCAAGAGCCGGAGCCATAATGCTAACCACTCTATCAGCCACAAAATCCCGTTGAAGATACATTTCATTGGGCAAAGTAATTTTAGACATTCAAGCCACCTCCATAGGAGTCATACCAAATCCAAGGAGCACTATCCCAATTACATCCGAAGTGGTGTTGCCCTCCACGTGGTGGAAGGATATTGGGCCTTGTCCACTGCCGGAGCTATTGAAGTAAAAAGTCTCCTCCGAAGAGTCGAAGATTAACAGGGCCGGGTCGCCAACTTCCAATACTGAAGCCGGAGTAGTATGTGGGACCACTACCTCGGCCACCGTAGTCTTGCTCAATCCATAGAATTCAACCGTAGCCTTCCGTAGATAGCCGGACTGGATCATTGTGTGAAGGTCCGATATTGTGCCATTTGATTGTGGAATAGCAAGAGCCCGGTCCGGTTGAGAGATGATTTCACCGGCATAAGGCATTGGGATTGATCCTCCAATTTTTCGGACAACCGGCAGACCCTCGGTGAGGTGATAATCAAAATATTCACTATCAAACATTTCCACAAGGTCGCCGGGTTCCAACGGGCTCTCTCGTGTGACCGTAACCATGTCTAATCCTGTCCGGCTTTGAGAGATAGCCCTTGTTATGGCTCCCTCATAAAGCCAGCAGGTAATACCCGGAAGAGTTGACATCTCTCCGGCAATTTCACCTATAAGAGTCATAGTTATGGAAATTAATCCTAAAATATATAAACGTGTCGACCAAGTATTGGCTATGAATTATCCTCAAGAAGTTAAAGATCGAGTTTTAGAGCTAAAGAAGACGGGACTGGCTCACCGGTACATAGCATACCAAATGTCGAGGGAGAAGCCATTGAGTTGTGGAGGGCCCAAACGTCCGAGGAATTTTAATGATGTCGATATTGCCCGGATTGTTGAGCAATTGGAGAAAGAGGGGAAGCTCCCTGTGGGTCGTGCAAGCTTATTCCACAGGAAGGTGAGAAGTTTGCCGAGGAGGCAAAAAGTAAATAGCAAGTAGGCAGAGAGAATATAGGTGGATCAATGAATAAGGAGCAGGAAAAGAATCAGCTCAAGGTTGCCGAAGACCTATTTGGATATAGCCCATGCCAGCACTGCAAGCACTTCCACGGAGGAGAAGAGTACTTTGAAGATCCCTTCGTGTCGTGTGAGGCTTATCCTGAAGGGATACCCGATGAGATATTTGAGGGAGAAAATATGCATCGGGAGAGATTTAGGGGGGACAATGGAATCAGATTTGAACCGGATGAGGAGAGATAGGAAGGGCAAACACCGGAAAGTATAAATTGTAGTAAAATAGATTGTCAATTAGCCTTTTCCTCCTATAGAGGCTGCAACGGACCTTGCCAAAATGGGGGTTTATTCATTTCGACCATTTTGGCAAGGGGAAGGTCGGGAGGAGCTCTCTCTCTCCTCCCCTCACCTCATAAAGGGCTATGAAGGGCTATAAGCTTCAAAATTGCATTTTTTATGTGTCAGTAATTTCAGTAGAGACCAGGCCCAAATTGTTGACTTCGGCCTGTGGCTGCAGATACCGGTCCCGGTCCATTCATCCGTCCAATTGGACGGGTAGGTTTTGTTTTTGCCCACAAGATTGTGGACGGTTGGGAAGGGCTCAATCTATCGGGCTCCTCCGGCCCGGCCCTGGGAGTCTGTGACCTCTTCCCTGGGGGTGCCGCCGAGGCACCCCCTGAAAAGACAATCACCCCCTGAGTAATTGGCATCTTCTCCCTGCAATATGGCACAAGTGTAAAGGAGCTGGTGCCAATTTGTGCAAACAAAAACAGCAAGTTGTTAACAGCATATCGTTTTTGTCAGCAATTGCTGAAGAAGAATCAACAACAGCCTGCTCTGCAGGGGGATATCTAAGCAAATCCAAAAGCAGCAAAATGTAAACGCCACATTAGTTTTGGGGCGATCGCCCACGAATAATCAACAACAGCCTACTCTGCAAGGAATATCTGAGCAAATCTAAAAGGCAGCAAAGTGTTAACGTCACATTAGTTTTGGGAGCAATTGCTCAAGAAGAACCAATAACAGCCAACTATGCAAGGAATATCTGAGCCAATCCAAAAGCAACAAAATGTAACGTTAAAAGGTCGTCCAATTGGATGCCTCATATCTTCTGCAACTTCTCAAGGAAGTTAGGGCCAAAATCGATATGTGGTAAAATCAGCAGCAGAGGCCACTGTGAGAGGGGCAAACATTATTATAAAACTAAATCTACCTCGTGAAGTATGAGGGGGGGCGATGGGATATAGATGCTATCGGTTTTGTGGTAGGGAGGTTTGAAGGTCAAGTTTAGGAAGTGCCTTTTAGATGGGCAAGAACTCCACTAGGGAGTTAGCATATTGCTCTTTGGGCCAGTTGATCTGGCCACAATTAGGAAGAAAAATCTGCCCCATGAAGTTAGTAAAAATCTTTGGGAAGTTGAGGAGATGTGGAGCTATTTCATGCCTATAGACTTTGGAAGAGGTCAATCTGAGAAAGCATTTTCTAAATATGGGAAAACTGCCTAAAGATTTGGCAAAAATCTATTTATGGCTGAAATGTCTAATGTCTAAGTGCCCCCCATTGCTGGGGAAGATCCCGAAGAAAATGGGGAAAAAACTTACTCTCGTTCTGCCCATAATTGCCTCTTCGGGATCTATCCTATTTGAAAATAGGGCCTATTGCTATCGGACTCCGTAGAATCGTTTTTAAAGCATGGATTTTCAGGGAGGTATATTTAAACTAGGGACAGAGTGAGAAAGTCGTTTTTAGAGCATTATATGAGACAATTTTGGGCATGACGGGCTATGATCAGTTATTAATCCACAAGAAGGGAGGAGAAGAGAGATAGAGCTATTTCTGCAGGGTCGAGTTGATAGGGACCTCCTGCAGAGGCTCAGCCGGAGGAGGCTCTCCTGCAGGGTGCATCCTAATTGTCTTCTCCTGCTGAGGCTCTCTCCTGTTTGGCCTAATCGGGATAATTTGGGTGGAAATTTATCACAATTAGGAAGGATGGGCCTCTGACTGAGATTTGTCAAATCGTACTTTGACGATTTGAGGAGGCTGTCCTCTGCCCAGCCCTGAGGTGTAGAACCCATAAATAACAATCGCTAATCAACGTACTTTTGAATTCAAATTTACGACAGTAAGAACTGACAGTAGTAGACCTCGTTTTAAGAGAGGATATAGTTAACAATAGTTAACTAAAATCTTCTCTCAACCCGATCTCTCCTCAAGCCTCCCCATTCATTCATAACCGCATCAATAGACTTTGTAGCCCTGAGGTCTAGGGCTACAAAAATCCACAATGGAAGCTTTTCACTCCGATATAGGAAGCTTCATTTGGCTCCTATTCTCCTTAATAGATGGCCCTTCCATCAAACAGGTTGTACAAACATAGCCGTGCTTGTCTCCTACATCATACCTTGTCAGATCATACGGGAAGATCCTATCGCAGAGGAGACATTTCCTTCGGTTCATACGGGCCTGAAAATCCTTGAATCCTTGAGAGTCTCGGACAAAAGAGGATTTGGGTTGGCTCGACTTAACCAAATCCTCCTTGATCATGTATTCTTTATTCAGGCTCTTTAGCAGGCTCTCAACGTCATCCTTAAACGTTTCCCAGTCAATCAATTTGTCTCTATGCTCAGGATCATGGTTCCATTTCCCGACTTTGAAAAAGTCGACATATGGAGCAGCAGCCTTGATCACAGCCAAAGATTCTTCAGGTTCGATAACCGGCTCAATGCTGACCCATGTCATGATACCCTTTTCATGAGCAATCCTTAGGCTTTCAATCCTGTCCTGTGGCAAATCAGCATTAGGCTCCCACAATTTGGACTTATCCGGGTCGAGGAAGGTAAGAGTTACTGCAAAGCTGTCTTCAGGCCCGTAGAGGTCAAAATCGGCACGTGCCTTAATGCTGCACTTAGTAAGCACCGTGAATGGATGGTTATACTTCCTGCATAACTCTAAAGCTCTCCGAGAGAGGCTAAAATCATCACCCGGTGGGCAATACAGGTCACCTGTGAACATGAAGAGGATCGACTTACGGATGCCTAATTTCTGATGTCGTGTCAAATCAGCCTCAAGCCTCTCAAGAGCATCTTGTTTCAGGGTAGGATTAGAGTATCTTTCACGGTTCATACCCGGCAAGGTGGGCCCATAGCAATATAAGCATCCATTCTTGCATCCCTGCCACAGGTTAACTGCAAGTTCGCTGTATTCAAAAGCCGGGCCTTTGGGAGTGTATATAATCCTGCTGCCGGAGAGTTCCTTTGCTTTCTCGTTGAAGTGCTGTTCATGCTCAGCTAACCTATCATCTGCAGCTTCGACCTGAGAGGCTATCGAGTCCACAGTTGGAGGTGATTCACCAAGGGCCGGTTTATCATTGAGGTTATTGAGAGGCAAAACAGTCTCTTTAACGTCGCCTGCTATCGTTATCGGTGTCGTTATTGGTGTGTCATAGTGCCTACTGCTATCGTTTTCAATATTTATCGGTGCACATAATAGGGACTTATCGGTGCCTATCGAGGTCTCTTGTTGCTGATTTAGGGCCTTATCGGTCTTATCGGCAGGTTTGATAGAGAGAATATTTTTTTTAGGCTTAAAGCCTAAACACTCTTCACAGGAAGAATATCCACAATTTAACGGACAAGAGAAAATATTCTCTTTAAAGGTATCCATATTAACCGATAAGCTATCGGGAATCCTATTACTGTTATTGATTTTAATACCGATAGGTAAGCCGATAACATACCGATAACATACCGATAACGCTATCTTTTGACCACGATGAGCTTCAATGTCGTCGATTCCTAACTCCACAAGGTCAATGCTTCTGGTTTTTGATATAATGTTATCGAATTTGGGGTTTGCTCTGTATAACTTCCGGCCACTACTTGTTTCCTCTGTGATCAATGCCGATTTTGCCAAAATGGATTTTAGCCTCTCTGAGACCGTACTTTGGGCTATCTTCAGTTCTTCTGTAAGGTCAGCCTGCGACATCCACCCTCCTTTAGATAACAGCACCTCAACCAAATTCATCTCTGCCTCGGTTAAGTCCACTGTGTGGGCTTCTTTGTGGGCCATCATGATGTCCTTTGCCTCAATCAGGTCCCTATCTTCGGCTATCAACCATCCATCAGGGTCTCTCTTATGCTGTCTCCATTTTAGGATAACTAAAGCATCTACAAGATCCCAAAACTGCTCTTGACCTCTAAAATCGGCTACCCTCAGCCATTTAGCTCTCTTAGCCTGTGGGATTATCACCTGAAACGGGCCATTATCAAACATGTCCTTGATGATTGCATGAGCTACCTTAATACCCTCATCCTCCTTGAGCAGATTCTCCTTTCTTGCCCTCCTATCGGCAATTTCCCGTGATACCCTCCCTTTGTGGGCAAGGCTTGAATCGGTGCTTATCGGGTACTGCCGATCAAAGGCCTGTTCATTAGCCACAGATTCAACTGATGTCAACCACCAAACCACTCTGGGAGGAATAGTTAGCTTTAGGCTCTTCCTATCCTGTCCACTTGAGACCGTATAGTGGTTTGAGGCCATCTGAAAGTTGCCCGTTGACCTCTTATATATCGGAATTATCGGCCCGTATTCTACATCATCAGAGAATAACACGGTGCCGGGCTTTAACTGTCCGGCCTCCTGCAGATAGAATAGGCTCATCGGAGACAGGGAGCCGTTCATTTTGTGGGCTTCCGGTATGAGCAGGTATGCAGCTTTGCAAGCATCGGATTTACCACTTCCCTTTTCACCACTTCCTCCGGGTTGAATCCCATGACTAGTTTCACTAGCAGCCGAAGCTATTGATAGAATCAAAACTTTCTGATAGTCGATGTCACCGAGATGATTTCTCTGAGCCTGCCAAATAAGATACTTGAACGGGTCTCCCTTTGTGGCTATGGCAATTGCTTTCTCTTTTATCTCCTCATCCTCAGGGTCTTCGGGTTCTTCTTCCTCCTCCTGTGCTGCCTTTTCTACCATTTTGATTATAGTTTCCGTTCTTAATCCCTTGACGGCTGATTTTATCTCCTTGATCTTCAGGTCGAACTCCATAGGGTCGTCTTCCTGCAGCCGGGCCAAAGCCTTGAGGATGGCCTTATCCTTAAGCCTCCTCTGATCCTCCTTGAGCTTGTCTGACAGGCCCGTTAGGATATCTTCCTCATCTGTGGTCTCGGTACGTCCTGTATAGACCTCATTAGTGTCTTGAATGGCCCTGTCTATAGTCATCTCTCTATAATCGGGTCTATCTCTCCATTTCTCTCTTTTACCTAAGCCAGACATTGAGAAAATCCTCTCCATCTGCTCCCGGTCCTTGCCTGTCCAAAAGGCAAGCATATTCATTAGAGCCATATCAGCAGCACTATCATCACCACCATATCCCAAAGTTGAGCCATTGAAAAGATTGTCAAATTTATTGCCTGAATTTGATAGCTTTGCCTTTAGAATAACCTGCTCGTCCGTCAATCTGCTCTTCTGTGGAGGAGGGTTGTGCTCTTCAATTGGTTGTACTGATTGTTGAACGGGTTGCTTTTCCGGCTGATCGAAGTATTTTTTGATCAGTTCTTCGGTCTCCTGTTGCCTCTCTTCCACTTCTCCGGCCATATTTGGAAGCCGTTTACCTGTGACGGTGAAATATCTGCCTCGGTTGTAAATCTCTATCCCGGCTCCTGGCTGATGCTCAGGGTCCTTGAAGACCTTTTTTCTCCCTTTTCCTCCTGGGAGTTTGCCCATAACCAATATATGCAGGCCCTTACCACTTGGTGATAGTTCTGTGTATGAGTTTAGGCTCTCTATAATCTCTTTAGCCCAACTTTCAACCTCGCCGGATGAATTTATACAATGGTCGAGGTCGATCCCACATATCCCTGTGTCTTCTGAAAATACAAACCCGATCCCTGACCATTGCCCGGATTTAAAGGCCTCTCTAACCTCATTGAACGTCGCCCAATCACCCTGTCGTGTGGATGCTGCCATCTTGCCATCGGGTCGATATGGTACTTTTGTAGTCTTCCCATCTCGATCTTCGGCTTTCCACAAGACCCAATGTTTCAGTTCTCTTAAGACAGTGGGAATTTGATCCCACGGATTCTCTTCGGACAAAGCTTTATATACTTTCAGGCCCGTGATATCGTTTAGGCCTTGTTCTGGCCCTTCCACAAGGGCCATATCACTATTTTCCATATTTAAATCACCTTGTTCTCTATCTTCTGGTTTTGAATTTCTCTATTCATGGTTTTGGGTAGTGTACCTCTATCGAGTGGTTAAACATAAAAACCGTCACAATAGACCCTCTCAGCTCAAATGCCATGTGTTAAGCACCTATCAGCTACAATCAGCGTCTCTTTAATATTCACAAAGAGCCGATCAACTCAATGAAGGTATACTGCCTGGTTTTGGCTATCCCTATCAATTCAGCATAGGCCTCTTGATTTTATGAGTCAGTGGTTCGATGATCACTTAGAATCCTCCTGAGCTTCATAGCCATCCTTTCGGCTGCAGTTGGTTCAATTTCCACCGTCATGTAGTCCCTTGTCCACATCCACCGTCATGTAGTCCCTTGTCCACATCTGCATACTGTCAGGCTTCATATGTTTTTCATACCTGTCCAAGAGCTTGATCATCTTTTTCTGCTGCTCCTCACTCATTGAGCCGAATGTGCCGTCTTCATTGTAGACAGGCAGGTAACTAAGCTCAAATCTGCTGTAGCCGTCTTCAGGAAGCCCTATCTTGATAACCGGCTTGTTGTGGACCTTGCAGTCTTGATAGTACCTCTTATACTCCGGGCTATCAGGATCTCCTGCAAAAAAGGGCTTCATGGTACCACCTCGATAGTATAAATCGCGTGCTTGAAAACAATAATCTCTTTCTTCCCTCCGACCAAAATTCTCAGTTCGTAGGAGTTGTAGCCCTCAAGAGTTCCGGTTACAGGCTGACCTGTGAGAGGTCTAATAGTCACTTTTTTCCCTAAAAATTTCGGGATGAATTGAGGAGTCTTAGAGGGAGAAAGTTTATCTACCTTGACATCCGTATTATTCTCTGTCAAGAGTGTAGGCGTTTCTTCCTGGAGGTTCATACTCTATTACCTCCTATTTTCTTCTCATCCTCAGCCAGGCCCTTCTCAAAGGCTTCTCTTGAAATTTCACTTATTGATCTTCTTTGCTTTTCACTTTCCTCTTGAAGTCTGTCTTTTAGTTCTTTCTCAACGTATACATTCCATCCCATAGTATACCTTCCGTATCTCATTTTTTATTCATCTCCTTTCTCAGATATTCCCTTGAGAGTTCGCTATAAGAAATTCTCTTAGCTTTCCCGATTTTCTTCATCCTGCCAACCATCTCCGGTTCGAGGAGTAGGTTGACTACAGCTCCATATCTGGATTCTTTCATGACCATAATTATATTCTCCATGAATATAAACTTATGGGTTATTAAAATCATAATTCACTATAACTGGCTATAATGAGACAAAAAATAGGCAATATGGAAACTTTAGCCTATAGCTTCCTTCTTGATCTCCCTGGCTCTTTCCAAAGCAGCCGAAGCTGACATTTTCCTGCAGCTCCCTATGCATACCGATTTCACCTTTTGGCCTCTCTCCACCCCAGTTACCTATAACTATCATACTTATAGCATTTAAGCATTTTCATGCCATAACATCCACAGCAGGAAACATTAATAAACAATAACATCTAAAAGCTAAGAGTATGGTAAAAGAGTGCAGGATGAGTATGACTCTCAGGGAACCTGTTGCTAAAGCACTAAGGATTTACACTGTCCAGGCTACGGGCTCAGCCAAAAATCAAAGCCGAGTCATCGAGCAGATCATAAGTGAATGGCTGACCTCAAAAGGAGTACAAATAGAATCTACAGGATAATTGATCAAAATCTATAAGTGGTGGGAGATAGTCAAGGCATGTAAAAAATGAATCTCTGACAGGTTGCAGCCTGTCAGGAGAAGAACTCCAATGCTAAAGGAGCACAAGCAAATGATAGATGAATCCTATACTATAAAATCTTTGCCTCTCCGAGAGGCTCAGAGCAGCCAGATGAATACCCTAGAGATCCCCGTAGAAGAAGTCCAGGCTTTTCTAAAAGAGCTGACTGATATCTATAATCTGCTTGCAGAGACCATTTCTGAAGAGAAACTTATGGGACCCAGGGAGCTGGCCCAGGCCACAGAGAAGGCCATGAAGAGCATCAAAGCTGAGCATCACCCTATTTCTAAGCTGCTGCTGATTTGTGCCTACATCAGGCAGCGATTCACCCACATTAAGAATGGGCTGAAGACCAGGCCACCAGCCAGAGGGGATGAGGGAAAGGCAAAGCCTCAGGCCCTGACAAAGATCAAACTCAGGGCTCTCCAGCTCATTGATTATGTCCAACAGAAGCTACAGGGAAAGGAGAAGGCCCTGGTGACCTCCACAGAAGCCAGGACCTACCTGGCAGGCCAAGAGGGAAAGTCCCCTTCCCGTCGCGACACGCTCAGAGCCTTCAAGAAAGCCACTCAGATTATGCCTGCCATAGACCTGGAGAAGGTCCCCAATGATTTGAGAGGGACCAAGAGATTAGTCCTGAAAAGAGATCGTGCTCTTTCCGTTGATCAGAAAACAAAAGGTGACCATTGGCAACGGTCCAGAGTGGATGAGATAAGGATGATCTTTTTCAAGGAGGAGGATAGACCAGCCAGCTTTTAAGGCGACAACCATAGGCTAAAATATAAAATTGACATAAAACAATATAGTAGCATGCCAGCTTTAGCTTATGCTATATTGACTGCTCATGATGTGCTCATTTATAATAGCATTTTAATTTTATTCTCTTGCCCCGAATAGATCCTCTCTCCAGATCGTTGCCAATGGCAACGGTTTTGGAATCGGGCAAGAAAAGGCCATCATCAATGAGAGAGGCATCTGACCAGATATGCCCCCTCTGACCTCTGAGAAGGTCTTAAATATCCATACCACATAATACCAGGGTGGAGGCATAGGTTAAATGGCAAAGGCAGCCCATCCAGCTCTAAAGAGAGAGGAGTCAGATATTGAAGCCCTTCTATCCAATGAGTTTGCAGCAGGAGTTATCAGAGGCATTAGGGAATTTAAGGCTGGGAAGGGCAAGACCTATGATAATAAAGAAGAGTTTTTGAATTCTCTCAGAGACCTCTAAATTCTCTTTATGGCTAATCAACCTTTCAGGTATCACAGAGTTCCTGAATTTGATAAACAATTTTCAAAACTAACTAAGAAAAATAAATCTCTTAAGGACAGATTAATCAATAAAATTGATCAAATTTTAAATGACCCTGAGATAGGTGAGCCCAAAAGCTATGGCCTGAAGGGAGTAAGGGGAGTTCATATTGACCCCTTTGTCATTGTTTATATGATCGTAGGCGACTGTATTGTATTTCTGTATGTGGCTCACCATGATGAGGTATATGGCAAAACAAAGGAGATCATGCAGAAAGATCATACCATAGAGCTCCTCAAAAGAATAAATCGCCTATATCCTTATTTGTAGTGAACCCCTTCCTACTTCGTCACGCCTGCTAATGAGCAGCATCATCCTTTTCAGGAGGGAACTCTTACAGCACTACTAAACCAGGTTCTCTTCATCTTACTATATAAGCACTATCTAATGGCCTTATGCTCTCATTGGAGCACGTCTCACTTCCAGAACTTCCACCAGTGCCTAGCTTTGGCCTCCTCCTGGCTGGGTGGAAGTACTGGGATCTTTTCCAGAGCCTGGTGGACTGTGGCCTCCAAAAAGGAAATATGCTGATCTTTAAGCTTCAGTGCTTCCTGGTATTTTTCCAAGTCTTTGGTCAGCCCCTGTCTCTCTATTTTTGCTTGATTAATTTCTGCTCTTATCTGATCAAGTTTGATCAGAGTTTGATCAAGGTTTGATCTTGCAGTCTCCAGATCTCTCTTTAGCTGAGCATTTTCTGTTTTTGCTGCATTCATCTCTGACCATCTTTTATTGGCATCTGATCTGGCCTGATCAAGTTCTGCTCTTAAGTGATCACTTTCTGATCTGGCTTGATCAATTTCTGCTCTTAGTTGATCAATCTCTGGGCCAATTTGCTCAGGTGGATGGAGGAATTGATCAATGGCTTTGGCTATCAAATTAGCTTTGCTGAGATTGAAATTCTTAGCTGCCTGGTTAATTTCTCCCAGAGTTTGCTCATCCACATCTGCATAGACCCTCAAAGTTGATCACTCCCCGATCAATTTCTGCTCATGGATGATCATGCTCTGATCATAATTGATCATTCATGATCGAGATTTGCTCAGGTGTGATCATGCTCTAATTGTAGTTGATCTTTTTGGTCCTGCAAAAAGAAGTTATGCCTGATGCTCTACAAATTGCCTGGATAGTCTCCACTCAAAGATAAACTTATAAGATAGCCTTACATCCTGCTATAAGGCCTCATTCATACCAGGTGGAATGCCATTTGTCACAGACTCCACAAAAAACCACAGATACTCAGACCACCTCACAGAAGTTTACAGGGGTTAATAACCATGGCCTATTTTCAAATCACTACTTAGAGACCCAGATACCAAGGACTCCTGAGTGGAAAGAGGATGAGAAAGCCCAGAAGGTCTTCAGTGAAATTAAGCAACTCTATCAGCTGAATCAGAAAGCTTTAGCTGCCTATAAGGAAGCTCAACTGGAAGATAACTTCATTAGGCCAGTCCTCAAAGCACTGGGTCACTTCTTTGGCATTCAGGGAAAGGTAGCTGATAATGCCCATGTGCCTGATTATGCCTTCTATTCCTCCCAGGACAGCCTTGATGAGGCTTATCAGCTTCAAGGCACTCAGGATTTTTATCAGAAGGCCATGGCAGTAGGTGATGCCAAAGCCTGGGGCATATCCCTTGATAAGAGCCAGGCCTCTGGGAAGGGCATATGGGATAAGCAAAATCCCAGCTACCAGATTGATACATATCTCAGAGACACTCCTCCTGTATGGGGTTTGCTCACTAATGGCAGGCTGTGGAGGCTATACCATGAAAGCACCAGCTATAAGCTGGATGTCTACTATGAGGTGGATCTGGAAAGCATTTTAAAATCAGGAGACCTGGAGGCCTTTAAATACTTTTATCTATTTTTCAGGTTTGAAGCATTCCCCAAATTCCCTGGAGATTCCTTCCTGGACAGGACCAGGGAGGGAAGCCAGGCCTATGCCAAAGAGATTGGTGAAGAGCTTCAGGACAATATATATAGGGCCATGCAGAAGCTGGCAGAGGGCTTCTTTGCAGATCCATCTAATGGATTAAGCAGATCAGAAAAGGACCTGAAAGCAGTCCAAGATAATTCCATGCTCCTGCTTTACAGGCTACTCTTCATCTCTTATGCTGAGAGCAGGGGTTTGCTTGATACCAACAACAAATACTATCATGACATGAGCCTTCAGGAGATGAAGAAGGAAATTGCAGCCAAAATAGATGCAGGTGACTTCCTGGCCCCATTCTCCTATGCCTACTGGGGCAGATTGAATAGCCTCTTTGGCCTCATAAATGAAGGAAGCGAATCAGATAGGTGGAGAATTGATAGGAAGGTCTTCTACATTCCAGCCTATAATGGTGGCCTATTTGATCCAGCTAAAAACATCTTTCTGACCACCAAACATGTTAGCGATCCTTACCTGGCAGAGGCCCTGGACCTTCTGGCCAGATCTGAGAAGGCCATGGTGGACTACTCTTCCCTTGACATAAAGCATTTAGGGTCTATCTATGAGGGTTTGCTGGAGTATAAACTGACACCAGATCTGAACCTGCTTACAGATAAAGGAGAGAGGAAGGCTACTGGCTCCTATTATACCCCTGACTATATAGTTAAATATATTGTCCAGAATACTATTGGCCCTGTTCTGGCTCAGAAGAAGGAGGAATGGATCAGAGCTGGCAGTGGCAAATTTGCTGATTATATCTTATCCATCAAGGTCCTTGACCCAGCTATGGGCAGTGGACATTTCTTGGTGGAAGCCGTAGATTACCTGGCCAGAGCCCTGGTAGAGGCATGGGTCACTGCTAAGAAGGAAGATGCCAAGACTAAAGAGGTAGCAGAGCATGATATTCAGTGGGCCAGGAGAGAGATAGTTAGGAAGTGTATTTATGGAGTAGATCTTAACCCCATGGCTGTGGAGCTGGCAAAGCTTGCTCTGTGGCTTAACACTGCAGCAGCAAATAGGCCTCTATCATTTCTTGACCATCACCTCAGATGTGGTAATAGCTTGGTGGGGATAGATCTTGACTCTCTGGTAGTATTACCATCTACGGGGACAGATAAAGGGTCTCTCTCAGCATTCTTTACAGCCCAAAGGAAGAAGGTCATAGATGACCTTCTCAGGAAATATGGTGAGATTGATTCCATACCAGATGATAGTTTGAAGATTGTGAAAGAGAAGGAGAGGCAGTTCAAGGCCCTTATGGAGAATGAGAGAAGCCAGAGAATTAGAGAGGTGGCGAATGTCAAGCTCTCCACTTATTTTGGAAATAATGTAAAGGATGAGGATTATGAGTGGATGTGTAATGGCATTGACCCTGGGCTGTCACCTGGATGGGGTGGTGTCAGGGATCTGGATTGGTTTAAGAAAGCACAGCAGATAGCTCAGGAGCAGAAATTCTTCCACTGGGAGCTGGAATTTCCAGAGGTGTTTATAGAGGGTGGTTTTGATGTCGTTGTAGGCAATCCACCTTATGTCAGGCAGGAGACTTTAGGAGAGATCAAGACCTATTTTAGTGCCCATTATCTGGTATATCATGGGACTGCAGATCTTTATGCCTACTTCATAGAGAAGGGCATATCACTTTTAAAGGATG
>Ga0255345_1002913_pt1 | contig 20776 bp, 20 predicted proteins | sample wastewater_treat_6_FD_192415 | JGI IMG/M metagenome (GOLD analysis project Ga0255345, IMG submission 192415) | Wastewater microbial communities from Lulu Island WWTP, Vancouver, Canada - plant20 | ecosystem: Engineered > WWTP > Wastewater > Unclassified | place: Canada: Vancouver, British...
GAGCAGCGGTATCGTAAACCGCAGGTCTCGGGTTGTTGATAAGGTAGTATGGATTTATAAGATATTTTTGCTATAATAAACAACGAGGGTGGAAATACCGCCCTCGCAAATATGCTGGTGTGGCTCAATGGTAGAGCAGCGGTATCGTAAACCGCAGGTTGTCAGTTCGATTCTGACCACCAGCTCCAATGAATTTAAAGCCTTAGAATTATTGAAATTCTAAGGCTCTTGAATTATTTATGATACATTAACACCGTCAATTAAACAGCATACGTTTTAAGATAACTATTGATATCATTATGTTTGCTGGCTAATTTTTCGAGTTTTTTACTATCAACCAAGACCAAACCATTTATTTTGGCTTTTGGATTATAGCCAATATCATTAAAGATTACGCTATAAGGTATTGATATCTTTTCAATTTCACTAATTATCAGAATGTTAGAATATTGGTTATCGCCCCAAAGGAATTCACTTATTTCTTTGCTATCAATCAAGTCAAGGATTTTCCCTTTGATGATAAACTCCTTATTTAGAGAAAAAGCTATTATGTCGCCTTGACCTACCTTTTGCATTTTTCGTTTATAATATACGCTTGATTTACATCCCCAAAAATATAGCTTGGAATTAATTTTATCATATTTGTCTGTATCAAGGAACGGTCTGATGTCTTTGATTTCAAAGCCATTTAATACCGTCTTAGTAAAATTTACTTTAGTTTTTGTACTTCCAATACTAAAAAGGATTAATCCTTCCATTTTTATCTCCCTCTATTGTAATATCAACCTTTTTATATAAGTATACCCAAATGACTATATAATAATACTTAATGTGACTTAAAGTCGGTTGACTTATTTACAACAAAATCAATAGAATAAAGAAATAAAGGATGTGGTTAATTATGGATATAAGAGTGCTTGTAGGCAACAGAATAAAAGCTCTTCGACAGCAGAAAAACATCAGTCAAGAGAGTTTGGCTGCCCTGTGTGAGCTTGATCGCACTTATATATCAGGTGTTGAAAGCGGTAAAAGAAATATCTCAATTATTAACCTTGAAAAGATAGCTTTAAGTTTGGGGGCTAATATCAGAGTATTTTTTGATGTTGATTATTTTGAGGGGAGATAAATAAACAGATGACAAATCAAGAGTTTATTCTAAGCGTATTAAATAAAAATTTCGGAAAGCTGTCTACTTATATCCTGAACGGATCCGAACTACTTCAATATTTGTTGAAGAAAACAAAATCAGTAAACTCATCAAGTAAATCAAGAGGCTCATTCGCAAATCTTTATGCGATATATGTACTTGTGGAGGATTATATCAAAAATGGATATTTAGATAAGGGCGATTATTCAGCTTATGAAGGAATGAAGTTTACAGATGCTTTTGCAAGACAAAGACAACTACCTTTTGGTCAGAAACTTCAAAATCATGCCCTCAATCATAGGTGTAATGAGGAGTTTCATAAATACTTCCCGAGGTCGGAGTTCCTTCCGATAAAGAGAAATACAAATGGTGATTACTGGATTGAAGAAGGCTTATTGAAGGTTACTGCTCAGGGAAAGATTTATAATATTGCTGAAAGTGTTATTGAAATTATTGATACCTATGCAAGCCTTAGATTAGAACAGTTTGAAGGTTTTTTTGGTCTGTGTATTCAACATAAAGAGAATTATAGGGAAAGCCCCAAAGAGGCTATGCAGTTTATATATGAACAACTATCCCCGACAGTTGATGCAAGAATCTTTGAAATAGTATCTTTTGTTATTTTGAAATTTTTCTATAAAGAACAATCATTGTATGTCGGTGAAAGTAGAGATAGCGTTGTAAAAGAGGATTTAGCCTTATATAAAACAGGCAGGACAAACGCTAATGATGGTGGCATTGATTTTATAATGAAGCCCATAGGCAGGATATACCAAGTAACAGAGGTACTGGATTTTAAGAAATATTTCCTTGACATTGACAAAATAGACAGGTTTCCCATAACCTTTGTCGTTAAAACAGAGAGAAATTCAAAAGAAGTAATGGCGATAATAGCAAGGGACGCTAAAAATGATCTCCCGCCTGCTGTGGCAGATAGGTACTTAGACTGTTTTGAAGAAATCATAACAATCCCAAAACTGCAAGAGTGCTTACAGCAGGTTGTTAATAATGGGCTTCTCGGCGACTTACTGGATGAACTTGTTTTACAATGCCAGGTGGAATATAATCTTGTAACTGATAGCCAAAACGATGAGGAAGAAGACTAAAGAGAGGGATCCAAAGCCTCCTCTCTTTTTAGTCATTTATTATACGGTCTGTCAATAGATTCATTTGATTATCTAATTGCTCTGCCATATGGTCAGCCTTAGATTTATTGTTTGTTTTCCTGCCTTTATTCTTGCAGAGCATTTCGCCATCATAAGTATCACAAATATTGGTCCTTCTAAGACCTATCTTGAAATACTCATTATTAAGGTCAATGCCTATCGCTTTTCTGTTTTTGCTCACTGCTACAGCCGATGTTGTAAATGCACCTGAGAACGGGTCCAATACAATATCATTTTCATTACTGGAAGCTAAAATAATCCTTTCAAGTAGCTTTTCGGGTTTTTGTGAGGGATGGTCTTCGTATTCGTCCATTTTGTACCTTACTCTCGGAAACTCCCACACGTTCCCAGGCACCTTCTCATTGCTGTATGGCTGCGGAGGTGTCTTTCTGTAATCAATTAAATTTCTTACGGCGCCTGTTCTGGCTTCTACCAATATGTCCTGCCAGTTAAAAGTATATGTACTCTTTTCAGTCTTTGTTGCCATTAAAATGGGCTCGTATAATGAGCCATATTTACTTTTGGACTGAACGCCCGAACTATCATAAAACCACACAATGCGGTTTACAACATTGTATTTCTCTTGCAAATAAACATCTATGTACGGAATATTTTGAGTAGAATTCATTAAATAAAATGTACCATTATCCTTCAAAACCCTAAAACACTCGTCAATCCAACTATAGCACCATTCCAAATATTTTTTCTTGTCCTTCCAATTATCGCTGCCATTGCCAAAGTCCTTGCCTAAATTATATGGAGGATCTGCGAATATTAAATCTATTTGCTGACATTTCATTTTTTTCAAGATGTCTAAGCAATCCCCGCATGCGACAAAGGAATTATCTGAACACTCATGCTTAAAATCAGTTTCATTAAAAACTGTAATCATTTTTACATACCCCTCTACTTGTGGTCTATAAGTCACATTATATCATTTTTTTGTTTTTAGTCAAATAGATATTGAGCAAAACACGATATCTCAAGAAAACAATTATATAGCTATCTCCCTCGCCTTGTGGTATGGTGTCTTGCTGAAGGGAGATGGTCTATATGAAAAAGCAAATTATCGCAGGAATAGGCATTATCGTTTGTGTCGCCTTGTGTGTCGCCGTGTGGCCACAGAGTGCCGAGGTCGGAGATTTACTCGCCGAGCCGGAAAAAGCCGCCGTAAGCGCCAAAATTGAGGCTCGGGCAGAGGAAGTACCGAGTACTTTTATCTCTACCGATGCTTCTTCTGCCGAAGCAGAACCTGCCGTAGAAAATGAACCGGAGATAATGGCAGAAAAAGAAACAGAAAAGGCCGTACCAGCGCAAACAACACAATCAGTTAAACAATCTCCGACGTCCTCAGAGCCTCACAACGGAGACGTTCGTGTCGAAGACGGAGAGAAGCAAATCTTCCTGCTCGGCTTCGGGTGGATAAAAGATGAGGGCGGTGGCAGTGTAGGCACAATGGTCGGGAATCCCGGCGACCAGCTCACCGGCCACAAGGTAGGCATCATGGGCGGTGCGACTGTCGGTAGCGACGGCGACATCAATAAGCAAGTTGGAATCATGGGCGGTGATAAATCTGCGCCAAGCAGCACATCACCACCGGCATACGCAAAGCCGGAGATTAGCGGCGACATCATATATACCGAACTTCAGCCGCCGGTGACAAAAGACAGCACTCCGCCTGCATTCAAGCCAAACGGAGAGCCATATAATCCGTAAAAGAATTAAATAGAGAATCGTACTCAGCCTGTCAGACCGAGGACGCTTCTTTCTGTTCGGAAACGCAGTAATATGAAGCTGTAAGTTACATCTCTGAGTGTTCGGATTCGGCGGATATAGTACGCTGTGAGCGCACGTTTCACATCTTGTCGTAAAGCTGTTTAAGCTCCAAGTCGGTAATCTTACCGGCTTCAGCTTTGTCCTTATACTCCAAGGCCAGAGCGACAGCGGCGTTCCATTCGTCAACTGAGAGCTTACCCCTTGCACGGCGTGTCTTCAGCTTGTTATATACCTTATCGTACTCCAGACGTGCCGGAGTCTTCCCTTCCTTGCGGGCTTCCTTTTTGTGAGCGCCGACCTTGCGGCAGGTCTTTTCTGTTTCGCCGGGCGCGATGCTGTTGCAGTAGCATGTATCATAGCCTTTATTCAAAAGGAAGTACCTCCCGCAGTTGTGGCAGCGGCGAGGTATGTTCCCCGCGATGAGTCCGCGGTAAAAGTCTGTATAAAGAAAAAATGAGAGATATGAAAACTCCGTTTCCTCGGCGAGTATGGGCTTGCCCTTCACTGTCGGATGGAGCAGGGGAACAAACTTGACCTTGAGGTCAAACTCCTGCCCGAAAGGTGTGTCGGGAACGAGCAGCGCACCGCCGCCGGTCATGTCACGAAAATACTTTGCGTAAGCCACGGCGTATGACTCGCTGTTCCGGCGGGGCAGATTTTCAAAATACAGCTCCAGCATACCCGATATCTGACCCCTGAAGTTTTCAATGCTCTGAGCGAAATATTCCAGCTTATCGATGAACACCATAAACGCTTTGTTTCTCTCCGAGCCGTCCTTCATCAAATCATTCCATACAGCCTTATCCTGAAACAGTGCGGGAAACAGATTGCGTGCGCCGTATACATTCAGCGGCAGGCTTCTGTAAAAAGGCAAACCGAATATGAGATCCCAAACGGCGTTGAGTTTTTCCTGCACAGGAATAACTGCGCCGTTGTTTTTATCTCTGAAAAGAGAGTGTGCATCCTTGGCAAAGTCTCCCGCACGGCGGTGTATCTCCTGTAGTACCTTTGCGTCAAGATTCAAAAAGTCCGTCGTCATCTGTCCCAGAGGAAAGCTTGCTCCTTCGCCGAGCATAACATTCCCTTCCCAAAACAGGACTGAGAATTCGTCATAAGCGTACATATCTAACACGCCTCCTGTATCCGATGGATTTTCGCAATGTACCTGACATCGCTCCAATCTCTTGTGCTAAAATTTATTTTCTGCTATCTTGATTGTATCCGATACGAAAATATTAGTCAATCGGAAACGAGAGAAAGGAGGTCGCTATGTCACAGAACAAGCTAATCACAATGGATGCCGGAACGCTGCTCACCACACCGCTGCCGCCGACACGGTTCATCGCCAGCGAACTCATACCCCAGGGTCTGCATATACTCGCGGGAGCACCGAAAATCGGCAAGTCGTGGCTGGCGTTGCAAATCTGTCTGCGGGTGGCGTCGGGAGAATCGCTGTGGAACTTTCTTGTCAAGAGCGGGACTGTGCTTTATCTCTGTCTGGAGGACAGCTTCAGCCGGATACAGAATCGGCTGTTCGACATCACGGATGATGCGCCGGAAAATCTGCGTTTCGCAACAATGTCGGCGGTCATCGGCGAAGGCTTGGAAAATCAGATTGAGGATTTTATAAAATCCTACCCCGACACGGTGCTGATTGTCATCGACACGCTCCAGCGGATACGGAAAGCGAGTGCCGACGCCAATCCCTACGCCAGCGACTACCGCGACATCGGTATCTTAAAGCAGCTGGCGGACAAGCACCGGATCGCTATCCTGCTCATACACCATCTGCGGAAGATGAACGATGACGACCCGATGAACATGATTTCAGGCACGACCGGCATCAGCGGAGCGACGGATTCCAACTTTGTTCTGAAAAAGGATAAGCGCAGCGGGAACGCCGCCACGCTCTATTGTGTGGGTCGGGATATTGAATACCGGGAGCTGCAATTGGAGTTTGATAAAACGGCGCATATCTGGAATCTGCTCACTAACAGCATCATCGACGAGCCGCAGCCCAGCGATGAGATTATTATTCATCTCTCTGCTGTTATGGAGTCTCATCTCACCTTTACAGGAACGGCGACGGAGCTGGCGGATGCGATTGAGAAAATGCGCGGAGCGGTTATTCTGCCAAACGTCCTTATAAAGAAAATGATACGCAACCAGACGGAGCTTGCCGGGCGGGGAATTACGTTTGAGATGAAGCGCACCCACGACAGAAAAGAAATCAGTATGCGGTATGAGTGCGTCGGCTACGTCGGCAATGACGGCAAAACGGATACGGCGTCAGTATCAAATTTGCCGACGCACCCGTCGCAGCCGACGCAGGATGGCGAAGCGGGATAAATCACACGCTTGCGTGTGGCAAGTTTCGCCTTTGTGGTACGGCGGGCGCCTGCCCAGCCGCCACAAGGCAAATGCGGGCTAAGCCCGCACCCCTATGAAACGGAGGTAACGTATAGTGAGAACAGAGTTTATTCGGGTCAGAGTAACGCCCGAAGAAAAAGAAATCATCACGAAAAAGGCGCTGTCCTCTTATCGCCTGCTCAGTGATTACATGAGAGACTGCGCTCTGGATAAAGAAATAATCGCGGTTGCCGGGCTTGATGATACAGCAAAAGAGCTTCGGCGCATTGGCAATAACCTGAACCAGATGACGGTGCTTGCGCATCAGAACAGGGCTCAGTTTTTCAATCTTGAAGAACTGAAAAAGGAGGTCGGACAGATTTGGCAGTATGTAAATTCATCTCTTCCAAAGCATCGGTAAAGGGTGCGCTGGAATATATAACACAGAAAGAAAAGACAGAAGCGAAGCTCATCGGCGGGAAAAACTGCGTTCCAGAAAACGCCGCCGAGGAATTCGAGGCGGTAAAAAGGATGTTCGGCAAAAGCGACGGGCGGCAGTATTATCACATCATCCAGTCCTTTAGCCCCAATGATCCTGTGGATTTTGAAACGGCGCACGAGCTTGGAATGCAGCTGGCGGCATATTTTCCACAGTTCCAATGCGTGGTTGCGACTCACAAAGACCGCAAACATATTCATAATCACATCGTAATGAACTCGGTCAGCTTTCAGAATGGCAGGATGTTTCACCAGACGGCGGCACAGCTTGAGCAGGTCAAGGTGTTTGTAAACCAGCTTTGTCAGCAGCATGGATTCTCCACCACCGAGGCAAAAGCGAGCCGCCGCAAGTGGCCGGAGTGGAAGAAAAAACTGCGCCGTCTGGCTATATACGCCATGCTGCACAGCTATAATAAAGCGGAATTTATTCGGATCATGGCGACTCAAGGGTACAAGGTGAAATGGGAGGACAAGTATAAATACATCACCTTCACAACGCCCGAGGGAAATGTGTGCCGGAATAACAAGCTGTTCGATGAGCGGCTGCTGAAAGAAAATCTGGAGCGTTACTTCGAGCAGGGCGGCTGTTTCAGCCTCAAGGCGAAGGATTATCAGGAATATCGGCCCCAGCCGGGCGAAGCCTTCGGCGGTCTTTCCCGCCTCTTAGACGGTCTCTTCGGAGCGCCGGAGCAACATTATCATCAGGAGCATATCCATCACAGCGAGAAGGAGCTTAAGAAAATGGCAGCGCAGGGACAGAAAATCAGCCGATGCGAAACAGTCACGGTGGACGATCAGGACGAGGAATATGAACAGTATCACGGTTTTAATTTAACGATGTAAGGAGGCTCACCATGCCATTTTTATTCAAGGGAGATTTCAGGGTCAACAGCACCATTATAGGCGGGGTGCAGTATGTGACCTTCAGCTTTTTCGACGGGGATAATCTCATTTTTGACAAGGTCGGCGACCTGGTACAGCAGTCCTTTCGGGCAGCTGAAGCCGGTGAAATTCCGAACGAAAAATCTGAGAATTGTATAGCTATTGAAAACGATTGATGGTATTGTGTGTTGCTGAAAGGGAGGTGTTTTGATGGAAAAAGAAATAGCGGCAATCTACTGCAGGCTCAGTCAGGACGACGGCGATCTCGGCGAAAGCGGCAGCATCCAGACCCAGAAATCCATACTCACGCGGTACTGCAAGGACAACCATATAGCCATCGGCGAAATATATTCTGACGATGGTTATACCGGACAGAACTTCAACCGCCCGGATTTCAAGCGCATGATGGACGACATCGAGGCAGGGAAAATCAATGTGGTCGTTGTCAATGACCTCTCCCGTTTCGGCAGGGAGTATGCTGAAATGGGGTACATCATCGAGCATTACTTCGAGGAAAAGGGCATCCGGTTCATCTCGCTGTATGAGCGGGTGGATACGGCAAAAAGCAAGGATAACCTCATCATGGCGATTACGAACGTGATGAATTCCTTCTATGCAAGGCAGGCCGGCGCCAAAACAAAAGCGGCTCACAGGGCGAGAGCACTGGACGGGAAATACCTTGCCGGACACGCCCTCTTCGGATATGTGAAAGACCCCAATGACCGGCACAAGCTCATCATCGACCCGCCTGCAGCGGATATTGTGCGTGAGGTTTTTCAGCTGTTTGCCGAGGGCGTCGGCTATGTTCGCATGACGAAAATCCTGCGGGAGCGCAAAATCCTTAACCCCATGGCGTACTTCAATCAGAATAATCCCGATTACTACAAGAACAGTGACTATTGGCGAAAGCCATTCGACTGGCATGCCACCTCCGTGCGGTCCATCCTGATAAACCAAGCCTACATAGGGAATGTGGTGTTCGGCAAAACAAAGGTGAAAGGCGTCTTCGACAAGAAAAGAATCCACGCCCCGCAGGAGGAATGGATCATCGTCGAGAATATGCATGAGCCCATTATATCGCGGGAGCTGTGGGACACGGTGCAGCAGCTGATGAAAAGCCGCAGGCGGGAAAACAGCAAGGGCGAGGTTCAGATGTTCGCGGGGCTGGTCAAATGCTCAAAGTGCGGCTCCTCGTTAAATGTCAACTTCGATAAGAAGAAGGGCAAATATACAGGCTTCTCCTGCTGGGTATATAAAAACTACGGCAAGGAGCGCTGCACCTCCCACGCCATCGGGTGGAAGACTATGGGGCAGCTTGTGCTGGAGGATATCCGCCGCAATGCGAAAGCGGCAAAACTGGTCGCGTCTGGATACAAGGAAATGCTCATCGCCGCCAAGACCGAAAAGAAGAAGCAGGAAACCGAAAAATGCAAGCGTGAGCTCAAGACCGTGGACAAAAGAATCGCCGAGCTGGACAAGATTATGAATAAGCTCTATGAGGACTTGGCGCTCGAAAAGGTCAGCGAGGAACGCTATCAGACCATGTCCAAAGGCTATGAAGCTGAGCAGTCTGGACTTAAGGAGCGGCGGAATAAGCTGACGGAGATAATCACACGGGCGGAATCTGTATACGAAAACATCGAGAAGTTCCTGCCGATTATCACGAAATACACCGACATCACTGAGCTTAACACGCAAATCCTCAACGAGCTGATACAGAAAATCGTGGTCTATGAAAAGACGGATAACCCTGACGGCAGCAAGAGCCAGCGGGTGGATATATATTATAAGTTCATCGGGTATGTGGAGATGAAAGAGATGTTCGGACTGCCGATGGTTATGGCGATGGCGAAGGACGTGGAGGTTGACGATGCCTTGATAGCCGAAGCGAAAGAGCTGGCGAAAGGCCTCGCCGGGTAGAATACGGATTGCGAACAGAGGAATATTTTGGTATAATTAGTCTAAATAAATGAACTGTACGAAAAAGCCGTGCAGTTCATCTTGCTACTTTTGTCGCATATTGAAATGGGGGAAAAGCCGATGCCAAAGGATAAGAATTTGAAAGAAACCATTATCGCGAAAGGGACTGAAATTGCTGTTATTTCCGGTGGGGATGACAATGATTATATTTCTCTGACCGATATTGCCAAATATAAAACAGATGAAAATCCCGGCTATGTAATCCAAAACTGGATGAGGAATCGTAATGTGGTGCAATTCCTCGGCTTATGGGAAAAGTTGAACAATCCTAATTTCAATTGCCTCGAATTCGAGGCAATTGAAAATGAAGCTGGGCTAAACAGTTTTGTTTTGACACCTAAAAAGTGGATTGAAAAAACTGAAGCTATTGGAATAACGTCGAAACAAGGCCGTTATGCGGCTACCTTTGCACATTCGGATATCGCTTTTGAATTTGCTTCATGGATTTCACCGGAGTTTAAACTTTATATAATAAAAGATTACCAACGCTTAAAATCGGACGAAAATAGCCGCTTGTCAATCGGCTGGAATCTCAACCGCACCCTTGCCAAAATCAATTACCGTATTCATACAGATGCCATCAAGGATGTGTTAATTCCGCCAGACGTGACTCCCCAGAAACAAAACATAACCTATGCAAACGAGGCGGATCTTCTGAATGTTGCATTGTTTGGAATGACAGCAAAGGAATGGCGGCAGGCGAATCCGGATGCAAAGGGCAATATCCGTGACGAAGCCTCTCTCCAGCAGCTTATTGTTCTGTCGAACATGGAGAGCCTGAATGCTGTGTTTATCCGTCAGGGATTATCTCAAAAGGAGCGCCTTCTTCGCCTCAACGCCAATGCTAAGCAGATGATGAAATCTCTTTTGGATAGCGCGGGAATAGAGCAGCTGAAAAAGTTGGAGCCGCCAAAGAAATGAGGTTGCAAAGTGTATATAGCCAATGTACATATTGAAAATTTTAGAAATTTCTCAACAATTGATATACCTCTAAAACCCTTTACAATAGTTGTTGGGAAAAACGATACAGGAAAGAGCAACTTCGTTGATGCTCTTAATATCTTGCTTTATAACAGCAAGGGTAATTATTATGCCAAGTCTCTCTCAAAATATGATTTTAACATCAAATGCGTTAACGATTTCATTTCAAAGATGAGTGCATTTTACGTTAGCATAAAAGATAATTTCGATGCCGAGAATTATGCTGTTGAACTTATAAAAAATGCGCCGGTTGTAATAATTCGGCTGAAATTTGAAGATGCGAAAAACACTTACGAACAGAGCCTATTAAGAGATTGGCTCAACGGCGACGAAAAGCTTCAGTATTTTGAAGTCGAATATAAATATTACCTTAAAGATATTAAAAAGCTGAATAAACTGATCAGCGACCTTAACGGTGAGGGGCTACTTGAAGAACGCCATGCAGATTTTCAGTTATTTCTCGAATGTTACGACCACTCTTTAAAATCAACCAATAACGATAAAAGCATTGACTATACAAAAATAAGGAATTTCGTTGCAAATACCATTGATGCTGAAAGGGATTCTTTCTCAAGCGGTGATACCTCCGGTGCTACCAGGGTGGTCGCAAACATTATTGACAGTGGTCTGAACCTTAAAGACAAAGCGGAGCTTACAAAGAGATATAATGAATTTTTCGACGGAATCCAATCGTTGGAGTCGTTTAGAAGCATATACAGCGATATTGTATCTCAAAACAAATCAATCAAAGACTTCATTGATGATATTAAGCTCGTTCCAAATGCTAAAAAATATAAAGATATTATTGAAAATATCACATTAAGTTATGGCAATGATATGCTCTTCCAACGAGGTTTGGGAACACGGAACTTGATTTTTTTGCTTACGCTGTATAGTTATTTTCTCAATGATACCTTTAAACGCTTTAACCTTGTCTGTATTGAGGAACCGGAATCGCATCTGGATATAAACAATCTGAAGATTGCTATAGAGTTTTTCCAAAAGGCGCAAGGGAAAAATACCTTAACCCAGCTTGTTCTATCCACTCATAGCAATCAGATAATGAACAAACTGGAATTAACCAATGTCGTTCTTTTGCTCAATAACGACCAAGTCACAGATTTGTCAAATATAGATTCAGAGCTTGTGTATTATCTTGCAAAGCGTGAAAATTTTGATACTCTTAATATGTTTTATGCCAGCAAATTAATATTTGTTGAGGGTGCAACTGAAGAAATATATATAAACGCATTGTTGCAGCAAGATGCGTCGCTGAATAACATAAGGGTTATTTCTATCGGGCAAAAAGGCTTTAAAACTTTTATAGAAACATGGAAATCTCTCCACGATGAAAGTCAAGACAAACTTGGCGTAGTTCGAGATTATGACCGGCAAGACCAAGCGAAGCAGGATCATGAGGCATATAATTCAAATTCCATAATGGTAAAAACTTCATCGGGCAAGGAATTTGAGGATGACTTTGTCAATAAGGACGACAATCTTGCAAAACTGAACAAGCTGTTTGGGAAAAAATATTCGGCGCAAGAGATGTACAATCATATGACCTCAGATAAGCTGAATAATATAATCGCCGTATGCCAAGCCGCAGATACGGGAGAGGTGTTCTCGACACCAGACTATATCAGTTCTTTGCTGGAATGGATGAAACAATGAAGGAAATACACATTGAATGCGCAGGAGCCGGAAAAACATATGGCATAGCACAGAAGATAATAAACATTCTGGATGACTGCCCAGATGATAAGAAGATTTATGTAATTACTTATACAAATTATGCCGTAAAGCAAATAAAAGACGAGTTGATTAAGAATGTCCGCGACATACCTGAAAATGTAATTATTGATACAGTCCACGGATTTTTTCTTAACAACATCATATATCCATACTCAAACTTTATCCGAGGAGAATCGATAAATTCCTGCAGCATTGAGAAACTTCCTGACAAATTGCAGTGGCAGGCAAGGCGCAAAAGGGTTCTAAAAGATGCTGGGTTTATACATGCGCATGAAGTCCCCCAGTATGCAAAATCTATTTTAATCGCCGCAAAATCAGATAGAGTTGCTGTAAAGAAGAGAAAAGAGATAGCGCTAAATTATTTTGTCAGCGATATTTATTGCCTTTTTGTAGATGAAGCTCAGGACATGGATGATTGTTTTTTCGAATTGATGTTAAAAATAATCTGCGAGCTTGAACATTTTTATTTTGTTGGCGATCCATTTCAGGCCTTATGGGGGACCGACAAATATAAGTGGTTTACCGAGGAAGTGGAAAAACAGGCGGGTATTGCACCGATAATAAATACAGTATCGCGACGGATACCTGCTTGCATCGTACCTTTGTGTAACAGGATATTACCTCAAGGCTCAGCGCTAAGTAGCTGTAATGCAGAACAAGGATCCGCTGTATATATGTTATTGTCTGAACTCGATACTGAAATCAGAAAACAGCTCAGAAGCTGTAAAGAAGTCTTCTCATACATAAAAATTAAAACAGATGTGTTTTCTACAGCCAACGATCAATCGGGGCTGACGCATGAATTCGTACAAATTCTTGCCGAAAAATATCCGCAATATGATATTGGGGCACTTCGCCGTACAGCTATAAATGAAATACTTGCAATAGGGTTGGATAAATGCCTTAAAAAACACAGCATAAGATTGTCTAAGCAGGATTATGCAAAACTCGCCAGCCAATTTAGTGGCGAAAAAGAAGCGGGCATATATGTTGAGTCAATACAAAAAATAAAGGGCTTGGAAGGTGACACGGCTTACTTTATTATCTGTAATTCCCTGTTAGAAATATTGCTCGGTATAAAGAACGATTCGAACAAAGAAACCAATCTTCTGTATGTTGCACTTACAAGAGCAAAACGACGGTTGTTACTTATTGTCAACGATGATGACGGATTAAAAAGAAATTTTCAGAAGCATAAAATTGACATCAATACGGCAATGAATGAATTGGGAATACAAAAGGCTGTTATAGAGGATTGGTTTGCAATTGCGAAGCAGCAGATTGGATAAACGAATTTATACTACCTTACAAACAACCGCAGGTCGTCGGTTCGATTCCGACCACCGGCTCCATGAAACACAGACACCACAAGTTTTTTTTGAGTGGTGTCTTTTTTCTTGGCAGGTTTACAACCCATACTCAATTATTTTATTGCGTTCTAAAGAATTATAGCGATAGCCTGGTTGTTCATGATTATACCGTGTGCCGGATATAAATCGGATTGAGGATAAAGGAAATTATTGTTATAATAAGTCTAAATAGCAGAATCTTCAATTCGCCAGATTGTGTCTGTCAATTTCAGCTACTTAAATTACTTTGCAGCGAGTTAATCTATTTTATAAAATGGAGGGCCTATGCTCAATGGATATTGTTCCGATTATTTGTTTCATTTCACTGGAAGAAACAAAAGTCCAGAGGAAGGTTATTCGAACTTAATAAGCATTTTAAAGAAAGGACTAAAAGTTTCTCTTCTGTCTGATCAGGTTAATTCTAAATGGTGTGAAAAGCTAAAGAAGGCCGGGTATGATTGTTGCTTAATGAAGTTAGCGACTTGTTTCACAGATATTCCAATAGATAAAATAAGCAGTCATACTTCAACTTATGGAAAATTCGGAATAGGATTATCGAGAGAATGGGCAATTAGAAATCGGGCGCAACCTATGGTTTATGTTGGGGAAACCGGATTTATCGATGGCTTAATCCATATCGTAAACGACATAAATTTGAGCAAAGTGCTTAATAATAATGTATTTTCTGACCCCCGTCTAGATGAAATTACGCCATATTTAAAAGATATTGATTATTATCATGAAAGAGAATGGAGAATAACATTTGATTCATGTGAAATAGCGGATTCTGTACATTATGATGATGGAATGTCTGAGGAATATATCTATTTTGACAAGAATGATTTAGTTTTGATTGTGGTTCCCAGAGATTACTTACATAAGTTAAGCAATGATATATGCAATGACGAGAAACTCAAAGAAAAATACGGTCAGATATCTTTTTCAGTATTAGTGTATGAAGATCTGGTTAAATTGTTTGGTAAATAAATAGCCAAAAGTTCGATGTAATAACAAATTTGTTATTGTAGCTTAATAACGAATGTGTTATTATAATATTACATAAGAGGGGAATACTAAAGAATGTTCGAAGTTGAATTTTATGAAGATCGAAATGGCAACGAGCCCATTAAGGACTTCATTGTTGACTTACAGTCGAAAGGACAAACAAGCAAAAATGACCGCATCCGCAACGAGAAGATTTTGACCTACATCAGAGTACTGCAGGAATACGGAACGAGAGCGGGAGAACCTTATGTCAAGCACATTGAAGATGACATCTGGGAGCTGCGCCCGCTGGATGACAGGATATTCTTCTTCTACTTCAGAGATAACACGTTTATATTGCTTCATCATTTTCTGAAGAAGACAAAGAAGACTCCGCGCAGAGAGATTGAACAGGCAAAAAGAAATCAGACCGATCACCTTGAAAGGAGCAAATAGATATGGGAACTAATTTTAATAAGCTCTGGAACGACCCGAAATTCATTGACCCGACACAGAAAGCCAAGATTGATTTTGAGGTAGCGCTGATTGGGAAGCTGATTGAAGCCAGAGAATCCAAAGGGCTGTCCCAAAAGGAGCTTGCTGAACTTGCAGGCTTAAAGCAGCCTGCCATAGCAAGACTTGAAAGCATGAAAGCGACACCGCAGATAGATACGTTATTTAAAATCCTGCAGCCATTAGGATATACGCTGGCTGTTGTGCCTTCCGACCAGCCTCATAAGTAAGATGAATCTGCAGGTACCACTTGCAGATTTCTTTTATCGTTTTCCTGACCTCAGGAAAATGATATTTATACTACCTTATGAACAACCAGCGGTCAGGGGTTCGATCCCCCTATTCTCCACCAAAATTTTAGGTAGTTATAGATGCCATGCGGTCAAAGCCGCATGGCATAGGCCTTTTTGGTTATTTGCAAGGCAGGGCAAAGAAAGACTGGTCAGGAGGTTCTCCCGCTATTCGCCCTTCGTAAGGATTCGCAGCGCCTGATCCAGTTCTACATCCTCGCCGTTTGCTATTCGCAAGGCGTTTTCCTCAGTCATGGGGATGCGTATAGACGGACTCACGCCGCCAATCCCGTTTCGGCTGTCAAGCTGGATATTTTTATCCTTATCAAGGGATTGTCCATAGGGATAATCTACCGTGATTCCACCCGGCATTTTCACTTTGGCGCCGGCCATACCAAAGGAGCCATTTGTCCCATAAAAGCCCAGCGTTTCGCCATTGGGAAGATTTTTGATGCCGAGCGCCACTCCCTCTCCGCTGCTGATGCATTGGGAGTTGACAAGAGCGATGATTTTTCCGCCAAAACGCTGAGTCTCCGGCTCAATAAAAAGCGTTGTCAAATCATCGGAGTCACCATATTTTTGATACTCATACAGTGTTTTCTCCGAATAGAATAAGCCCATTATTTCAGCCACCATCTCATCCAGCCCGCCCACATTGTTGCGGATGTCAAGAATCATCGCGGCGCATCGGTTTTCGTTGGCATAGGCAACGGCTTCACGCATCAGGCCCAGCGTCGATACGGGCTTGCCCGTCTGCTTGAGATCGAGATCAATCAGCGCCCACAGCTTGATGTAGAGGATGTTTCCATCCAGCATTTTCATTTCGGCTACACCCTCCGGCTCCGGGTCGGAGTTTTCGTTCCCAAGAACCATATCCCTGAGCTTATCCGATACGACCGTAGAGGGATAATTCTTTTTAAGCGACAGCTTGTGGTCATCGTAAGCGGTCAGCACGACCGAACTTGAATCAGAGAGCGTAATCTTCACCTCCGTGCCGAGAGGAGCGCGCACAAGATAGGCGAGCTGCTTCTGCTTTAGGGTTTCGCCCGTGGCTGAATTTCCGGCAAAGATTGTAGGGACATCTTCCAACGCATCGGCGATAGGACGACCGTTCCATTCGGTAATCTCGTCTCCCGCCCGCAGCCCCGCGGCTTGGGCCGGCCCGGATGGGTCAAGCCAGGTCATGATAACCTTTCCGTCGTCCAGTTGCGCAACCGCAAGACCAAAACCACCACCGGTATATTTGTCGTCAAGATCGGCGACGCGGCTGACCCGGACATGCCCATCCGGGATTTCATTGATATAAGCTCGCAGGGCGATGTAATAGTCCTTAAATGAATCTTCCGACTGCGCAGCTTCTATTTGGGGAAGATACTTGTCGCAAAGCACCTCCCAGCGGATATCCTTCCATTCCGTAAAGGCGTATTGTTGGCTCATCGTCTCATTCAGCTTCACAAAAGCCTGTGCCCAGGTAAGCTTGCTGAAATCCGCTTCTGGCTGTTTGTTTTTTTGCAGCGTAGCAAGCAGCACAACCATCAGTACGGCAAGGGTGATTGCGGCACCGACGAAAATTATAATTTTTCTCTTTTTTGGCGTCATATTATTAATCTCCTATATTTATTTCCCAACGAATAGGTGCTTCAATTCCACCGTCTGCCAATCTGAATACTTATATACGCGCATCCAAAGGCATAAATCCTCCGGCACCGCAATCACTTGCAGCACCGTTCCTCTATTCGAGCATAGCATTGGGCGGTCGCTTCCGGTACGTCGTCCACATTCACAAAAGCAAACTTAATGCTGCCATCATAGTATTCTGCGATTTGTCTTGCCGCCAGATAAAGCTTTCTGCTTGGTTCGCTCCATGCCGCCCCCTGATCATAACAATCAGAAAAAGCAGCGGTATCAGCATAGAAAACATTATTTTTGCATAAATCTTCGCGCTTGGGATATTGAACATACATATACACTCCACAACCAATATCTGATTGTTAAACTATAACATAAATATGGGAAACTTCTTGCGGAAAATTATCAGAAAAACTCCGATTTTTGATAAAAAAGATGAAAATCATAAAATTTACAGTTATGTTCACGGTTTTGTTAATTGTCGGTGTTTTATAATTGAATAAATAGCAACATGACTGCCGATACACGGCTTAGTTGCAAAACGAGGTGAGTTCAGATGAATACTGATATGATAAAAAAAATCCTAGATGAGGACTGCGGCGTGGATGAGAAAATGTTTCCCTGCATGGCGAAGTGCTGCCGCAAAAAAGATGCCTCCTTCATGGTTTCATATGAAAAGACTTGCCCGTATTGTGACATATCAACTTCTCTTCCGTATGGAGCGAGCCTGAAGACGGTGACGATTTTTGAATGCATTTTATATGGATATGGCAAGAGGGTAAGCGAATGAAAGGATAAAAGATATTGTATAGAAGTATGAACAGTAAAACTATGATGGAGGTAGTTGTATGAATAACAAAAAATGTTTTTTCAAGGTTTGTTTGTTTCTTATTGCGTTTATAGTAGCTTTTGGTATACCCGGTGGTGTACATGCTGCTATGAACGAGGCTGATGCTACCACCCTTAGACAGACTGACAGTCTTGGAAGGGCAGTTACCGATGATGGTACCTACATATACACGGTAATACAATCATCTCCAACCAGAGTGATAAAGGTGCGAATGAGCGATATGGAGGAAGTCGGCGCCCTTACACTGGCTGTGGGGGAAAACTATGGATTCGGTATTACCAATGATGGTACATATCTGTACATAGTAACCAATACGTCCCCTGCCAGGGTTGTAAAGGTGGAAATGAGCAGTATGACGCGAGTCGGCGCTGTACGCTTTGCTGATAATGCTGATAAGAACGGAAATGCGATAACAAATGATGCAACGCATTTATATGTGGTAACTAATACGAATCCAACAAGAGTGATAAAGGTGCAGATGAGCGACTTGTCGATAAAAGGCACTCTTGAATTGTCGGGACATTCTAGCGGACGGGCAGTTATCAATGATGGGGAGTATTTGTACGTAGTAAATTATACATCTCCAACAACAGTGGTTAAGGTAAAGATGAGTGATCTGACGATACCCAGTATCAACGGAGCTCTTGAATTGAACACTGGAGAAAATTTGGGGGTAGCAGTTACACGTGATAGCACCTATTTGTACGTGGTAAATTACTCACAGTCTAATAATGAATCAACGGTGACAAAGGTGCAAATGAGCGATATGTCGAGAGTTCAAACAGTTACCTTAACCGGAGTAACTAATGCACATGCAATTACTTGCGATAGTACATACCTATACATACCAACTCTTACATCTCCAATTAAAATAGCGAAGGTCAGGATGACCGATATGGAGTTAGAAGGCGCTTCTTACAGCGTGGATTTAGTAGTGAAAAATTATTTAGGCGCTACATCAGTTACAAGTGATAATGAGCACCTGTACATGGTAACTTATTCAACTTTATCAGAACCGGTCAAAGTTATCAAGCTGAGAAAGAGCGATATGGCGCAAACCGGCATTCTTATCCTTGGAGAAAAAAATGGATCAGCAGTCACAGATGATGGCACCTATCAATACGTGATAAATAATATGGCTCCAACCATAGTGACAAAGGTCAGGATGAGTGATAATAAGCGAATGGGCTCCCTTGCACTGAATCCGGGAGAAAATAACGGAAAAGCAGTTACTAATGATGGAACGCATTTGTATGTGGTGAATAATTCATCGCCAACTATAGTGACAAAGGTTCGGATGGACGATATGAAGCGAGTTGGTGCTGTTACCCTGGAACAAAATAACGGAAACGCAGTAACCAATGATGGAACGCATTTGTATGTGGTAAATAATACAACTCCAACCACCCTGACAAAGGTGCGAATGAACGATCTGGAAAAAGTCGGTACCCTTACATTAAATGCGGGAGAAAATAACGGAATTGCGGTAACAAATGATGGAACGCATTTGTATGTGATAAATAATATGGCTCCAACTAAAGTGACAAAGGTGCAAATGAGCAGTTTAACGCGAGTCGGTGCTGTTAACTTAGAACAAATTAACGGAAGTGCTATAACAAATGATAGAACGTATTTGTATGTGGTAAATTATACAGCTCCAACTAAAGTGACAAAGGTGCGAATGGACAATCTTGCAGAAGCCGGTGCCATTACATTGGATACGGGAGAAAATTACGGAAAAGCAGTTACTAATGATGGAGCACACCTGTATGTGGTGAATTATACAACTCCCACCAAGGTAACAAGCGTTAGAAAAAGTGATCTGGTGATAACTGGTGCAATTACTTTGAGTAGTGGAAGTAATAAAGGAAGTGCGATCACAAAAGATGCTTCCTATTTGTATGTAGTAACTGATACTTTGCCAACTAAAGTGGTACGCATATCCTATGAAGGCGTGCCATCGGTAACAGGTATAGCAGTAGAGGCACAGCCGGCGAAGCTGACCTATACAGCCGGAGAAACCCTTGAGCTTGCAGGCTTGGTTGCAACCCTTTCATACGATAACGGTACAACCGCTGATATAGCTTATGCCCAGTTTGGAGCCAACAGCATTACAACAGATCCCGCAAACGGGACAGAGCTGTCTGTGTCAGTCCATAACAACTCAATAATTACACTTGCCTGCAATAACTATACGGCAACAACAGCAAGCTTGACGGTAAATCCGGCTGCGCTCACCGGGACGGCGGCCATAACCGGCGACGCCATATTCGGTCAGACGCTGACGACCTCGCTGACCGGGGGCAACAACACGGGAACCCTCTCCTACCAGTGGACGAGAAACGACGGAGATATCGCAGGCGCAACGGATTCTGCCTATACGCTTATCGAGGACGATATCGGCAAGCTCATCAGGGTGAAGATTACGAGCAGCGTCCAGACAGGCACGCTGACCAGCGATTCGACGGCGACGGTCGAGAAAGCTGACTGCGCGACAGCAACAGGAGTTACTCCGGCGCTATCCTCCAAAACCACGACCGGCATTACTGTGGTGGCTGTGGCCGGATACGAATATATACTCGTCGCCGACGGAGCAGCCGTCGACACGGGTACATGGCAGGACAGCA
>Ga0255345_1002914_pt1 | contig 20773 bp, 16 predicted proteins | sample wastewater_treat_6_FD_192415 | JGI IMG/M metagenome (GOLD analysis project Ga0255345, IMG submission 192415) | Wastewater microbial communities from Lulu Island WWTP, Vancouver, Canada - plant20 | ecosystem: Engineered > WWTP > Wastewater > Unclassified | place: Canada: Vancouver, British...
ATCGTAATGGAGCAACAGATACTGTTAAATTAAAATTTAAAAAAGACTTTGCAAAATTTTCTGACTACGATAGATTTGACATGAGCGATACTAGCGCTATATTTGAATCCAAAATGAATGATAGTGCATTTGATGAAAGCAACACTTTTGAAAGTAATGAAAATTTTGACTCCGATTTTCTTAGTCCAAATGATGAGTTCTAAAATAAATTTTGACCCATTTTTAAACTAGTATTTAATTCTAACTTCATATTTTCAAAAATATCAGACTCTAACAATAATATTACACTAGAACCCATTTCGAAATATCCTATTTCTTCTCCTTTTTTAATTACTACTTCTTTTTTATATTTTTTTTCTGCTACAATTCCGCGTTTAATATTTGTTTGCAACTCTGAATCGAAAGACAACTTAACTTTTCCTACAAACAGAGCTCCAACAAGGACACAACAAAACTTTCCATATTCAGAATTTCCAGAAAGTACTATTCTTTCATTTCTACAATAGACTCTATTTCTCTTATTTATTGTTTTTTCTTTTACTGGTCTTAAAGTTCCTGGCAAATATACTGCTGACTCTATTTTCATATCAAAGCTTGCATGCACTCTATGATAATTTGCTGGCGACAAATAAAAAACAGCATAAGATTTTAAACCATCATAATCACTAATTATTAACTCATCTATAAAATAATGTTTGTGTTTAACATATATTTTATTTTCAGATGAAATTTTTCCAAAATCAAATAAACTACCATCAATTGGTGATACTATGCCATTACTTATTGGACGAACTCCTTCCTTTAATTTCCTTGTAAAAAAACTATTAAAACTTTCAAATCCATTTTCGGGAACAACAAAATCATTCAAATCTATTTTATAATATCTTTTATACAATTTAATTACAGCGTTTACTAAGCATCTTGGTTTTTTTATATTTGAAAATTTGCCTATAAAACGCGAACTTAAATTTCTGTAATTTTGTTTATTATTTTTAGAGTTCGACATTATTTGTTATTATAAAAATTCATAGTTCTCTCAATTCCAAGAACGGGAAAACTTAGGATTGCTTCAATTGCTAATTCAATTCTAGCTGGTAGTAAAAGTTTCTCTTCTTCTGTCCATTCTCCTAAGACATAATCTACTTGTCCGCCTTTGTGAAAATCGTTTCCTATCCCAAAACGTAAGCGATTATAAACATTAGTTCCTAGTGTATATTCTATATGTTCTAAGCCATTGTGTCCGGCACTTCCGCCTTTATTTCTAATTCTTATGCTACCAAATGGCAAAGCTATATCATCAACAACAATCAAAGTTTTTTCTACAGGTACTTTTTCTTTCTTAATATAGTAATCTACAGCTTTTCCACTTAAATTCATAAATGTTGTAGGTTTTACTAAAATCATTGTTTTGCCTCTATGCTTTATATCAGCAACAAAACCGTATCTTTTGTCAGAAAAAGAAGTGCTGGACTTCTTTGCAAGATTGTCCAGCACTGTATAGCCTATATTATGACGTGTGTTTTTATATTCGTCTCCAGGATTGCCTAAACCTATGATTAAATATTTCACAGTTCAGAACATTAAACAACTATTCGGCAGTTTCAGTTTTTTCTTCTTCACCACCTTCGCCTTCTTCTCCTTCTTCGCCTTCTTCTTCACCTGTTGAAGAAACTGTACGTGTTACAACAACTGATACAACTACATTTGCTTTAGGATCAATAAATTCTAATTTGTCTGATTTTAAATCTCTAACTCTAATAGCTTGTCCAATATTTAGAGAAGTAATATCAATTTCGTAATACTCAGGAATATCGTCCATTAAACCTTTAACAGATATTTTTCTGTAATTTTGTTTTAATTTTCCACCTGCTCTTACTCCAACTGAATTACCAACAGTTTTTAAAGGAATTTGAATAACAATAGGTTTTGTTGGTGTAATTTGATAAAAATCCATATGAAGGATACTGTCTGTTACTGGATGAAATTGAATTTCTTTCACCATACACATATAGTCTTTTCCATCAACATTGATGTCTGCCAACATTACTTCTGGAGTATAGACAAATTTTCTAACTGCAGAAAATGGAGTGTAAAAATTTACATTTTTCTCACCACCGTAAATAACACAAGGAATATTTTCTCCTTTTCTAATTGCTTTTGTTGCTTTTTTTCCAAGCTCTGTACGTAAAGTACCTTGAATTTTAAAATGTTTCATATCAATAAATTTGCGTGCTACTAAGCTTTTGCCACTGCAAAGCCCCATTACACATTTGACAATTTGGACTGCAAAAATAATATATTTTTTAATGCACACAAAATTTATTTCTTATGATACAAATTATTTTTTAGCTATGTATTCTCCAACAAAATTACAGAGATAAAAATTTTAATATTATTTTTGCAAAAATTTACTTAAAATGCTTGAAATAAACTATCGTTTAGCGAATGAAAATGATTTTGCTGCAATTTTAGAGATGATTAAAGAGCTTGCACTATTTGAAAATGCTCCTGATAAAGTTCTGAATACCACAGAAATAATGAAGCAAGAACAAAATTTATTTCAATGTTTTGTTGCAGAAACTAAAGAAAAAGAAGTTGTTGGAATGGCTCTATACTTTTTCGCCTACTTTACATGGGTTGGAAAATCATTATATTTAGATGATTTATATGTAAAACCACAATATAGAGGCAAAGGAATAGGTACTGAATTATTAAAACTAATTTTCAAAACTGCAAAAGAAGAAAATTGCAGGCGATTACGCTGGCAGGTTTTAAATTGGAATACTCCAGCAATAAAAATGTACGAAAAAGTTGGAGCAACCATTGATGCTGGCTGGAGTAATTGCGACTTTGAATATCATCAAATATTAAAATTTTAGCTTAACTCAAACTTTGCTTTTTTAGCATATTTATAACCTATTTCAAAAATTTCTTCCTGATATTTAGTTTTTAAAATATGATATTTAGATAAAGCAGCAGGTTCAAGGAATACAGTGGATTTAGATTTTATATATTTAATATTATTATTCATATTCATTTGAAATGAACGTATTGCAACTTGAAGTAAGGAGTCAAATTTTTGATTTTCGTCATTAGGAAAAACATTAACAGTAATAATATCATCACATAATCTTACTAAAGGCTTCACGGGCAAATTATCAATTAATCCACCATCTACATAATAAGTTTTTCCTATTTTTACTGGTGAAAAAACGACAGGTATAGCCGAAGACGCTAAAATCATATCATGTAAAGGACCTTTGTTTACATATTCTACTTTTCCTGTATTCAAATTTGAAACACAAACATATAGTGGAATATTCAAATCTTCAAAATTAAGTTGTTTAATATTGTTTTCAAGAATTAACTTTAAATTTTCAAGCCCAAAAAAACCGTCTTTTGGAATATGTATTTTCGTAAAATCAGAAAATTTTTTAGTCTTCATGATTTCAAGTGCATCATGTGGAGAGTAGCCAGCACAATAAAAAGCTCCAACAATAGAACCAGCACTTGTTCCAGAAACTATTTCAGGGAAAATTCCCCTTTCATTTAAGGCTTGCAAAACGCCCAAATGTGCAAAACCTCTTACACCACCACCACTTAAAGCTATTCCAATTTTATACTTTTTCATAATTAATATGACTAAATTAAACTCACTACAAATTGTGGATAAAAATAACTAAAAATATTTAAAAATATTTTTTAAATTACAAGTATTTTAACATATTTGCAATAATATGAAAACATATTGTAATAAACTTGCAAAGAGACTACTTATCTGGAGAGTTAGAAAAATTTCAGATAAGAATTTTATGCTAATATTAGCTGTGATTGTAGGTATTGCAGTAGGATTAGCTGCTGTTTTAATGAAAAACTCAGTGCACTTTGTTAGAGAAGTCGCAATATTTTTAAATAATAAGTATTCTTTTAGTTATATCTATATATTTTTCCCTGCCATTGGAATTGGTTTAACCCTTTTATTTGTAAATATTTTCATTAAGAAAAAACTTGGACATGGTATTCCTATGGTACTTTATAGCATTTCTAAAGAAAGAGGAAAAATTGAAAAACACAATATGTTTTCTAGAATTGTTGCAAGCTCTTTAACTGTTGGATTTGGTGGTTCTGTTGGATTAGAGGGACCAATTGTTGGCACAGGTTCTGCTATTGGGAGTAATATTGGACAATTTTTTAGACTAAATTATAGACAACTAATTTTATTAATCGGCTGTGGTTGTACGGGTGCGATAGCTGCAATTTTTAAAGCACCAATTGCTGCAATAGTTTTTACCATAGAAGTTATTATGCTAGACTTAACAATGGGTTCATTAATGCCATTGCTTATAGCATCTATTTCTGCAGCTTTAACTTCATATTTGTTTTTAGGTCAAAACTACGTTTATCACGTGGCAAATATTGACCCTTTCTTCTTAAAAGATGTTCCTTTATACATATTATTAGGAATTGTAGCAGGCTTGCTATCTACTTATTTCTCAAAACTTTATTTGTGGCAAGCAAAACAATATGCCAAAATCAAAACAAAACGTGCAAGATTTATTGTCGGAGTTACAATACTTGGTGTTTTAATATTTCTTTTCCCTTCATTATACGGAGAAGGTTACGAAGTTGTTAACTTAGCATTACACAGCGATATTTCATATATATTCGATGGCGTTTTTTATTCACAATGGCAAAGTTTTTTAGGCATATGTATAATTATTCTTTTAATACTATTAACTAAAGCCTTTGCAACTGGAGCAACATTTGGAGCAGGAGGAACAGGAGGAATATTTGCACCAGCTCTATTTTTAGGAGCAAACTTAGGTTTCCTTTTTGCCCATGTTGCAAATTCTATGAAATTAAATATTTCTCATGGGAACTTTGCCTTAGTTGGAATGGCTGGACTTATGGCAGGAGTTATACATGCTCCACTAACTGCTATTTTCTTAATAGCCGAAATAACAGGAGGATACGAACTTTTTATCCCGCTAATGATAGTTTCAACAATTTCATTCTTTGTGGTTAGAATATTTATGCCTAAATCAGTTTATGCAATTTTACTTGCCGAAAGAGGAGAACTGTTAACTCACAATGCCGACAGTAATATGCTTACTTTAATGAGAACAGAATCTTTAATTGAAAAAAACTTTTTAACTATAAACGAAAACGCAAAATTAAAAGATTTAACCAAAGTTATTTCCAGATCAAGCAGAGCTGTATATGTTGTTATTGATGACAATAACTACTTTAAAGGATTAATTTGGTTAGACCATGTTAAACACTTAATGTTTAAAACAGAACTTTACGATAGTGTTTATGTTAGAGATTTAATGGATATTCCAAAATATACGGTAAATACTAATATGGACGTAAAAGACATAGCAGAAATATTTGAAAACTCAAATTACTTTAATTTACCTGTTGTTGATGAAGGCAAATACATAGGATTTGTTTCCAGAGCTAAAGTGTTTACTACCTATCGCGAAATGTTAAAAAAATTCTCACATGACGAATAAGTGTTAATAAATAATAATATAAATCTTTAAATTGCAATGATATGAAAAAACATCTACTTATTTTAATCTCATTAATTCTTGGGATTAATTACATAAACGCACAAGTATTGTATTCTGACGATTTTGAATCCTATACTGTTGGTAATGGCATTGCCGTAGAATGTAGCCAATGGTGGAATACCTGGGATGGAACACCTGGTTCCGCAAAAGATCCAAAAGTATCAGACGCGCAAGCATACTCTGGGACAAAATCCGTTCAAGTTAGTAATGGAAATGACGGAGTTATCGACTTTGGTGGACGTACAACAGGACGCTACAGAGTTGAGTTTTATCTTTATATTCCTGATGGTCGCCAAGCCTATTGGAATATTATGCAACAATTTAACCCTTCACCTACAGGACCTGAAAATATTTGGGGATTGCAAGTTTTTCTAAAAAACGGAACTATGTCAATTGATGGAAATGGACAAGCTGCCGTAACTTACCCTTATACTTCTGGCGAATGGATGAAAATTCAACATTTTATTGACTTAAATAGCGATTGGGTTGATTTTTATGTAAATGGAGAATTGGTTCATGCTTACCAATGGAGTAAAGGAACTTTCGGGACAGGAGGAATGAACCAACTTGGAGCCTTTGACTTTTACGGCTGGGACGAAGGAGGTACTTGCGAGTATTATATGGATGACTTCCTAATTGAAGAAGTTGAAACACCATATCCGCCAACTAACTTTAGCTATACTATTGAAAATGGAAATGATGTGGTTTTAACTTGGGATGCTCCAACAGAAGGTACACCTGTGCACTACAGCATCGCAAGAAATGGTAGCATTATCAGCACTACAACTGAAACAACTGTAACCGATTTGAATGTTTTCCCTAATACATATCAATATTCTCTTTTAGCTTTCTATGGCGAAAGTATCGGGTACTCAGCATCAGTAAACCTTGATGTTACAATAGCTGGCGGAGTTGAAAGAAATTTTGTGGTTTATGAAATGTTTACTGGCACTTGGTGTGGCTCTTGTCCTATACCTGCACAAGCAATTGCCCAAACGCAAGCTGAAGGTAAAAAAGTTGCTGTCATGAAATTTCATACTGGTGATAGCTTTGAAACTCCAGCAACAGTTAATAGAGAAAATTATTATGGCAATATATTTGAACCCATTGAAGGCGTTCCTGCAAGTGTCATAAATGGCACTCAATTCCTATCAGGGGCTGCATCAACCGTAGCTGCTCAAAAAGAATATTTCGAATACTTATATAACGAATATATTGATGATCCAGCAGTTTATACCATAGAATTAGCAACTGAAATAATTTCTGAAAATCCATATAAATGCAAACTTACTGTTAATGCCGTAGAAACTTTTGAATATTATGATGATGAAATGAGACTTATGATAGCTTTGACAGAAACAAATATTCCATACTCATGGGGAGGACTAAGCACAGTAGATAACGCTGTAAGGGCAATGTACCCAGATGCAAACGGCACAGTAATTTTTGATTCTGGAACAACTTATAGTGGTGAATTTGAAATTACCCCAGCTTCAAATTATGTTATCAATAAGTGCGAAATTGTTGCCTTTATTCAAAGAAGAAGTACAGGTGAAATTCAACAAGTTAATAAAATTGCTTTGCCAGAACCTTCAAATATAGAAAACAATATTACAAAAAGCTTATCAATTTATCCAAACCCAGCAAGCGACATAGTAAAAGTAAATTCAGAAGAAAATATAAATTATATTGAAATTTTAAATATTTCAGGACAAATTGTAAGTTTTGAAAATGTTAATACCAACAATGCCGAAATTAACATTAGTAATCTAAGTTCTGGCGTTTACTTTATCAAAGTTTATACTGCAAATGATGTAACAACTCAAAAACTTATTGTTGAATAAACAAAACTAAATAATAATAACTTAAAAAAATGTCCGTATTTTTATAGGCATTTTTTTTTCTCCTTAAACTTTATAATTTTGCAAAAAATAATTCGATTTTGGATATAAATAAAATACGGTCAGATTTTCCAATTTTAAACGAAAAAGTTTATAATAAAAATCTTATATACTTTGATAATGGTGCTACTTCGCAAAAGCCAAAGCAAGTAATTGATACTATTAGTGAATATTATTCAAAATATAATGCTAATATTCATCGTGGAGTACATTTTTTAAGCAATTTTGCTACAGATGCAAACGAAAATGCAAGAAAAATTATTCAAAATTTTCTAAATGCAAAATCAGAAAAAGAAATAATTTTTACAAAAGGCACAACTGATTCAATAAACCTAGTTGCTTTTTCTTTTGGCGAAACTTTCATAAACGAAGATGACGAAATTATTGTTTCCGAAATGGAACATCACTCAAATATTGTTCCTTGGCAATTATTGTGCGAAAGAAAAAAAGCAAAACTTAAAGTTTTAAAATTTAACGAAATTGGCGAACTAAACATTAAAGAGTTAGACAATTTAATTACCAACAAAACAAAGCTAATTTCTGTAGCTCATGTATCAAACTCACTTGGCACAATAAATCCTATAAAAACAATAATAGAAATTGCCCACAAAAACAATATCAAAATTTTAATAGACGGAGCTCAAGCAGTTCAACACCTAAAAATTGATGTTCAAGAATTAGATTGCGATTTTTATGTTTTTTCATCTCACAAAGCTTATGGACCAACAGGAGTTGGAGTTCTATACGGAAAAGAAGAATTATTAAATCAAATGTGCCCCTACCAAGGCGGTGGCGAAATGATTGCAAATGTAAGTTTTGAAAAAACAACCTATAACGAACTGCCTTTTAAATTTGAAGCAGGCACACCAAACTATATCGACAATATTGCATTTGGAAAAGCTATAGAATATATTTCTGAAATAGGACTAAAAAATATTGAAGATTACGAAAATCAACTTTTAAAATATTGTACAAAACAATTAAAAACAATAGAAAACCTAAAGATTATCGGCGAGGCTGAACACAAATCTGGACTTATTTCATTTATCGTAAAAAACATACATTACAATGATATAGGAACGCTTTTGGATAGAGCTGGAATAGCTGTTAGAACTGGAACTCATTGTGCTGAACCTGTTATGAAAAAATTTGGCATTAGTGGAACAGTAAGAGTTTCTTTTGCTTTTTACAATACATTCGAAGAAATAGACTATTTCATAACAAATTTAAAAAAGGCAATTTCGATGTTGCAATAATTGTATTAACAGTTTTCTATTCATAAATAAAATTGAATTTCAAGAAAAAAATTTAAAACAATTTTATATTTGCCACTTATTATATAATAAGTAATGAAAAAAATAATTTTACTAGCACTAAGTTTATTTGCAATATATTCAAGTTCGATATCTCAAATCGAAAGTGTAATTCCTTCTGACAAGCCAAAACTTGTTGTTGGAATTGTTGTGGAGCAAATGCGTCAGGATTATTTAGAAAGATTTTGGAATAATTTAGGCGACAAAGGTTTTAAAAAATTAGCAATAAATGGAAGTTTTTGTCAAAATGCAAACTATGAATATAGCTTAACGCAAGCAGCACCAGGCTATGCAACAATAGTTACAGGCTGCGAACCTTCAGAACATGGTATTGTATCAGATTATTGGTTTAATGCTTTAACTGGCAATAAAGAACATTGTATAGAAACTAAATCTTACAAAACTATTGGAGGCAACCCAAGCAATTTTTCTTACTCGCCAAAAAATATTTTAACAACAACATTTAGCGACGAAGCCAAACTCTTTGGACAAGGAAAATCTAAAACAATAAGTGTTTCTTTAGACCCTATTGGTGCAATTATATCGGGAGGCTACACTGCTGATGCTGCATATTGGTTTGACACAAAAACTGGGAATTGGGTAAGTTCTACTTATTATATGAACGAGCTACCTGCATGGGTAAAAGAACAAAACGACAAAAAAATGCCCGATGATTACTTACAAAGAGAATGGTCGCCACTTTTAGAAACTGAAAAATACAATACTGCTCAAGCCGATTCTAGTATTTATGAATATGGAATAGATATGGTTTATAAAACTTTTCCTTATAAATATGAAGAAATTAGCAAAAGCATAAAAGATTACGAATTACTAAATCTAATACCTGAAGGACAAACCCACCTGACAGATATGGCTATTGCGGCACTCTACAACGAAGAATTAGGAAAAGATAAGTTTACAGATTTTTTATTTATAAATTATTCGGTAAGTGAGAATATTGGTAAACTATTTGGACCACAATCAATGGAAGTTGAAGACTTGTTTCTAAGACTAGATAGAGATTTAGGACATTTGATAAGTGTGATAGAAGATGTTGTTGGAAAAAACAATGTACTAATATATTTAACTTCAAACCATGGAGTATCAGAAAATCCAGAATATTTAGCTGATAATAAAATGCCTACAGGAGTTTTTAAACAACATTATATTTTAACTTTGCTTCGCTCCTATTTAAAAGCCATATACGGCGAAGGCGATTGGGTGTTAGACTATAACAATAATCAAATTTATTTAAACAAAACACTGATTGAAGATTCGCAAATTTCATTAAACGAATTTCAAGAAAAGGTTATTTCTTTTATAATTAATTCTGCAGGAATTTCAAATGCAATAAGTTCACACCAATTTCAAAATATAATTTTCACTCAAGGAATGCCAAAAAAAATGCAAAACTCATTCAACCAAAAACGCTCTGGCGACATAATGATTTCACTAAAAGCAGGTTGGATAGAAGATATTCCTTTTGTTTGCAACCACAATTCTGGTTATAAATATGATACAAATGTTCCGCTAATTTGGTATGGTTGGAAAGTTAAAAAACAAAATATTTTTAATAACGTAAATATTACTAGCATAGCTCCAACTATAAGCAAAATACTTAACACTCCTGCTCCACCTGCTTCTACTGGCGAAGTTTTAAATTCAGTTTTTAACAACAAATAAACTAAAATTATTGTAATGATTGGACATATTGAAGCAATAAACATAAGAAGATCTATTAGAAATTATTCTAAAGAAAAATTAGATAGTAATTTAATTGAAAAAATAAACGCTCTTTTATCTACACCAAAAATAGGACCATTTGACAATAGACCTAGATTTGTTCTTATTGAAAAACCTAAAGCTAGAGAACAAGAAAAAGTTAGATTAGGAACTTACGGTTTTATTGACAATGCTGCTTATTTTATTGGTGGTTGCATTGAAAAATCTGCATTTTCAGAAGTTGATTATGGATATTCATTGCAAAGAATAATAATAGAATTAACTCGCTTAGGCTTAGGGACTTGCTGGCTTGGTGGTAGTTTTCGTAGAAAAGATTATAGAAAATTACTAAATACTCAAAAAAATGAAATTATTCCATGTATCACACCTGTAGGTTATAAATCAACAAAAAAATCTCGAAGAGAAAGATTAGGTTTAGTTTTTTCAGATGGAAGTTTAAGAAAAGACTTTAACACATTCTTTTTTGAAAATAATTTTGAAACTCCAATAATTTTTAATCCCGAAGACAATTATCACAAGGCATTAGAAGCTGTTAGAAAAGCTCCTTCGGCAATGAATAAGCAACCTTGGCGAGTTTTAAAAATTGAAGACAAATACCATTTTTACTTAAAACGAGATTCTATTGTTGGCACAACTAAAGCCAGCGATTTGCAAAAAGTTGATATGGGGATAGCTCTAGCAAATTTTAAACTTGCTCTCGAAGAATTAAATGTTCAAGGCAAATGGCATATCGCCGACCCAAACATCGGAAATTTAGAATATATTATTACTTGGATATCTTAAATCAGTTAAAAGTTAAAAGTCGAAAGTTAAAAATTAAAAATTAAATGTCGCACTTTTCAGACACATCAACCCATTAGCGAGCAGAGTGAGCGAAGCGAACTCTGCAAAGCAATAGACGCGTCAGCCTCTTTTAACTTTCGACTTTTAACTTTTAACTGACATTATTTTTCCCGTTTTCCAGCCCAAGCCATAACTCCGCCTTCCATAAGCTTCACATTAGTATAGCCATTTGCTTGTAAAACAAGAGCTGCTTCGTAGCCTCTCAACGAAATTTTACACCAAACTATTATTTCAGTATTTTTGTCTTCTGGCAATTCAGAAATTCTTTTTCGTATCTGACCAAGAGGAATAAGTCTTTCGCCAATACCTATACGCATTTGTTCGTATTCATTTGGATTTCTAACGTCAAGGTAAACAACATTTTCTTTATTTTTCACTTTTTCTTCTACATCTTCGGAAGAAATACCTTTGAAAAGTCCTCTTAATTTATTTTGCATAATATGTGCAGTAGCGATACTATGGTCGATAGCTAAAGAAAATGGTGGTGCATATGGTAAATCTGCATTAATCATATCATCAACTGTTAGCTTGCCTTTAATTGCAATAGCCCAAATTGCTAATTGTTTAGAAACATCGCCAGGACCTATTACTTGAGCTCCTAAAATTTTTCTATCAGTTTTATTAACTACCAACTTGGTAATCAACAAGTTACCATTCATAAATCCAGGTTTATCCAAACTTACATTTATTACAGTTTCTATATCATTAAATCCATTTTTGCGTGCATTTTGCTCATTCAAGCCTGTTGTTCCTGCAGCATAATCAAAAACTTTACAAACACCTGTTTGAATTGTTCCTTCAAATTTTGCAACATTTCCTTTAATTAAATTTTCGCCAACAACACGTCCTTGCAAGTTTGCCAAATCTCCAAATGGTGCGTGAACTTTATTTTTTGTAATTAAATTTGGTATTTCAACACAATCGCCTAGAGCATAAATATCTGGGTCAGAAGTTTGCATATATTCATCAACAACTACTCCACCTCTTTCGCTAATTTCTAAACCTGCATCTTTTGCTAATTTTGAATTTGGAGTAACTCCAATTGCTAAAACTGCTAAATCGCAAGGTAACTCGGTGCCATTATTTAATTTTACTGCTGTTAATTTTCCATTTTCACCAATAAAAGCAGAAACACCATTTTCTAAAATCACATTAGCTTTAGATTGAACATGCTGCTGTACCAAGCGAGCCAAATGTCTATCAAGGAAAGTCAAAAGTTGAGGTAAAAGTTCAACTAAAGTAACTTCAATTCCTGCAAGATGAAGAGCTTCTACGGTTTCAATACCAATTAAACCACCGCCTATAACAACAGCTTTTTTAATTTTTCCTTCATCACTTACCTTGCGTAAATAATCAGCATCGGGCATTGACGATAAAGTAGAAATGCCTTCCAACTCAATACCTGGAATTGGTGGTCTTCGAGATGTTGCTCCTGTTGCAATAACAAGTTTATCATACTCCATGCTTGACTTTTCGCCTGTTATCAAGTTTCGATAATCAATGGTTTTTGCTTTTCTGTCAATTTTTGTTACCTCAGTATTTACTTTAGCAACAATATTTTTTGCATTTAAAAAGAAGTTAGAATCTCTTACAACACCAGCTGGAGAGCATAAGAGCTGACTTCTATCATCAAAAAATCCGCCGACATAATAAGGATAACCACAAGATGCCATTGATAAGTCAGCATCTTTTTGAAACATAGTAATTTCTGCATTTTCATCTAAACGTCTTGCGCGAGAAGCCACTTTAGGTCCAGCAGCAGAACCGCCAATCACAACTATTCGTTTGTTTTGCATTTCTTAAAAATTTTAATTAAAAATAAATATACTTTTCATGAAGTGTTACATAATATCAATAATTAAACAAATATAACAATAAAAAGTTGAAAATTTAATTTTTATTCATAATTAATCGTAAATATTTTTATTATTTTTTAATTATTTGAAAAGTCATATAAAATTACAAAATTTGCAAATAAAACTTTTTGAAAATGCTTAAAATTAACAAGATAAAATCTCCAACTTTCGCTGTTAACACAGATATAGTCAAAAAAAACATTCAAAAAATACAAAACAAACTTGGAGAAACAACTATTTTTCGTCCTCATTTTAAAACCCACGACAATAAACAAACTGCAAATATTTTTAGAGAATTAGGAATAAATAAAATTACAGTTTCATCTATTGAAATGGCTATATATTTTAGGCGTTTAGGTTTTAAAGACATCAATATTTCTTTTCCAATAAATTTTCGTGAACAAAAAGCACTTCAAAAATTATCTAAAAATACAAATTTGCATCTTTTGGTTTCAAATTCTTTTTCTGCAAAACAATTATCTTCTCTTAATGACATAAAAGCAAACGTTTGGATAGAAATTGATACTGGCTATAAGCGATCTGGAATTTCACACAATAATTTAGAAGAAATTCAAGACTGTATAAAACTTATAACGCAAGCTTCACATCTTAATTTTTCAGGTTTTCTAAATCACAATGGCGAAACATATTTACTAAATAAAAAAGAGGAAATTTTGCAATCAACTTTGGGCTCAATAGCTAAAATGAATTTCCTAAAATCTGAATTTTCAAACTATTCGCCAAAAATTTCCATTGGCGACACACCAGGTTGTAGCTTATTAGACAATTTTGATGGTATAGACGAAATCCGCCCTGGAAATTTTGTTTATTACGACCTTATGATGTTAGAAAAACAAGTTTGCACCAAAGAGCAAATTGCTGCTACATTATTTTGTCCTATTGTGGACATTAACAATGATAGAAAAGAAATTATAATACATGGCGGAGCTATTCATTTTAGCAAAGAATTTATTGAATTTAATAATAAGAAAATTTTTGGCAGAGCAATAAAACATTACAGCACAGACATTTCAGAAATTAACGAAGATATTGTTTCTTTAAGTCAAGAACATGGAATTGTTAAAATTAATAATTCAAATTTTGAAAACTATAAACCAGGAAATTTAATTGAAATTATCCCTGTACATTCCTGCTTAGCTGCTAATTTAATGAAAGGAAAGACAAGACATTATTAATTTGGAAATAATTTTGTTTTGCTTTATATTTGTAGTAATAATAAAATCAAGCATTATGAAAAAACTCATTATTGCAAGTCTATTCTTAGTGATAGGAACATCATCGATTACATTAGCACAGGAGTCAACTTCATTTAAAAAATTTAATTATGGTGTTAGATTAATTAGTGAATTTGATTTTTTACCTACATTTTATATTCCTAAAAATAATAATCCCACTTACGAAATCAATATGAAACCAGAAAGTTATATAAATTATGGCTTGGGTTTTAATATGTACTTTAATATTAATAAAATGTTCTTCCTCAAGTTTGGAATAGAAAATGGAGTTGATTTAGGAGAAATGAATAGAGTTCTGTTACAAAAAATTGAAGAGCTAACACTTATAATTATTGAACAGGATAAAGTCTTAAATGAGCAAAACGAAAGAATAAATAAACTAGAATTGCAACAAAACAACTAAGCCCATGAAAACTTTTAAATTATTATTTATAGTTCTTTCATTAGTTTTTGCAACAGTTGTGTCTTTTGCTCAGGACGATGTTTATTATAAGCCTAATAACAAGCAAAAAAAGGAGAAAGAAGAGAAAGATTTTAATCCCAAAAAACGTAAAATAAATTCTGGCTATGTTTTTATTGACGGGAAGTATGTGGAACCGCCGTATACTATAAAGAGAAAAAAATGTGGAATATATATAAATAATATCAAAATAACCAAGTGCCATTTGATAAGTGATAAAAGGTCGACTATAAAAATTAGAAAAGACCCAGGTAGTCCGAAAAATATTGATAAAATGGATAATATTAATGTTGTTTTTCGAGACACAATTCTTGAATATAATATAAATTATGTTTTGGCTAATTATTATTACTATTATGGAAAATATTCTGACGATAAAGCTATGAGGCTTATGAAGGAGTTTTTTCAAGGGCTACCAAATATTAAATCAGTAGAAGGAGAAGAAACATTGCATGTTACTGCTTGGAATGGAGATATTAAGATGCTTAGTGTAAGACCACCTGTCCCTACATATAACAAATTACAGAAAAAAAGGCATCTAAGGTATAATCATAATTTACAAGTTGACATGTTTAAAGAAAGATTTATAAAAGGAGGCGTTTCTTTTATTTTTCCAGATGATAAGACTCTTGATGGTTATGCTCAAATATCTTTTGGGGCAACCATCGCCATGGATAGACTAAAAAAAATATATGAAATCTTAGTTGTTGATACTATCACTAATGAAACTAAAGTTAAGCAATTAAAAGAAAATGTTTTTTTGGGCAATAGTATTGATAAATATTTAGATGTATTTGTTGAAAATATGGACACCTTAGTATTAAAAGAAATACTTGAAAATAACTATACACTTACTTATACCGAAGGTGACGATAATTTTGATAAAATAGGTTTTATTTCAGATACTTGTATGAGGTTAAAAGACCCAGAAAGTAAAATTGCTTTTTCTCCTAAATCAAATTTTGTAAATATAGGGTGTCCCGATCCATGGGGTTCGGTATTTTTAGGCTTAAATCCTAGTTTTGAAACCGTATCGCAGAAATTTTATGAATTAGTAGAACATCAAGGCTATAATGATATTTGTTACAATATTGATTTGACTAACAATGATGTTCAAACAGGTTCGTTAACTTATGAAAATTTTAAAAACTTTTGTGCAGGTGGTGTAAATCTATGGATGTCACATGGTGCCAAATCTACTACAAATATGGAAGGTTATATACAAGTAGCATATTTTAACAGCACAGAAAATGATATAGATTTAGTGCTACAAGACTGGTTTGGAGGTAATGATATGTCAGGTTTTGGTGTAATTGAAGCAATTAATCCTAATGAAAATAATTGGGGTGGGGATACTCCACCATTTATATTAGTAGCTTATCCAGAAGTTGCAAGCAATCTGTGGAAGCCAAAAGTTAACACATACAATAGTATAACAATGATAAGTTCATGTTATAGTTACCAAAACGGATTTGTCCAAGCATGTGGCACAAATGGTGCTACTTTTGGGTATAATAATGTTGTTATGGGAGTCGCTGCACACAGCAATAATAAGGCTTTGCTGAAAAGGTTAAATGGTACTATAAATACTTCGGGTAATTATTTTAGAAACACAGGTAGTGCATATAACAATTATTCTTTTTCCAATCTCAAAATGTATCCACAAAATACCAACATCACCCTCTGTCCAGCAACGAAATCATTTTATCCCGAAAATAATTCAATTGTAAGTTCAGATGTAAATGCAGGAGAATTCGTTATAGACACATGGTGTGATGCTAGTGTATTAGCACGTCAGGCTTTGAGTTTGGAAATTACAAATGGAGACTTAACGCATAGTCCTATAGATGATATTTATTGGGATAATCCTATTGGAGGGAAATCGAATAAAATAATTTACAGATGGACTGGAACACACGGTACAGTTAGAGTTAAAGTAAATACAAATAAAATTAGAGCTTATGGTGGAGGTGGTCAAAAACTTGATTTTGATCGTAAAACTCCAAATGGAGAAACTAATGCTTATTACGTTTTTTATGTTGGAAATGCAAACCAAAATCCAAATGTTGTTGACTTTGTAGCAAGTCAATATGAAGCGCTTGCATATACTCCTATTCATTTCACAAATCAATCTTCAGTCTATAATTCTAATGGTTATTTTTGGGATTTTGGTGATGGTACAACAAGTACACAAGAAAACCCAACACATACATATACTGATCAAGGTGTTTACGATGTAACATTAAAAGTATCTACCAATATTGATGATTTTTATGAAACAAAAAATGGTTTAATAACAATTTTATCTGAATGTTCAGGAACGTTATACTCATATTTTGATGTTATTAACGATAAAAAAGTAAATTTTCAAGTTTCTTATACTGGCGCATATGAGCCTCTAGTTTATGAATATCGTTTTACTATTTATTTCGGCGATGGCACTCACCAGTCTAAACAAGGCATATTTAATATCGAGAATTTTGAAAAAGAATACTCAAATTTTGGAGATTATTATCCTATTATACTTGTTGAAACACTTAATCAATTTGGGGAATCAATTTGTCTTAAAGAATATGAAATGGGTTTGGTACAGCTTAATAATCCATTTCCATGTAGTGATTTCAATGTGGATTTCAATATTTCACCTGATGTTGCATATTTAAACAGTAGTTTACCTAATCCAATCGTTACAGTAAACTTTAATAATACCACTAGCGGTGGTAATAATTATACGTGGATATGGCAATTTGATGCAGACCTAGAAAACGGTCATGAACCACAAGGTGGTATAGCTGTAAGTCAATATATACAATCATTTGGTGATTCAGGTAATACAAGTAAAAATTATACAAAAACAGGTATTTATCCAGTAACTCTTACTGTTTTTGACGAAAATGGGTGTTATGGTACAAAAACAAAGAATGTCTTTATTGCAGATAAGTTACGATGCATTAATAATTTAAGAATTCAATCATATAGTGCAGTTTCCGATATAGCCACGAATCGTATAATTGTACCATGGCAACATAATAATCAAGAATGTTTAATTTCTTTGAAAAGTGAATATGAATTTTGTAGACAATGTCCGAGTTGTAAAGATTGTGGAGAAAGTTGGCAGGTTTATAAATGGTATGTAAACAATGATTTGATTAAAGAAGAAATAGTACAGTACAAATTGATTTCAGAGGAGCATATTTATGATACTGATATAAATATTCCAACTTTTCTACCTTCTTTTAAGCCATATAAAAATATAATTAGTAAAGTTATATTAGGAAGAGATTTTTATGGAAATGTTGAAGTTTCTTGTCAAGACTCTACTAGCATAGAGATTATAGCTATTAATTGTGAAGGAGTAATGAACTCTGGTAATTTTTTATTTACTTATCTTTCACATAATTTACCTTTGTTTCCTGATTTTACAAATGAAGGATTTATGATTGAAAATACAGACAAATTGGAGTTCTTTTCTGGTAAATTTGTTATAGATAATAATGTTAACCAAATTATTCAAAATAATAATGTTGAACTATTAGCATGCAATGGAATAGTTTTGACAGATGGCTTTAATACAGGGAATAAACGTTTTATTGCAAGTGGTGGAGTGAATGGGGGTATAATTGAAGGATGTAATCCAATGCCTCAAAATTATTTTTTACTAGATTCAAGCAATATTAATAATAGTAGTAAAGAAATAAAGCCTTTGTTAAAAATAGTTCCAAATCCAATTTCTTTAAATTTTACAATTTATGTTTATCATCCGAGTGATGACATTTTGATAATTGAGTTATTAGATTCTTCTGGTCGTACTTTGGAAAAAGTTGTAGAAAACAACAAAAAATCAGGTGTATATGAATTTAATATTAATGATTTTTATTTTCAACCAGGTCTATATTTTTGCAAATATTCGAATTCGAATAGTACAATTACTGAAAAATTTGTTAAATCACAATAAAATGAAAAATAAAATATTTACAATCATATTATTAATGTTTTCTTATAGTGCAAATGCACAATTTTCAATAGATGTTTACTCTAGTTTTAATTATTCGAAAGAAAAACATGCCATGCCTTGGACTTACGACTATTTTAACTATCAAACTTTTTTTAGCAACAAGCCTATTGATACAATTGTTAGAGTACATTATCCAGACACTATTATTCGTGTTATATATGAGCATTCTCGCCCATCAATATTAGAAGATGGACATACATTCCATAATTTTATAATAGATTGTTTTTATGGATTTTCGATAAATTATAGATATTCAAATTATTTTGAAACAGGTATATCTTTTGAAAAAAATGGAATAATTAAAAGACTTTCAACTTTTGAAATAACAATGAGAGATGAACGTTATGATTATAATGATGAGTTATTTTATTCTGTTAATGGCGACCATGATTTTGATTATGATATAATCAATGTTAGTCTAAAACAATCTTTTATTTATCCTTATAAAAATTTTAATTTTTATACAAACATAGGATTAAAAACTTACTACACGGTTTTAAAACATGACTGTGTCGGGACAACGAGATCATTAGGAAGTGAAATGTATGGATATAAAAGTTTTTCAGATGTCAAAACATTTCACAGAAAATATTCTGGTTATAATTTTGGGTTTACCTCAGCTTTGGGTGTTTCATACAATATTTCTAAAAATATTTCAATCTTCGGCAATGCTGGATATACATGGGCTAAATTAAAATTAAAAAAAGGCTTGCAAATGGATTATTATTATGAATATTCAGCCCCTTCATATTCAATTATTGATTCTAAACCCGAAGCTCAAAAAATTGCCCCAGAAAATAATCCTTTTGGCAATATAAATTATAAGTCTTGGAATTTTAGTATTGGTTTACGTTATACTTTTATAAAAGAATAGATTTAATTTCATCTATCTTAGCCCCCTAATTCATCAGACAAAATTATAGTTTAAAAAATATAAACTTTTTGTTTTCTTGTTTTTTTGCTCTAAATTTGTAGTAACTAAATTTAAAAATACGCAGATGTAAATCCTAAACACAAAATTATGAAACCTGCATTAAAAATTTTACTTGCACTTAGCATAGCTAGCACAATTTTAACAATGAGTTCTTGCAAAAAAACTTATGATGAAGGTCCTGCTATTTCATTACGTAGCAAAATGAACCGCATAACTGGTAAGTGGCGTTTAGTTTCTATGGAAGGAGTAGAGAGATTAAATCCTAAAGTTGAACAATATATGATACTAACTAAAGATGAAATATATGATGGTAATTATAAAGCAAGATTTATTAATTTTCAGGAGGAAACAGGATGTTCAGGAGAAGACTTATTTACAAAAGATGGATATTGGCGATTTGATGATAGAGCTGTTGGAGGTTCTACCTGCCTTGGGGAAGAATTAGATAAAAAAGAAGGTTTAATTCTCGTCATAGAGTTAAAACAAACTAACCCTTCAGAAGAAAAACACTATATAGGAGAAGGTTGGAAAATTTTAAAACTAACTAATAAAGAATTAAAAATAATCAATAATATCAATGATGAGCCTTGTTCGTTCTATGGGAGGAGTCGAACATTAACATTTGAAAAGGAATAAAATATAGCAAAAACTTAATAAGTAAAGTCGAATAATTTTCAAATCTCAAACTAAACCTCTATCCCCAAAAGTTTTCCTTTTTTCATCACAAGTTCATCGTCGAAATAAACGTCAGGAGATTTTACAAGTCCGTCTAAATGGCTATTAACAGCAATACTTCCACCCATTGTAAGGTTGTTTCCAAATGCTACATGAATAGTTCCTAAAACTTTTTCATCTTCTAAAATTTGTCCAGAAAGT
>Ga0255345_1002929_pt1 | contig 20677 bp, 17 predicted proteins | sample wastewater_treat_6_FD_192415 | JGI IMG/M metagenome (GOLD analysis project Ga0255345, IMG submission 192415) | Wastewater microbial communities from Lulu Island WWTP, Vancouver, Canada - plant20 | ecosystem: Engineered > WWTP > Wastewater > Unclassified | place: Canada: Vancouver, British...
AGTACAGGCAGTAACGGCAAAGTGGTTATCAATGTACCAAAAAAATGTCAAAGACAAGTTAATTGCCCGGCACCAAACTCTGCTTGCGGCCCGACTTCTTTGGCCATGGTGTTGAGTTATTACACCGGCAAAGACGTAAGCGAATTAGCCTCAAATCTTTGGAATATTTGCGGCAGCACTGCAAGCGATGGCACAGGTCATGCAGGCTTAATTCGAGGAGCAGCGCATTACGGTTTCCCAAATGCAAAAATGAATTGGTGCGTCTCAGAATCATGGGTGCGCGAAAAAATTAAAGCAGGCAAGCCTTTGGTGGCGCATGTTAAGGGCCATTATGTGGTAATAACAGGAATAGACGATTCAGGCAGAATTTATTTTAATGATCCGTGGCCAACTACTGTAGAAAGATCCATGTCTTTTTCCGAATTTTCGGCTTGGTGGAGAGGCGCAGGAACTCATCCTTGTCTAACAATTGATTAATAGAAATTCTCAGTTAAGTGGAGAAAAATAAGTGAAAAAAATAATGCTAATCATTATAGGGCTAATAGTTATAACCCCGGCAATTATGTTTGCATCATCAGCTGTAAAGGCTCAGCGAGAGTCTTCTGAGGGCGGAATTTTTGTTCCCGGCAATTTTGTAAGCATGGCAGTTGCGCAAAATAATACAGTTTATTTGCTGACAAAAGATCACAAGCTTGTTCAAATAACATCAAAAGGTGCGCAAAAAACAATTCGCTTACCAAAGTTAACCGCTAAACCTAATGAAGAAGCCTCTTTGTGCGATATGGCAGTTGATTCGAGTAATTTGCTATTTTGCGGTTATTCTTTTTCTGAAGTATTTTCGTTAAATTTAAAGAATCCTAATGCCTTTAAGCGCATTAAACTTCAGTTTGAAGGCTCAAAAGTTAAGCCCTTGATGATTTCTGCGGGTAAAAACTCTTGGTATCTGAAAGATTCCGAAGAAAGGGTTTTACAGGTTTTACGCAACGGAGCAGCCTCTTTGATGCCTCAATATACTGAAATTGAACCTCGAAACAGCGATTCTGTGCAAATTGCTCCGCCCGAATACACCGAAAACGGTGTTGTTTACAATGACAAGGCATTTATTAATGGAAAAGCCGATTCGCTGCTTTGGCAGGCCCCCAAGCCTGCTGAGCCAAAGGTTATCTTAAGTGTCGAGTTTCTGGGACAAGATAAAAATCGCAGAGATATCTTTAAGGTGATTACTGCCGCGGGCGAATTAAACCAAGAAGTAACAGTTTATGCAGTCAAAGATCAAGAGATTGTTGCTCAAAGAGTGATTACAGATTCTCCGGCCGATGGCATAATGAGATATTGCAGATTAGCACCTGACGGAAGTTTAGTCTTATTGCAAAAAGATCCCGAAGGCAGAAAAGGCGTATTATTAAAAAGATTAAAACTGGACACTAATAAACCTGCAGCAGGGTAAAAAGTATTTTACATAAAACCGGCCTAATACCTTTACGCAATGCTTTGTTCTGAGTATACTTAAATGTACACGTATATTAAGAGGTTCAAAATGGCAAAGCGTTTTAGGGTGTTGTTTTTTTTGTTAGCTGTAATAATGTCAGCGGCTCCAATTTATGGCGAGTTTGAAGACAATAAAAAAGAAAACAAAAAAGAATTTAAAAAATGGATAAAAGCTAATTACGAAGCTGTCCATTATCAGCAAACCGAGCCTAAAATGGTTGATCCTAAGGGTGATGCTTTTTTGATACGAAAGCTTGATCAAATACCGATGAAAATACTTCAGTCTTTGGTTAAGAGCTCTTACCCTCAAGCCGAAATCCAAAAAGAAAAAGAGTTAAAGGCTCTCGAAGAAGCAAAAAAAGATGAGTTGGGCTTTGAAATCGGTAAAACTGTGCCCATAGATGTAGACCGCCTGCTGAATAAATGCCGGCAAATTATGCTTGCATATTATCCCAATATAGTCCCCGAACTCGGAAAAGAGCACGAATGGTCGCCTGAAGCTAAGCGTTATCTTGCTTACGGGTTTTGGCATCGTTTTGGGCGGCATATCTTCAGAAAACAAAAAGAGTTTCCGAGCCCTTTGTTTTTTAGATCAAAAATCTTTTTGTTGCTTGCATGCGGTTGGACTTCAAGATACGCCATCACCGGAAAAGAAGAAGCTTTAAAAAAGCGAATTATGCTTTATCCCGATAGAAAAATGCAAATACACCATATGTTCATGGAAAGCTATGTTTTAAATCGCGGAAACGTTTACCTAACAATGCTTACGGCTGAGAATGTTTTGGCCGGAGACCCGTATCGTGTTGACAGAGAAAACGATCCGATTCAAAAAAAACTTGCTTATATTCGCCATGACTCAATAGAAATGGGGGATAACTTCGGTGCTTGGTATCATTTTTTTGGCATCGGAATGTATGCAATTGTAAGATCAGGCATTGTAAGCAGATCGGTTGCCGAAATTGAAAGCCTTGGCTCCCTATTTTTGGAAGGTAAAGACAAACAAGAAGATTACATAAACCGATACGGAGCAATTTTTGGCAAGAAGTTCCGCAAAATGCTCAAAGAAGGTACTTGGCAGCAACCTTTGAGCAAAGAAGACAGAACCGATTACATGCTTCCCAAATAAACTGTTTGGCGGCGAATTTGTTTTTTGACTGAGTGTGTGGTACAATTCGTCGCAAAAATTTATTGAGGAAGTCTTTATGGAAAAAATTTGGCTTAATGAATATGACGTTGGTGTCGAGCGAATAATAAAAGAAGTGCCGTCATTGGCAGATTTAATTGAGAATACTGCGAAAAATTATCCGGATCTGCCGGCTTTAAAGGGTGAAAACGGCGTAATAAGTTATAAGGAATTCAACCGAATAACCTCCGTTATTGCAGGCAATCTGCGTTTATTCGGTTTGCACAGACAAGAAAAAATTTGTTTGTTCTTGCCTAATTGCAACGAGACTGTTTTGGCTTTTTGGAGTGTGGTGAGAGGTGCTACCGTTGGTGTTATGACTAACCCTCTCTATTCAGAAAAAGAGCTTTTGACGCAAATTATTGATTCTGACTCAAAATTGCTAATAACCAATGATTTGCTTATCGGAAAAGTTATGGGTATCATTGATAAAACAAACCTTGAGAAAGTTTTTGTCGTCAAAACCGAAAACAATACAGAAATAGATTTTAGCGATGAGCGCGTGTTACCCTGGGAAGAACTGTTAATGCAAAACAGAGGTTATACGGCAAAACATATTGATATAGAAAACGATTTGGCGTTGTTACAATACACCGGCGGGACCACCGGAATCTCTAAAGGTTGTATGCTGACCCACAAGAATTTGAGTGCAAATGCAGAACAGTGCAAACAGATTTTTGGGGTTGTTTTGAAAACCGGCAAAGAAAAATTTGTGGGAGTTTTACCATTTTTTCATATTTATGGCCTTCAAATGTCGGTTATTTTGCCGGTGCTTTTGGCATCAGAAATAATACCCGTTCTCAGGTTTACACCCAGAGGCTTGTTGAGCGCAATTCAAGCCGAGAAAATTACAACAATGGCTTCTGCGCCCTCTATATTTGGGGCATGTTTGAGCCAAAAGGATATAGATTCTTATGATTTGTCGAGTTTAAAACTCATTATTTCCGGTTCTGCGCCCTTGCCGGTTTCGCAAATGGAGACCTTCGAGAAAAAAACCGGCGCCCGAATTTCTGAGGGATACGGTTTAAGCGAGACATCACCGGTTACACATTTTTCGCCTGCCCTCGGAAAAGTAAGAAGACCCGGTTCAATCGGAGTTCCTATTCCCTCAACAGAAACCAAGATTGTCGATGTTGAATACGGTGTCAAAGAACTTGGGGTTGGCGAGCACGGAGAGTTGTGTGTTCGTGGTCCTCAGGTGATGAAAGGTTACTACAAGCAGCCGGGGCAAACCGAAATGGTGTTGCGCGACGGTTGGCTTTACACCGGAGACATTGCTTGTTACGATAAAGACGGGTTTTTCTATATAACTGATCGAAAAAAAGATTTGATTATAAGCGGAGGTTACAATATTTACCCTCGTGAGGTAGAAGAAGTGCTTTTTGCGCACCCCAAGATAAAAGAAGCCGTTGTAATAGGTATAAAAGATCAAATTAGGGGTGAAGCCGTAAAGGCATTTGTGGTATTGAATGAAGGCGAGACTCTCGATAAAACCGAATTGGTAACTTATTGCCGCAAAAACTTGGCTAACTATAAGTTGCCAAGAGAAGTTGAGTTTAGAGATTCGCTTCCTAAGAGCGCCGTCGGTAAAATATTGCGCCGAGAATTGAGAGAAGAAGCCGGGCAAATTAAGGCTTAAGAATTAATAACCCGTTTGAGATTTTTCTTTCAGAACCGTCAGAGGGCGCATTAACAATGCGCCCTTTTACTACCATAGTCGAAGAACCGCCGCCGTCAAGATTTATGGCGTGTCTTATCCGCATTTTTTGCAAATAAAGAGCAAGTTCTTTTAACGTCATCCCCGCGCTATGTTTTGATCTGCCGTCTACAACGATCATAATCAAATCTCCGTCAAAAGAGAGCCCTATTGCTGTTCTTGGGTGTCTTGCCGAAACGAGAGCAGGGTTAAATTTTTCTTCTGCATGATTTATTGAAATGTTTCCGTTTTCTATTAGCCTCGGTCCGCCGCAAACGGCCTGTCTTATAGTGTTCCATGGTGGCGCCACAGAATAGTTAATGTCGATAGTCTCTCCAAGTCTTAATTGTTCAAAAAGCTTTGTGTAATTGCCGCCAGCCGACACTACAACGCCGTCCGGAGGAATAGAAGCATTCATTTCTTGAATTCCGACGATTTTTCCTTTTATAAGAATTATTTCTTTGCCTATTTCTTCGGTTTGGGTGCTGTCGGCATATTCAGATGTGTAAACCGTAATGCTGCTTCCTCGTCGGGGTTGGTTTATTGCTGTTATCGGCGCTGAAAAAGATGAGGCCTTTAATGTCCCCGAAAATTCGGGGTTTCCAAATACCACTGCATCATTTTCGGTTATTCCAAAAACGGATCTGCCATATAGAGGCGAACTTACAAGTTTTCTTCCTATTATCAGAGTCCCGAGGGGATCTCCGCGAGATGTAAAATATCCGGCATTTATTCCGACTATTGCGTTGTACCTTTTTGCCATTGAAGATAATGTTTCTCGTTGTGCTATGCCTTCATTTGCAAGAGCCGGATAAACAGAATTTTTAAATGCTTGCGGTTCAATTTTAAGTATATGAATGTCTGTGAATTTATCATTACCCACGCAAACTCTGTCTTTTGAATAATCTATGCCCTCATAAATTCGTTGAGTTTTTTCAAATTTTTGTGTGGTTTCTCTTACTAAATAGGGTATATAAATTTTGAATTTACCTTCTGAATCGGTGTCGGTATAAGGGTTGCTAAGTTTGCTTTGTGTGGCTAATGTTATTTCTGTGTGGTCGGGTCTTTGTTTTATGCCAAACCTTGTAAATTTGTTTTTTAAATTCAGCCATGTTTTATAATTAATGGGCTTCAGCGGCGGGCTTATTCTGATTTGTAAAAAATGATTGCTTTGATTTTTTCTGACTACATTAACGCGGTCAGATATTTCGAATTCCAATACATCGAAAGCCCCTTGTGAAACTATGCTCACGCCGGTAATTTCGGGGTGTTCAATTTTTTTTAAGGGAAACCACTTAGCCGGGTTTATTGAAGTCACTCTGATCTCATCAGCTTCGGCGTTATTGTTTTCGTTATTCCCTTCAAGTCCCAATGCAAAAACGTTTGAGCTAAATTTTGAAAATTCAAACGTAGATTTTTGTGAAAAATACTCGAGCAAAGTAAGTTGCACGAGAACCAAAACTAACAATATAACCCAAAGACGTTTTTTGATAGCTGACCTCAAAAGGCATGAAAGTAAAATTATCTAACTTAAAAGTGTTATAAAACAGCTTCCACTTCTCTCCAGCTTACGAGTTCTTTTAAAATGGCAAGCTCATAAAGGTTTATGTAGTCTTGTTTTCTGTCTACTGTGTAATCGTAATCAGAGTTACGCTCAAGAACACTTTGCCAATTGTAATAAGTTATTCGTATGTCGTTGGGCATCTCTCTTCTGTCGAAATAATCAACAGCTAAGTTTCCGACTATGTCCATGTTGCACAACTTTTTCATTTGAGAGTCGGTTTTTAGCTGCATTCCTCCCTGGGCATAAATGCTGCTTTCGAGCATAGGGCTCAGATTTCTGAATGGATGAGTAATTCCAAATCTTGACCAGTCGTTGTCATGATGTGGTTCGTATACAACTTTGCCGGTGTTCGGGTTCTCGTTGCTGCTGTCTTCAGGTGATTTTAGTGCTATAATGCCAAGGCAAGACTGATTTCCGGCATCATCATCCAGCATAAGCACGTCCCCGCCTATGTAAACGTTACCCTCAACAACCAAAAGCCCCTGCCCTTTGACCCAGCCTTCTAAAAATACATCGCCCTTAACATAAGTAAGGCCGTTTATTTCAACTGCTCGGCTTGTGTCGTGAGCTTTTGTGGGATTGCCGAAATACTTGGAAAAATTGTTTTTAACGGTTCTCCAATCGCCCCAACCGTACATAGGAAGTACGTTCTTATAGTTTACTTCATTTCTTCCGAATGCTTCTTGGAAGTTAATGCTTGTGAAATACTTTGAGTCACTTCTTTTTTCTGTGGGATCTATTACCCTATTTGCCAGAGCCTTATAAACCTGCGCCGGATAAACATTGACAGACTTGTCTTCGTATTCTTCAATTTTTCTGGTGTTAGAGCTGTAGAGTTCACTTGATGTTTTTCGCCACCAAGGCCAGCTTAAAAGCCCTTGCCATTTGTAATATCCTCTTGTGATCGGGTTATCTGCGTATTCTAACTCGGTTTGTGATAGATCGGCTCCGCCGTTCCAGCCCGTCCAGCCCATGCCCATATCAAGCCAAGGGTGTTCGAGCTCATCCTTCATTTTGGTTAGCATGAGCCACTTCGGCAAATCTGCAACCAATCCTTCTTTCATAAAAGTTTTTCCGCCTTTTACGATAAAGCCCCAGGGATCCCAGAAGTCGAAATCTTCAATTTTAAAGGAATCTCTGTTTGCAAGTTTGAAGTATAAGCCGTGATCAGGGGCAATCATGCCAACAGCATTTGCTGATACAGGTCCTTTTAACAAAAGAGCCTTAAGCGTCTTTTTTACCTCAACTTGTTTTTTCGTGTTATGAAAAATACCCATCGAGTTAATGGTTATTGTACCTTGTCGGGCTATGTCGCGTGGTACGCCTTTTCCTACGAGTTCTTCAACCGCTTTTTTATCGAGCTGCCAGCTAAGCTTAGCCTTGATGCTGCCGCCTTCAACCAACGGTGCTACGTTTTCTGCGCCTTTAGAAAGTCTTGTGAGGTCAACGTCAAGTGACCCCTCGTCTTCTTTGGTGATAAGATTATAAAATGGGTTTCCCGCATCATTCATCTGGCTTTTAATCGTGAAAAGGGTTTCTTCCACGCCGGCTTCCGCAAGTAGTAAAGACACTGTTGAGTCTACATAGTTTTCGCTATGATGTACCTCGCCGCGCATGAAAACTATCATTCCGGCTATAATTATACTTATTACGGCAATTGTAGCAATAACAAAGAAAAGAGCAATACCGCTTTTGTTTTTTATTGTGTTTTTCATGATTTTATAGAGTGCCTTTCAATGAAAGTCCTGTCTTCTCCTTAAATAATACAGCAAAAGCAATGATTTAGCAATATGGGCCGGCTATTGCTTTTTTGTAAAAACACTAAAAATAGAGCAATTTTGAGTAAATGAGTTGTTTGTGTGTGAAAAATAGCAAAAATCGGGTGTGGTGTCTGTTTTTCTGTGAATGCTTATTGATTTCGTCCGTGATAAATATGTAAATAGTGCCGATATATTATGTAGAAGGCCTGAATTGTGTCTTCTCGATATGAACGGGCAGCAAGGATGCTGCTCTAAAATAGCGATTCAAGGAGGAATCAAACAATGTTGGAGCTTATACTGACAAAACTAAATAGTTATTCAAAGCACGAAATGTTGAGTAAAAATTCATTTGCCGAGGGTTTTTTGTACGGAACAGAAAATCCATTTGCGATTGATATAAGATTTGAAAGAGTTTCGGGCAATCACACAAACCGATCGGGAATTGTCCCAAATGTGGGAATAAATGCCTGATTATTTTGTTGTTTTTGCATTTTTTAAGGTTGTAAAGGAGAAACTAACATGGATGTTAACAGCGTAGGATCAGTAAAAAGTGTCGTTAGTGGTTCATCGTCAGTGAGCCATTCCGGTGTGGCTAACGCAGAAAAAAAACCGGTTGAGGCTCCTGTCTCTGTAGATTCGAGTAAAGAATCTTTGCAAAATAATGAAAAGAATCTTAACGAGGCAGTCGATAAGTTAAATAGGACAGCAAAAGTGTTTGAAAGGTCTTTGCAGTTTAAAGTTCACGATGAGACTCATCGTACTATGGTTTCTGTAGTTGACACTTCAAACGACAAGGTAATTCGACAATATCCGAGTGAAGAAGTTCTTGATATGGTCGCAAAGATGGAAAACTACCTTGGGATAATATTTGATAAAAAAGCGTAAAGTGTTTTATGTAAGAGTTTGGAGGCAAAAAAAATGGTCAGTAGTATATCAAGAAATTATATCAGCGGTTTATCATCCGGCTTAGATACTGAAGCTTTGATCGAACAAACAATCAAAGCAGAAAGCTTCAGCAAATTCAGTCTTGAGAGGAAACGCAATACTCTGACCTACAAGCAAGAGATGCTAAGAGAAGTTAACTTAGCCCTTTATAACCTTCAAACAAAAGCCTCAGACTTAAGTTTGAGTAAAACATTTACCACTAAAAAGGTTTCGTCTTCCGATGAAAAGCTCGTTACCGCAAAAGCAACAACCGGCGCGGCCGTTGGCAGTTATACCGTTAAAATCAAACAGATTGCAACGGCCTCCTCTGTTGCTTCAAGCTCAAAACTTGCGGGTGCTTTACAAAATGGCGAACTTTTAACAGGAAGCGATAAAATTGGAGGAACCGCAACTAAGTTGAGTGTTTTGGGGGTTTCAAATGATTCAGGTCAAACATTTGCCGGCCTTAATATTGATTTAACTGCTTCAAACGGTTCAACTCACAGTTTATCGCTGGCCAATATCAGCGAAGACGATACGGTTGGTTCCGCAATTCAAAAAATTAATGCTCAAATTGCATCTGACGCAAGCTTTAAAGATAAGGTTCGGGCAAGTTACGATGAAAAGAATAACCAAATTAGGTTCAATCTTCTTGACAGCTCTGTCCAAAATGTAACATTTACCGATGCTTCAGACGACGGTTTGAACGCCAACCTTTTTGGCAGTGCCGTTGTGAGTTTAAATAGCGCAACTCCTGCCGCAAACTCAAATAAAGAGATTCGTTCGGGGTTAGAAACCCTTAAAAGTGATTTGGGGTTGAAGGGAAGTTTTAGTCTTACTAAAGGCGCAACTTCTGTAACTATAAATTTAGATGATCTTGACAGTTTTCCTGAAGACGCAACCATGGAAGACATAATCTCCGAAATGAATCGTCAGCTTGGCCAAGCCGGCGGCGCTTTCAGTAAGAGCGGCGTTGCCACTTCAAATCCTGCGAATTATGCTTCAGAATTCAGATACAATGACGTGACGGGCAAGCTTGAACTTATAAACACAGATTCAACAGATACGCGCTCTATAAGCGTTACTGATGATGCTCTAAGTGACGGGAATTTCGCTTCAACTCTTTTTGGTTCTTCTTCAGCGACTACAGGCGTTTCGGCAGATGACGCGAAAACACTTTCTGAAGAAACGTTTGCTTCAAAAATATCGTCCGGTAAAATTACCGTAGACGGGGTTCAGATAGATATAAATGCAGATACCGATAAGCTCAGTGATGTTTTGTCGAGAATAACTTCTTTGACAAACGTCAGAGCATCTTATGATTCAAACACCGATACCATAAGCTTTACCCGTAAAGATGGCAGTTCTGCTGCCATTGGTGTCGGCTCAGCAACTGATTCAAGTAATTTCTTGAGGGCAACAGGGATGATTTCCGGCTCTCAAAGTTCTGCGGCGGTTCTGACCGGCTCTTCTCAGTCTTTGGTTTCAGGTTATGCCGATACCAAAAATGCTATCGGCGCTTCAGGGGCGTTTAAAATAACTGTGAACGGTGAAACCACCGAGATAAATTACAGCGAAACAGACTCTTATCAAGATGTTTTGAAAAAAATGGCATCGGTTAACGGTGTGGAACAAGCTTATTATGATGTTGAAAAAGGTCGTTTTGTTGTTCAAGGCTCAGATAAAGGAAGCAGTTCAAGAATAACTGTTGCGGATTCAGGGGCCGGGACTCTGATTTCTGGAATGGGGTTAAACGGAACAGCAGAAGGCAAAGATTTTGGTTCGACTTTGACCGGTTCAAGATCCATTTCAGGCATAAACTCTTCTTCTTCTTCCTTAGATGAAGCAGGTTTTGTTACTCCGGTTTCCACGGGAAAATTTAGTATTAATGGTGTTGAGTTTGAAATCAAAAACACTTCAAATACGACTGTTGATTCAATTATTCAAATGATAAACAGCAATGATAAAGTTGGTGCAACGGCTCAATATGACCCAACAAGCGGACAATTTATATTAACTTCAAAAGAAACCGGAAACCAATCTATAGCGATAGGGGCGCCTACCGATACAAGTAATTTTCTTTCGGCTATGGGGCTTACAAATGCAGTGCAAAACATCGGACAGAATGCCATATTTAGTGTAGATGGCCTATACGGCGGCGCTGAACAGGTAAGTCAGACAAATGTTATCGGAGACGCGGTCGAAGGCGTAATATTTGAGCTTAAAAATGTTACCACAGGCGCGGGTGAAACAATTAATGTCTCCGTAGACACAGATGCTGCCCTGGAAGCTGTTAAGGGCTTTGTGGAAAGCTATAATGAAGTTACGGAACTTATTTATAAACACTTAACCTCAGAGCCTAACAAAGAACTTACTGCCCTTTCTGATGAAGAAATAGATTCATTGGATGACGAAACTTTGAATACTTACATAGATGCCTATAAAGTCGGTTTGCTGCGCGGTGACTCAACACTGAGAACTATACGTTCTCAAATGCGTGCTGCAATGTCAGCTGTTGTTAAAGGTGTTGATTCTTCTTTTAACAGTTTGTCAGACATTGGAATTACCACCGGTACTATAGGTTCTTCATACACTGAAACCATGTTGGGTAAAATCAGCATAACAAATGAAGACGCTCTTAAAAATGCTTTGGCAAATAATCCTAATGAAGTTGCCGCGCTTTTTAACGAAAGCAAAGAAGGTGTCGGTATTGCTAAGAATTTAAAAGATGTTCTTAACGCGTTTACATCATCGACCGGTATACTGACTAAGCGCGTCGGACGTTCGGATTCATCTGTAACAAGTCAGATGGACACCCAGATAAAGTCTTTGAATCAGCAGATTGCTTCTCAGCAATCAAGACTTGTAATGCGTGAAGAAGCCTTGTTAAAGCAATTCTCTGCCTTAGAATCCGCGATGAGCGAATATCAGTCTCAGTCCAGTTCTTTTGCAAGTATGCTTTCTCAGGGACAATCTAAATAATATAAAATGTGCAGGTGAAAATTTGGAAATTTTACTAAATGGGAATGCGCTTGATGTTGAAGGAATTAATGATGGTGCTTCTGTCTTAGAGCTGGTGGATACAGTTGAAAAAGCTTTGAAGGGCAGCGGCAGAACAGTTGTAGATATCATTCTCGACGGAACCTGGTATTCTCCAGATAATCCGGGAACGTTGGGTGATTTAAAGATAACCTCTTACAAGAAGATAGAATTGGGGGCGGCTACCGCTAAAGAAATGGTTCTTGAGGGGTTTAAAGACGCTGCCGAAGGGCTTACTTATCTTGAAAACATAGCGGCCGAAATATCTTCAGACTTGCGGTTAGGTCGTGTTAAAGAAGCTATGGCCGAATATGTTAAGTTTGTTGATGCCATCGAGTGGTTGGTAGCGATGTTTAAAAATGCAGACAGAGCTTTTGCTGCTAATATGGCGGAATCTTCACTGGAAATAGAAAGAGAAGCCATAATGAAACGCTTAGCAGAGCAAATGGCGGCCATTGAGATTGCTCAGGTTCAAGAAAACTGGATCGAGGTAGCGGATATTTTGGAATATGAATTTTCCGAAATATTTACCGACGTTAAAGTCTTTGTGGAGAAGCTTCTGAGAGCTTGATAAATTAAAAATGGACAAGCATATATTCGAAAAAAATATGGTTGCTTTGAAACAACACGGATCAGCATTTTTTGTCATTAACAGTATGGCAAAACAAAATGTTGACCTCTCTTCATATTGTGTCGAAACTGCAAAAACAAATGAGCCTTTTATCACATATTCAGAGTCAGAAAACAAAATATTAGCCTATCACAGTAAGTATGATCCTGTTAAAGAAGCCGAAAAACAGGTTAAAGGTGTGTATTCGGGACAAAATCATGTGATGCTGATGGGCTTCGGTCTTGGTTACACTGCACAGAACTTAGCCGAAAATACCGACATAACAAGGATAGATATTGTTGAGCCTGACAAAAATATATTTTATATAGCACTAAAAACAAGGGATTTATCAAAACTTTTGAATGATAAGCGCGTTTCGCTTTTTGTTGCCATGACACCCGATGAAATTGGCGATGTGTGGGCTACTTTAATTGACTGGACCACTATAGGTGAATTTTGTGTCGTGGATCACCCTCCGACTTTGGTTAGGTTCAGAGAATACGTTGAAAGACTGCTTGAAAAAATAAGATATCTATGTAATAAGTCAAAAGGCAATCTTATTACATTAATGTACAGCGGGTTTGAATATCATTCCCATAATTTTGAAAACTTGGCACAAGCCTTTGAATTACCGGGAGTTCAAAGACTTTTTGATAAATTTGTCGGTGTACCTGCCGTTTTAGTTGCTGCAGGACCATCTTTAGATAAAAATATGCATTTATTGCATAAAATTAAAGGAAAGTTTCCTATTATAGCTGTAGATACTGCATTAAGGCAACTTGTGACAAATGGAATCAAGCCTGACATAGTTTGTGCTGCTGACTCTTCATACGAAAACTCACTTGATTTTGTTGGGGTCGAGAATGAAAAAGATGTGATTTTGGCTGTTGAGCCAATGACTCACCCCGATATATTTAATGTTTTTAATGGACAAAAAATGTTAATGACCTTTGGGGGCGGCTTATTCCCTGTTTACTCAGAATTCAGAGAACCGGTCGGTATGCTTGTTTGCTGGGGTTCTATAGCAACTACTGTTTTTGATTTGGTCAGAAAAATAGGTGCAGATCCAATTATATTCTTAGGCCTGGATCTTTCTTTTGCTGACGGCAGATTGCATGCCAGAGGCTCTTATTCTGACGATATGCTTTATGAAAGAGTTAATCAGTATTCATCAATAGAACACGAAACCGCCGAATACATAAATACCAGAGGAAAAATAGTCTATAACCTGTCAGACGGAACAAAAGTTTATACAGACAAGTCTATGAATATATACAAAGACTGGTTTGAAGACCAGTTTAGGCAGACCGATGCCGAGATTATTAACGCTACAGAAGGCGGCATTGTTCATAAATATGTAAAAAGAATGACTTTTTCTGAAACCATAGAGAAATATATAGAAAAAGCCGTGAATGTGAGCGAAATACTTACTCAGGCTTTTAATGCGCCGGTTAAAGCCGAAAAAGAAAAGCTGATAAGAGCTTTTGAAGTAATTAAATCGTCAATTTTAAAATATCAAAGCAAAACAAGAAGAAATTTATCGGTAATTGCCAGAATACTTAAGACTCATGAAAACACTTTATACAGAGATGTTGCAGGTAAGGCAAAAGCAGAATGTGATGACATTATGGCTCTGCATGATATAATATGCAGAGATGCTATTTTATATTCTTGGATGTCTACTCATCAAGCTAAGTTTATTACTAAGCATTCAATGGAAGTGACCAGACTAAAAACAGAAAAAAATGTAACTGTCGGACATTGGCTAAAAACAGTGCTTGAATTTTTCGTCGCTTTTGATAGATTTATAGAGTATCAAACTCCCCTGATAAATAGAGCTGTTAGCTCTATGCAGGCAGCCATAAGGAGTAATTAAATGAATCAACCGGGAAATCCTCCGAGTGGAGGTGGTTATCCGCCCGTTCCTGCCGGCCGGCGATTTGCTGCTTCAGCATACCGACCTTCGGGCGAATCAGCCAATCCATCACAATCCCCCGGTGTTGGGACAAATGTCGCCGGGTATAATAAGACCCAGAACGATACCTATAAAAAGACACAAATTGAAACTGCTACGCCCGAAAATTTAATCTTGATGCTTTACGACGGAGCACTTAGATTCATGGGACAGGCGGAAGAAGCATTTGAAGAAAAAAATATAGAGAGAATAAGTAATTTGCTTGTAAGAGTGCAGGCGATTTTCAGTGAACTATTATCATCGCTTGATAAAGAAAAAGGCGGAGAAATAGCAGCAAATCTTGAAAGATTGTATCTCTTCTTCATGCGACAACTAAGTGAAGCCAATGTTAAAAAAGATCCAAAGCCTATGTTGCAAATTAAACCACTGGTATTAGACTTGAGAAACACCTGGGAACAAGCGATGCAACAAAACCAAGGCAATAATAAAACCGCTCAGCAACGCCCAAGATTGAATTTGGCAGTGTAGAGCAGTTAAGTTACTGCGCGATCAAAAGGAGTCGTTTATGAATGTCAGTAATGCAACGAACAATCGGGCAATTTCTTCAATAAGCTCGAATAATGCTCAAATGATGCAAATTGTAGAAAATACTCAAAAAGCATCTACAGAATTGGCTGAAAAAATGTTGAAAGTTGCAGCCGCTCAAAATTCGGTGGTTGCTGAAATGACCGGGATCGGCATGGTTGTCGATATGTATGTCTGATGACTACAGGAATTGCTTACTACGTTGACGGAATAAACAACTTATACAGAAATAAGGTGAATTTGTGTGAACTTGTTTTTAAAGACCGGGCTCTGCTACAAATTTTGCATGGCAGGTTAAGCCATATTAACAGCGTAAGCGATTTTGTGCTTATTCTGCCCGATACGTTTGTTACACAAGATATAAGCGAAAGTGCAGCCAATCTTGGAATTAAAGTTAGAACTTTTGAACTTTCTAAAATGGTTGAAAAGCCAATGTTTTTGCAGCAGCAACATTGGGACACAGAAAATGATTCCGGCTGTGATACTCTATTGGGACAACCTTTTGCGGCGCTTGTTGAAGAATTTGGTTTTGATACATTGATAGTTGTTCCGCTTTGTAATATTTTGGTCGAATCTGAGGCTGTAATTGAGAGCATCAGGTTGCATAAACGCGAGGCATTTGATTTTACCGAAATATGTGACCGTGTGCCCGGAGCGGCATGGCACGTTTTTGACGGGAATCTTCTCTTGGGATTAGAAAAAAGTCACCCCGATCTTATGAGGGTCAGAGGTGCGCTTTCATGGATGCTGTTTAAGCCGCTCTACCCTTTTAAAAAGGGAAGCTGTCATTGCCCCAGAATAAAGCCTTCTTTAAACGTTGATTTAAGAATAAATTCAGAACGCTCTATTTACACGTTTTCAAATACCGTAAAAGATATCGATGAGTTCTCCGGTCCTGAATTTTCTTATGAAAATTGGCTAAAAAATTCAAACTGGGAAGAAAAATATACAGAATACGGTCCTAAAAATATTGTTATTGAGCCGTCAAATTATTGCAGAGCTTCTTGTTTGGGATGTCCGCATCCAAAAATGACTCGAAATAGAGAGCATATGAGCCAAGAGGTTTTTTCAAAGATAGCTTCTTCTTTTATGCCCGGAGACGATTGTAAATGGATATTTTCAGGAATGGGCGAACCGCTTTTGAATCCTTTTATATCATCTATGGCAAAAGAATCCGCCAAATACAATTCTGTTTTAATAACTTCTATGCAAACTAATTTTCCTGAAGATTTTCCATTCAGATCTCTTAATCAAATAAGAATAAGCGTTGACAGCTGCACTCCTGAAGAATTTGAAAAGAACCGGTCGGGTTGTGTGTGGAAAAATATCAAAGAATTCTTGATGTTTGTAAAAAAAAGACGAGAAAGCAACCTGGAATTCCCCGATATAGGGGTTACTTTGGTGCGTCATGAAAAGACCGAAAAAAATATACAAAACTTTATCGGCTATTATAAACAAGCTGTAAAGCCGGTTTTTAACGATTACTATTTTGTGTGGCCATTTGAACACATAAGAAGTGAAGTTAGCTGGTATCAAGTATTGGGAGAGTCTTCTTATAATAATATTTTGAAAAAAACTTGCACAGTAGATTTTGAACCTGTTAAAAGACGGGTCTGCAGAAATTCCGCTTTGTCTTTGTACGTGCTTAGTAACGGAGCGGTAACTTTTTGTCCTTATGATTTTGAGGGGCAGTATGCGCTTGGCAACGTTAAAGAAAATAGTTTAAAAGAAATATGGAACTTGGATTCTGCCCGAAGTCTCAGAAACAATAATTCTATGCCGAAACCTTGCGTTGATTGCCATGACTGGTATCATTACTTATAGGCGGCCATAAAATTGTCAGCACTTTATATTCATGTGCCTTTTTGTCTTTCTAAATGCGGTTATTGTGCATTTTACTCTAGGGTTCCCTGCAAAGATGACATTGCTTTGTATTTAAATCAATTAAGAAAAGAAGCTAAGGAGCGGATTTTACCCGGAGCAAAAGCATATGAAACTATTTTTATCGGCGGCGGGAATCCTTCTGCTTTAGGTTTGGCCGGTATAGAGCAGATAATTGAAATAATTGGCGAGAATATTGATTTAAGCGGGGTTAGTGAGTTTACTATAGAAACTAATCCCGAAACGCTTTCCGTTGAGATAATAGATTTCTTGGCTCAAGTATACAATATAAGAATTAGCATGGGGGTTCAGCGCCTTCAAGATAATGAACTGAAAATATTGGGCAGAAACACTCTTATGAACTCTGTTTACAACGCGCTTGACAATGTTTTTAATAAAATAAAAAATGTAAGCTGTGATTTTATTCTCGGAGTGCCGGGTTGTAACACAATTGCAACGGGCTTAAGCTCGTTTTTAACGAAATACCCATTAATGCATGTTTCTGCTTATTTTTTGGGGGTCGAAGAAAATACTCCGCTGCATGATGCCGTTTTGAACAAAAAAATTGCCGACCCCGATGAAATTGGCCCGGCTGAAATGTTTGATGTTAAAAAAGTGTTGGCTGATGCGGGCTTTACGCATTATGAAATATCAAACTATGCAAAACCGGGGTTTGAATGTAAGCATAATTTAAATTATTGGTTGGCAGGCAGCTATTTAGGGTTAGGTCCTTCAGCAGTTTCTTTTGATAATTCTCTTCGAATAAGCAATGTTGCCAATCTTCAAGAATGGCTCAACAAATTAGACCCCATTTATGAAGAGTTGTCTGTAACAGACCTGAGAAATGAATATATTATGCTCCGTCTGAGATTATTGGAAGTTGGACTGGATATTGCCGATTTAGAGCGCGATTACGGAATACAAAATGCTGAGTTTTACGAAACCCTAAATAAGCATGCAGAAAAAGGTTATATAGATATCTCAGGCTCTAAAATAAAACTGTCGGCAAAAGTGTTAGGCTTTGCCGACAGTATAATAAGCGATTATTTCAGTTTATAATCGATATCAGTAGTTTTCAGATTTAAGCTGGAAATGTGCCTGAGGATGGTTGCATACCGGACATACTTCGGGAGCTTTTTTGCCGATAGCGATGTGTCCGCAGTTGTTGCAGTGCCAAATCATTTCGCCGTCACGTGAAAACACCAAGCCGCCTTCGATGTTGGCTAAAAGCTTGCGATATCTTTCTTCGTGTTCTTTTTCAACTTTTGCAACGCCTTCAAAAAGAGCCGCTATTTCGTTAAAGCCTTCTTCTTTGGCTACTTTTGCAAAACCTGAATACATGTCGGTCCATTCATAGTTTTCGCCGTCTGCCGCATCTTTGAGATTGACGGTAGTTGTGGGTATGTCGCCTTCGTGAAGAAGCTTGAACCATAGCTTAGCGTGTTCTTTTTCATTGTTGGCGGTTTCTTCAAAAATATTTGCAATTTGCACGTAACCGTCTTTTTTAGCCTTTGAAGCATAATAGGTGTATTTGTTTCTGGCTTCTGATTCACCGGCAAAAGCTGTTTTAAGATTGGCTTCTGTTTTTGTGCCTTTAATACTTTTCATCATTTATCTCCTTGTGTGTCGAATCGTTTGACATGCGTCATTGTACATTCTTTAAAAGAAATCTGCAACAAAATTATCAAACAAGGCGTGAACGCAAGATGTCGTGCAGATGTAAAAAGCCTACAACTTTGCCCGATTCGGCAACCGGCAGAGACGTTATAGATTTGTCTTCCATGGTTTTAAGTGCTTCCATGGCAAGTCTGTCAGGGGTCGTCTGTTTTGGGTTTGCCGTCATTATTTTGTTTAAGGGAATAGACAATTCGGCGTTTTCTGCCTTTTCAAAGTATCTTCTCAGATCGCCGTCAGTGAATATGCCCAATAAATCGTTTTCTTCGTTGCACACAATGAGTGCGCCGAATCCGAATTGCGACATTTTAACCACCGCGTCTTTTAAAATCATGTCCGGCGATGCTTTTGGGATATCGGTTCCTGAGTGCATCAAATCTTTAACAGACACGAATTTACGTCCAAGGCTGCCCGACGGATGAAACCTTGCAAAATCTCTTTGAGAAAAACTTCGGGCTTCTATAAGCGCTCCGGCAATCGCGTCGCCGAGTGCAAGCGCAACAGTTGTTGAGCTTGTCGGAGCAAGGTTAAGGGGGCATGCTTCCCGGGGAACATGTGCATTGATGACTAAGTCAGCCATTCTTGCCAACGAAGAGTTTGTTTCCCCAACCATCGCAACAATTGCAGTGCCTATTCTTCTTAAAAAAGGCACCAGCTTTACTATTTCTTCTGTTTCACCTGAATTTGAAAGAAGCAGCATTACATCGTTGTCTCTTATCATTCCCAGGTCGCCGTGAAGAGCTTCTCCCGGGTGTAAAAAGAATGACGGCGTGCCTGTGCTTGAAAGAGTTGCCGATATTTTGTGCCCTATTAGGCCTGATTTACCCATTCCGCAAACTACAAGTCTGCCTTGGCTGTTTAATATTAAATCAATTGCTTTCGAGAAATTTTCATCTAGGTTTTTGGAAGCCGTTTCTATGGCTTCTGCTTCGTAACGCAAAATACGTTTTGCAGATTCAAGCATGTTTTTCATGAGCGCTCCGTGTTAAGATTCTTTTTCTACGCGCCATTCCCCTAACAGTCTTTCACTCGGCTGAGCGCGGTGCGGCACAAGCGTAAACACTGCTTCAAGCAGTATAGGGTCATCTGAATGATGAGTTTTTAAAAGAGTTTTGACTTCAATTTCTTCGAATAATTTGGCCCCCGGGTCTGTTGAAGAAAAGTATTCTGCCGTGATATAACCCATTCCGGCGGTGTTTATAAGCACTTCATTTTCTGTGCTGTTAACGGTCAGAGACTGGGTTTTTTCCTTGAATTCACGGCTTGAATAAGAAGTTGGCGGTGCAATTCTAATGTTTGAAAATTTCTTTTCGTCGGGTTGCCCCTGAGCTCTGAAAAGTATTTTGCATCTGTGAAAAGGAAACACAACGGTTTCGTTTGAATAGGTGACAAAATAAACTTTCATGCTCAGATTCCACTGATAGCTTCCGTTTTGGTCCATATTAGATATGGATTTTTGCAGTTCAATTTTGCCGTCCAGTATTTCAAGACTTGGCCTTTTATTAATTGGATACAAGAGCTTTATCAGGTCCGAGCGTCTTGCCGATCGGGTAGAATTGGCTTCTCGCCAAGGAACTTCGTGGGTTACGGGACCGGGGCTGCTATTTGGTATTCTGATAACAAAAGGTGAGCGATCTGTCTCGAAAACTAATGCTACAACGGTTTTGCCGTTATACGGTATCGCAAGACTTACCAGATTAGGGGCTAACATCTGGTCAAATCTTGATCTTACCTTTGCATACCAGTTAGAAAGCTCTTCGAAGTTAGCGCCCACGACTCCCTTTTTTTCATCTATGCCTATTATCCATATAATGGTTTCGCCGCGTGCCGAATTTGCATGAGCAGCGATTCGGCGCGCGGCTTTAAAATGGTCTCTGGGCCATTCTGATTTAAGTTCTATCTCGTTGTCTTCAATTGGCTGCCCTTTTTCAAGGCGATCAATTATGTTGAGAACTTTAAATTCAATTTCTTGTTTTTTCATTACTCTGCTTTAACAGGGCGCGAATCTACAATTTTTTTTACTTCTTCGTCTAATCCTGCCATGGGGTGACCCTTCCAGGCTATTTTCCCGTTTACAACGATAAAAGCATGAGGTATTCCGGTTACGCCATAGCTTGAGCCGCTGGTGCTGCCGAGCCCGACTATCCAGTTCATACCGGCATCAGAGCAGAATTTTGTGATTTTTGGTGAGTCGGGTTCATTTGTTAAAGAAACCAGAATTACGCCTTTGTCTTTGTAGGTTTCGTGAAGGGCTTTAAGGTGAGGTATGCTTGCTCTGCATGGGGGGCACCAAGTTGCCCAAAACTCAACAATAACAACTTTGTCATTGTTTTCGGCCAAAGAAAAAGTATCTGTGTT
>Ga0255345_1002932_pt1 | contig 20654 bp, 10 predicted proteins | sample wastewater_treat_6_FD_192415 | JGI IMG/M metagenome (GOLD analysis project Ga0255345, IMG submission 192415) | Wastewater microbial communities from Lulu Island WWTP, Vancouver, Canada - plant20 | ecosystem: Engineered > WWTP > Wastewater > Unclassified | place: Canada: Vancouver, British...
AGCCCCTACGGAGCCAGAAGTATAACTGTTAACGGCAGATACTATTGGTGGCACAACGGATTGGATTTAAAAGCACAGCTTAATACTCCCGTATATGCAGCTGCAGCTGCAGGAAAAGTGATGACTGCAAGATACGACAACAGCTATGGTTATTATGTAACATTAAACCACGGCAAATTTGGTACCTTGTATGCACATCTTTCACGTTATAGTGTTACGGAGGGAAAGATTGTAAAACCAGGCGAAATAATCGGTTATGCAGGCAGCACCGGCGATTCAACAGGTCCACATCTTCATTTTGAAATGAGACTCGGAAGTTACGAAAACTTTTGGGATAGAGCACACTGTGACAGAAGTGTGTTCATGAATACCGTAGACCCGATGATTTTCATAGAAGATTTTCTTAACAGAGAAAATAATTTAAGTGTAGATGAAGCAATAAGCATTGTTCAATCTGCTGCGGGATTAGAAGATAAAACCATGGATTATATAGCAAGGCACTACAGATTCGGTGACGACTTAGTAAAGAAGTTGGCAAGGGCAATATTATAACCACACTGTACCGAGTAAAAAAAGCCAAAGACCCCCCCTTTGGCTTTTACATATCTTGGAAAGTTTCAACATTTCAAGCACCTTGCACCGAATAGTACTTTTGAAACTTGCTCTTTGGCTTATCAGGCAAAGTCATTTTAATTATACCATTTTCAATCAACGGAGTAATATATGTTTTTATAAAATAGGATGGTGCTTCGAACCCGAATTTTTCTGCGAGTTCTTCCCTGGAACGTGGTGTTATGCAGTAATTTATAATGTCCCGTACCATATCATCACCTTGAACTTCTTTTTTGTAGAATATAACTTTGAATACACCTCGCCTATCAATAAATACAGGGGCAGGCATATCAGCCTTTTTGAGTTCTGCTATAACAGTAGGAATACCTGAAAATCGATTTTCTGTTTCTGTCATAATTTCCAAAGCTCCTGCTAAATAAGGATTTCTGGTATCTGCTGAAACTTTACCCAAATCATCTATGGTTATTCTGCCATAAAGTCCTCCCGGATTTTCTAACTCCAATCGATTTTCATACATAACTAATCTTATTGGCGAATGATTTGTATGAACACTGTAATCTCTATGAATAAGTGCATTTAGTATTATTTCTCTAACTGCCTTTATTGGATATTCCGGCTTATCAGCACGTTTTCCATCTTCAGTTACTATAGTTTTCACTTTCATATTTCTACGAACAAAAGTCAACGTGCCTTCAAGCATTTGCGATATTGTTCCTTCAATACGTTTATTATCTATAAATCGTTCCCCATCTTCGCAAAGTTCACCTATTTCTTTACCCTGCACCACCATGGCAGTCACACTTAATTGCGGGAAAAATTCTTGTGGATATTCACCTAACAGCATTAACCCCGCTAATGTAGGAAGTCCGTCTTGACTTATACCTTGAGTTTCAAGTATTCGTTCATCATCAAGATTTACTAAATTTTGTTTTTGGCTACGCAACTTTATTAAATATTCAATTACATTATCTTTTTTTAAACTTTTAATTGTTGCCCTATCAACAGTACGAAGTTCATCATGTATTCTTCTTTTAAATGCTTCATAACTATATATTTCATATTCAGTCATAGGTTGGTCAGAATCTCCAACGCGAATATAAGAACCGCGTAATCTTCCTGCCCCTTTATAAAAACAAGGTTTATCATATATGTCACATTCAGATATTTCTGCACTTACAACCAACTTATCTCCTACCGGAGCAACCGTAAATAGTGGCCTTACTACAGGTTCCATTTGCATAGATTGTTCCATCACCTTCTTTTGAAGGTCTTGAACATCATATACCCCAACTACTTCATATCCGGCATCTTCATCAATCCCAAAAATAATCACACCACCACCAACTTGATTTGAAAAACTCGATAACGTGTCATAAATTTTTGAAGGCGTACCCCGGCAGCTTTCTTAAGTTCTATATGCTGTTTTTCACATTTTTCGAAAGTAATCTTTTCCACTAATTGTATTAACTCTACTTCTAACAAAACATCCCCTCCTTCACACCACTATTATACAATGATTTTATGCAAATGTCAATATTTTATACAAATATTATTAATTTTAATTAAATATATATAGTTTTATACAAATAATAATTATTTTCTACAAATATATTCAAAAACATTTTACTATAATCAATAACATTTCACTTGTTTTAAGAAATATGATATAGGAAAATGAAAAAATATAAATATGAGTTTTATATGGCAAAAAAAGAGAACCGCCCCGTGAGGGGTAGCCCGGAACCGTCAGTTGTTAGGATGATGAGTTGTCTTCAATTATAAAGAGGTTGGCTTCCGAGTCATCGGATGTGTTGTCTTTTTTTTCGGTAAGTGCTTGATACAGGGATATGCAGCCAAGTATTGTGAAAGCAATTCCTAATATAATTATTATTGTTTGGAGGGCTGCTTTGGAATTAAAGATGCAAAATACGGCAAACAATATGCCTGTGCCTGAAATTATAATGTTTATTACATCATAGAAATCTTTATTCTTGATTGATTTAATATAAAGGGGTAAGGTTATATAAAGCAGGAATATTCCTAGTAATAGCATGGTTGATTCAGGTTTGATTAAACCTATGAAAGCTGCCAATACAGCAAAAAGATGATTTATTTTTTCTTTCAAAGATAAATATGAATGAGTCATTTTAAAATTAACGACACAAAAGATTAAAAGAATAATCATTGCCAAACGTATGGAGATATTTCCTATATGCTTTGATGTCAAAATAAATACAATACCTGTCAGAGTAAGAATCAAGCTTAATATTTTCAATGTTTTTGATTGAATATTTAAATTTGAAAGCATAGAGTTATCTCCTTTTTGTGTTAATTATAGCATTTATGGTTATGGTTATCAATAAAAACATGAGATTCTTCACTACGTTAGGAGAACACAAAAAAAAGCAGCAGGTAGACCTGCTGCTCACAATTAATTTTTATGGATTACCAAAATCCCCCCTAAGGATGGGGATTAATAACGGCTTGATATTGCTCTTTTTCACCATTTTCTGCTCCATTATAAGCATATCTGAATCCAAGGAATTCATCTCCATCTTGAGACTTTAGTGTTTTAGCAACTTCTAAAGTATGCTCATAATCATAATCTAAATCCTCAGCCAACAGAATGATTATAGTATCATAGTATTTCTTACCATATATTTCCTGATATGAACTAGTGTCTACAATGATATTTGAACCATTTGGCAATTTCTTGTTATCTACTGAATAATTTCCTTCATAAATAGCACTTTCCAACTGGCCGGTAAACTTGATAAAATCAGTAAATTTTACCGTAATTTCATCTCCATAATTTAATTCTATACTTTCAATCCAGAATTTGTAATTATCAGGTTCTTCCGGATCTACTGGTGTTTTCGGAACTGTGAACGGATAAACTACTGTCTCAGCAGCATTACCGATATCATCAGTTATGTTCTTAACATTCAGTATCCACTCTTCTGAGTATCCGTGTTCATCTACCAGTACTTGAAGTGCTGAAGGTGATGTTGGTGCAGTTACAGAAATAATCTTATCTGCTTCATTTGAATCTCCATAGCCTAAAACAGCACCGTTAAGTGTTACTACATTTCCGCTACTATCTTTTCCAATGAATTCAACTACTATTTCAGGAATAGTTGCTCCTTGTTCCTGTGATGGAGTATCTCCTACAGGATCAAGACCTCTTCCCTTAACAGGTTCATCCATTATAACATTAAATACAAAATCATCTACTTGTTTAACCTCAACTAATCTTGGACTTGTTGTATCTTCCGTATTTAGAGGTGAACCAAGATATTTCATTGTTAATTCCATTACATTATTTGTCAATCCGTTAGCAAGGTTTATCAATACGCCTGCATTAACATATAATCTGTAATCTTTGTTATAGTAATTTACATTGTTTCCTGTTGTATCAAAATGATCTGTCCAGTCATTAGTAGTTTCTACTACATATTCTTCATTTTCAACTACTTCTGTTACTACTCCATTTGTTAATGGAACCCAGTCTGGAGCTGCAGTAGTACCATTATTATATTGAATCGCCCAGTCAGTTCCGTAATCTAATCCACCTACAGCAGCAATTTTCATATTGTCAACAGCTTTTATTCTGAACTGTTCAGGAGATTCTACTGTAATAGAAACAGTTGGTCTAGCTTCATTAGGTTCTACGTAGAATTCTAATGTTTGAGTTGTAGATATATTTGCTTCGTCTGATAACCATGCAAAATCGGCAGCATCAATAATTGTAATAGAATGCCATCCTGCTTCTAACCAACCATCAATTTCAACATCAACAAAATGTCTAACATCACCCAAAACTATATCATAGTCATTGTAATACCAGTCATCTACATCAACTATTCCTCCGTCGATAATAATATCATCAACCTCTAATATAGCTTCGGAGAATTCAAGCCTTAATCCAACCATTCCGTCAACAGAATCTACTCCAACAAGTTCAGGCTTTCTGGAATCATTAAGTATGAAACTTTTTGATTCTGTCAAAGGACCAAAAACAGTGTTTAAAATATAAGTTACTGTAGTGTATGTATTATCCTCTAATATATCTGTGCCCCATGCGTCTTCTATGTCTATTAATAATTCAGCAGCTTTATTATTGCCTTCTACAGGTAATAATCTTATTGCAGTTGGGTTTGACCACCACTGTATTATTTCAATATCTGACATAATGTCCCACATTTCATCTACATCAACTTCTTTATTAAAGTATAAAGTAATTCTGTCTGCCTGACCTGATTCAGCATTAACCAATCTAGGAGGTATTTTAGCTTCATCAAGTTCTCCGCCTATCGGAACAAAGTAAACATATCCGAAGAATTGTGTTTGGCCTATTTTATCCTTTACATCCTGACCTGCTTCAAATAACTTGGCAGTGATTTCACAAATAAGCGGAGTTGCTGAGTGCTCGGATGTCAATAAAGCATATCCCACACCATTTTGCAATGTTGCTCTTGCAGGTGAAATGTTTCCATGTGATGAGAGTAATTCTACAACAACATTATTTACAGGTACTACATTTCCTGAGTCATCAACAACTTCAATTTTAATACTTGTATTGTCATTATTAGTTGCTTCAATCTCTTCTTCTAATGGAGTCAGTTTGATTTCCCATTGTTCAGTTACAGGCTCAACCGGTCCAATTGGTGTATAATTATTTTCCAACAATGTCAAGAAATTTTCTGGATCTTGAGCAAATGCGTCGTTTAAATCAGTAAGTTCATAGAACTTTCCATTTAATTCATATTTATACTGATCATCATTTAAAACTACAGGGTATGCTAAATCATCATTCAAAACTATCTGATCAGAAGAAGCATAGAATTGGTTGGTAGCTTTAACAAAAACGTCACCTGTTGCCGCAAAAACCATTGAACCTGATAATATCATAGTCAATGCTAATGCGAAACAAATAATTCTTTTTACGTTTCTCATTTATTATATCCTCCTTAAAATTTTGAGATTAATTTCATCACTCCACTTAAGTGGAGAGATGAAATTAAAATTTGGTGCTAATTAGTTATCTTTTTTAATTATTGAACTTCTACTGAATATGTTTGTCCGCCTATAACTACTTCTACTACGTCTGCACTGTTTGTTACAATAACTCTTCCTTGAGTATTGTTACTTACTGAAAATTTAGTTGTACTAAGATTAACTCCGTTAACTTTAGCACTTGTTATAGTAGTTTGACCGTCAGGCATATCAAACTGTACTCTGTTACCAAAAGCTGTTGCAACATATTCTGCTTCTAATACATTATCTTCACCGGCTAATAATACTAAAGCTTCAATAGCATCTACTAAATCTGCATAAGCATCATTAACTTCAGCTTGTGTAGCAGAATTGTCATCATTTACTGCTTCTGCAACTACTAAAGCTGCTTCTAAAGCGTTCCAGCTTGCTACTGTATAATTAGCTTCGACTTTAGCATTAGCTGTTACAATAGCTGCATTTAAAGCTGCTTTGTTAACAACCGGAGCTTCAGGTTCACGATTATCTTTGCCATCAGGTATGATAACTATTAAATCGATATCGTCATCTTCGTTCATGAATACTTCGATTAAAGTTTGGCCTTTAATTATGTCGTAAAGGTCAGCTATACTATCGTATTTGTATTCTCCGTTAGCTTTTATTTCTTTAACTTCTATCACTGTACCGTTTTCTGACATTGATAACCATTCACCGTCAACTTCTATCATGTTTCCTCTTGCATTAACTGTGTCTGCTTCTCCATAGAAGTCTGCTTTTGCAACTCTTGTTGCTGAGTCGATTTCTTCTCCGTCATATTCTACAGCATAAACGCCTTCTTTGAAGCTTTTGAATGTATCATCTTCAGTTGTGTAAACTTCAGCCTTAGCTCCTTCAGTGAAGATTGTAGCTATTTGAACTTCATCTCCATTATTGTAAGCGTCATCAACGTATCTTACATATACGAATACTTCTTCTGCTGCCGAATCAACTTCTCCGTCTTTAGCAACCAATACTGTAATGTTTCCGCTTGAGTTTCTTACAACATATGCGTCAACTTTGGTCGGTAATTTGTTTTCATTAACTACAGCGTAATCATCGCCTGCATCAAATATTATAGCATCTGATACCAATGTGTTTGCCGCTTTATCCAAATCAATTTCTTTGTAAGTGTTAGCTGATTCTAAATCTCTTATAACTTCGATTTCGCTGATTCTGTCATCTTTGTTTAATTTGTATTTGATTAAATAATCTTCATCTACAACACTTGTATCAACTACAAGTTTGTCACCTGTTCCGTTTTTAACTAAGAATTTACCGTCTTCATCTTCTGCAGATTCATCAACAATACCTGCCTTAGTTACATCTACTTCGATATCATAAACTATTTCTTTGCCTGCTTGAGTTGCAAGTTTAAGTGATGGATATTCGTCTACCGATAAATCTCCGGTAAATCTGTCATCATCTGTATTTCCTGATGCTAAACCTATAACTACAGCATAGTCTTTAGGACCTAATTCCGAGCCGTCAAAATCTACTACTTCGCCATATTGATTTAAGAAGAATGTACCTTCATCACCAAGTTTAACATTTCCATCACCAATGATACTCATATCAGCGATTTCATATTTCACTCCGTCAATATAGAATGTATCGGCATCAGTTATCCTTGTTGCTTTACCTTCAACTACTTCTCTTGTAACAACTAATGTTGTAACTTCTTCGTCTTCCGATAAGTATTCAACAACTATATCATCTATTTCGATATCTTCCAATGCATCAACTTCACCTTTTACGGTTACTTTATCAGGTAATAGAAGTCCATCTATCTTATCTTTACCGGCTACATATTCTTGTTCAACTCTTATAACCTTAGTTTGAATTGTTGTTACAAATCCAAGAACTTCACCTTTATCTATTTTACCGTTGTTGTTATCATCATCAGCTACGATTGTAATGGTGTCAGTATCTTCAAGGTCACCGATTTTAATATCTGATTCTTTTAATGCACCATTTTCAAAAACTGTATCTGCATCAATATCATCATCTTCTAATGTAGCTTTTTGAATTTTCTTGTTTGCATCTTCTACTTCTACAACAAGTCCGTCAATATCATCAACAACTCCCTCGATAACCAATGAATTAGTTCCTTTGATATAAACAACTTCATCATTATTGTTTAAATAAACATCTAAATTCTGGAACATATAAGGAGCTAAGTCAACTATGTTTCCTGCATAATTTTTGTTGTCAGGATCTAATTTATCTGTTGTAACTTCATAATCATAGTCAGGAGTTGCCAATCTCGTTATAAGTAGTCTATCTTCTCTTTGGCCATCAATTGTATCCTGTAACTTAGTTACATCTCCGTCAACAGTTACTGTTACTAATACAGCATCCAATGCATTGAACAACAATTGTGCAACTCCGCCTCTGTCAGCTCCGCCGGCTACTAATTTAATACCATCAAGAAGCTTTAATTCAGAAGCTTTAACTTTGAAGTTTGTCGGCCAAGTCATATTCTTTAATTCGTTTGAATTATCTGTATAACCTAATGCTCTGATTATCATTGTAATAGCTTCGTCATAAGATACTTGTCTGTCAGGAGTAAAGTTTCCGTCACCGGTTCCTATAACTAATCCTCTGCCTGCTGCCAAAGCAATCCATGCATCTGCCCAGTGTCCCTGAGTATCTGCAAAGTTGCTTGCTGAGCCTGCCACCAAATCGCCGTAACCAAGGATTTGAACTATTAATTTAGCCATTTCCGCTCTTGTTACGATTCTTTCCGGTCTGTATGTTCCATCTTCATAACCATCAATAACACCTAATGCAGATAAAACATTAACTGCTTCTTCATAATCGCCTTCTACATCTTCAAATTTTGCTGCAAAAGCAAAGCTGAAGCTGGATAGTACCATTGCAATTACCAAGACAAGTGATAATACTTTTTTCATTCTATTCCTCCTATGAAATTTGTTTTTGTGGGTGTTTAGGTCCCCAATACCTTCATTGTGTCAGCACAACGACTATCATTATAGCACCGTGATATTATTTAGTCAACATTTTGAGTTTAACTGTAATGTTATTGTAATAATCACAGGATGAGTGCCAACATGCTACGTTAATAATATACCACAAGTTTGGGGGGTTAATATTACATTAATGTTACAGGTTTGTACCTATGACTCAATAAACACGTGCGTCTTTACCCACAGGTATGATAACTATTAAGTCTATATCACCTTCATCATTTTCGTAGACTTCAACTATAGTATCACTATTTATGTCATTAAGGCCGGCTAAAGAGTCAAATTTGTGTTCTCCGTCTGCTAATATTTCTTTAACTTCAATAACTGTGCCATTTTCAGACAATGCTAACCATTTACCTGCAACTTCTATCAATCCGGTATCGGCATTAACTGCGTCAGCTTCTCCTAAGAAGTATGATGTTTCAACTCTTACAGCTTCGTTGATTTCTTTTCCGTCATATTTTACTTCATATACGCCTTCTTTGAAGCTCTTGAATGTATCATCTTCAGTTGTGTAAGCTTCAGCCTTAGCTCCTTCAGTGAAGATTGTAGCTATTTGAACTTCATTGCCCTTATTGTAAGCAGGGTCAACAGATCTTACATATACGAATGATGCTGTTGATTTTAAATCTTTAACTACAATTACTTCTATATTCCCGTTTGAATCTCTTACAAGGTATGCCTCAACTTTTGTTGGTAATTTGTTATCATCAACTATAGCATAATCATTGCTTGCATCAAATATTATTGTATCCGATGCTAATCTGTTTACAGAACTACTCAAATCTATTTCTCTGTAAGTATCAGCTTCTTTTAAATCTTTAACTGCTTCGATTTCACTGATTTTATCATCTTTATTTAATTTGAATTTAATTAAATAATCTTTATCAACTACATCTTTGTCAACTGCAAGAATTTCTGTTATAAGTTTATTTCCGTCTTGGTCTTCAGCTGAATTTCGAGCAAGACCTGCCTTTGTTATATCTACTTTAATATCATAAACTGCTTCTTTACCATCCTGATTTGCAAGTCTAAGGGATGGATATTTATCTATGAATATATCGCCTGTAAATCTGTCTTCCGCTGTATCACCGTTTGCTACGGCAAGAACTATTGCATATTGTGATGGCCTTGATGCTGAACCGTCAAAGTCTGCTACATCACCTTCATGATTTAGGAAGAATACTCCTTCTGCACCAAGTTCAACTTTGCTGAAACCTTTGACTGTTAAACCGGCAACGTCATATTCTACACCTTCAATATAAACTTTTTCCGTTTTGTCTCCGGCAGTTATTAATCTTGTTGCTTTACCTTCAACCACGTCTCTTGTAACAACTAAGGTTGTAACCGTTTTATCTTCTGATAAGTATTCTACAACTATATCATCTTCTTCTATCTCTGCTAATGCTTTTGCATCTCCTTTTACAGTTACTTTATCAGGTAATAATAATGTATCTAACCTATCCCTGCCATCAATGTATTCTTGTTCAACTCTTATGACATTAGTTTTAATTGTTGTAACGAATCCAAGAATTTCACCTGCATCTATCTTTCCATTATCATTCTTATCATCAGCTACAATTTTGATAGTATCAGTATCTGAAAGATCTTCAATTTCAATGTCTGATTCTTTTAATGCACCATTTTCAAATACTGTTTCTGCATCAATGTCATTATTTTCAAGTGCAGCTTTCTGAATTTTTCCATCGGCATCTTTTACTTCTACAACAAGTCCGTCAATATCATCAACAACTCCCTCGATAACCAATGAATTAGTTCCTTTGACATAAACAACTTCATCATCACCGTTTAAATAAACATTTAAATTTTGGAACATATAAGGAGCTATGTCCACCATGTCTCCGGCATATTTTTTGTTATCAGGGTCCAAAACTTCTGCTGTAACATTGTAGTTATTGTAGGCAATTGCTATTTTTGTTAATAAAAGTCTATTAACTGTAACACCGTCAACTGTATCCTGCAAAAACATTACATCACCGTCAGCTGAAACTGTTACTAATGCAGCATCTAAAGCATTGAATAACAACTGTGCTACTCCGCCTCTGTCAGCTCCGACCGTTACTGATTTAACTCCATCAAGAAGTTTTAAATCATTTGCTTTTGATTTGAAGTTTGTTGGCCAAGTCATACCTTTAAATTCATTTGCATCATCGGTATAACCTAATGCTCTAACTACCATTGTAATAGCTTCATCATAAGATACTTGTCTGTCAGGAGTAAAGTTTCCTCCGCCTGTACCAATAACTAATCCTCTTCCTGCTGCCAAGGATATCCAAGCATCTGCCCAGTGTCCCTGAGTATCAATAAATTCACTTGCTGAACCTGAAACTAAATCTCCATAACCGAGAATTTCAACTATCAATTTAGCCATTTCAGCTCTTGTTACAGTCCTTTCGGGTTTGTATGTTCCATCATCATAACCGTCGATAACACCTAATGCAACCAAAGTATAAATTGCCTCCTCATAATCGCCGAAGTCTTCTGTGTCTTCAAACTTCTCTGCTGCGAAAGCAAAGCTGAAACTGGATAATACCATCGCGATTACCAAGACAAGTGATAATATTTTTTTCATTTTATTCCTCCTATGGAATTTGTTTTGTGGAGTTTAGGTCCACAATTCCTTTATTGTGTCAGCATGAGTGCCAACATCTTATATTTATAATATACCCCAAGTTTAAAGGGTTAATATTACACTAATATTACAGGCTTGTACCTATATCGGCTGTTAGAGTGGTAATAGGATTATAGGGGTTGCGTGAAAGGATGAAATTCTTCGCTGGGCTCAGAATGACAGCCTGCGGCTCGGGATGGCGGTATGCTTTGTCTCAGGATGATGAGTTGTCTTCAATTGTGTATTGGCTGCTTTCTATATCTTCACCGGATGTATTATCTCCTTTTGCAGTGAGAGCTTGATATAGGGATATGCAGCCAAATATTGTAAAGGCTATTCCTATTATGATTATCATTGTTTGGAGGGCTGCTTTTGCATTGAAGATGCAAAGCACTGCAAACAGTATACCTGTACCGGATATTATGAGGTTTATTACATCTAAGAAGTCTTTATTTTTGATTGAGCTGATATAAATGTAGATGATAAAATGGAATTGACAGAAAACGACAAATAAGATTTGACAGTTTTACTGTCAAAATAGATAACTCCAATGTATAATTATTGAAGATTATGCAAAGGAGGACATGGACATTGAAAACTGAAGAAGGATGGGAAATGTATATTAACATTAAACAGCTAAAAGAAAAAGGGTTTAGCAAAACAAAGATAGCAGAAATGTTAGGCATAAGCAGACCAACGGTAATAAAATACGCAAGTATGGATGCTAAAGAATATGAAAATGAAATAATATCTCAACAAAAAAGGAGAAAAAAACCTGATGTTTACAGAGATGAGATAATTTCTTGGATTAAGCAGTATCCTTCAATATCAGCAGCACAAATATTTGATTGGCTAGAAGAAAGAAAAGGAGATGTGAACTTTAACGAAACAACACTGAGAAGTTATGTTAGAGAAATAAGGGAGGAATATAACATATTAAAGGTTCCTGTAATAAGGCAATATCAAGCGACAGATGATCCTCCTATGGGCAAACAGGTACAAATAGATTTTGGAACAAAGAAGGTGTTTAATTCAGAGGGAACAGAAATAGCAATTTATGTTATGTGCTTTGTTTTATCAAACTCAAGATATAAATATTGTGAATGGCAAGCAAGGCCATTTAACACAAAAGATATAATACGAATTCATGAAAATGCATTTGAATTCTTTGGCGGATATACTATGGAGGCAGTTTATGACCAAGATCATTTGATACTTGTAAGTGAAAATAAAGGAGATTTGATATATACAAAAGAATTCGCAGCGTATCTGCAAAAGCGAAAATTTTCAGTCTACATGTGCAGGAAAGCTGATCCGGAAAGTAAGGGACGGATTGAAAAAGTAGTGGATTATGTAAAAGATAATTTTGCAAGTAACAGGATATTTTTAGGAATAGACAGATGGAATGAAGATTGTCTTAAGTGGCTTAAAAGGAGGGGAAATGGAAAGGTACATCAAACAACAAGAAAAATACCGGCTGAAGTATTTAATGATGAGAGAAAATACTTACAACCGGTCACAGAAAAATTAATTTCTGAAAATCGTATATTAAGTGTAACATATCAAGTAAGAAAAGACAATACTGTTCCAATTAAAGGAAACAGATATTCCGTTCCGATTGGTACTTACAAAGGTCCGTATACTTATGTAAGTGTCAACATAATCGGCAACAAGTTATTAATTTATGATATAGAAACAAAAGCAGAAATTGCAAAACATGAAATCCCTGAAACAAAAGGGAATCTAATAAAAAACAACAATCATAAAAGAGATAAGAGCCAAAAAATCAATACTTGGATTAACTCACTATCGGAAAAGTTTGCAGACGCACAAAAGGCTAAAATATTTTTAGATGAAATACATAAAGACAAGCCCAGATATATGAGGGATCAATTAATGCTGATAGAAGAAATATTGAAAATAGCAGATAAAACCGTAACTGAAAAGGCTCTGGAGTTTTGTGTAAATAATCGATTAAACAGTGCTTTAGATTTTAAGGATGCGGTAAAGCATTATTCTAAGATTACAGTAGGAAAAATAAATGCTGCAGAACCATTAACAGGACTTACGGAAGGTGTATCTTTAAAAATAGGAATAAAGCCAAAAGTAAGAGAGTTATCTGACTATGTAAAAATTATCAATGAAAACATCAGAGAAAATTGAGGTGAAAATGCATATGGAAAATTCGATTAGTATGCTAAAAACATTAAATATGAATCATGCAATAATTGCATTAGGTAAAGTCACTGAAAAATCAATAGAAGATTCCTATTCATGCGAAAAGTTTTTAGAAGAAATATTAAAAGAAGAAATTCAAGGAAGAGAAAAAAGGAAATATGAAAAAAGACTGAAACTAGCATATTTTCCTGAATATAAGACATTGGACGAATTTAATTTAGACGAACAAGTAACATTAAGCAAAAAACAATTTAATCAGCTCAAGGAATTATCTTGGTTGGAAAGAGGGTTTAATCTAATATTTTTGGGGGCTCCAGGCGTTGGAAAATCTCATATGGCAGTTGGGCTCGGCATAGAAGCATTGAATAATGGATACAAAGTAAGGTTTGTTACAATGGCTGATTTGATTCACTTATTGAAAACCCAAGAAATTTCAACAAGATCAAGAAATGAAATAAAAAGAATTATTGACAGTGATTTAGTAATAATTGATGACTTAATGTTTATAGCCATGGAAAAAAATGAAGCTAATATGTTTTTTCAATTAATTAATAAATTATATGGCCAGACTTCTTTAATAATTACTTCAAATAAGGGACCTGAAGACTGGGGTGAATTAATAGGAGATCCGGCAATTACAACTGCAATATTAGACAGGCTAATACATAAATGTGAGATTATCAATATCCAAGATAATGACAGCTACAGAATGAAACATCGTGAAAAAATCTTTAAGTAAGATATAAAAGCGATGGACTTAGAGCCGGCAGCCGCCATGTGAATCTTCAGTCGGGCTACGCCCTCCTTCAGATTCACATGGCGGTATATCGCAAGTTATATTCATAAATAATTTAAATTTATTCATCTTATGAAGTTTGTAACTGTAAAAAATTATTTGTCAAAAATCGTAAAAAATTATTTGACATTCACAATAAATAGGCAAGGTTATATAAAGAAGGAATATTCCTAAAATAATCATGGTTAATTCAGGCTTTATTAAACCTGCAAGGGCTGCTGATGCAGCAACCAAGTGATTTATTTTTTCTTTCAAAGATATATATTTATAGGTCATTTTAAAATTAACAGCACAAAATATTAAGAGAATGGTCAATGCCAAACGAATTGCTATGATTCCTATATGCTTTGATGCCAATATAAATATGATTCCCGTTAAGGTAAGAATCAAGCTTAATATTTTCAATGTTTTTGATTGAATATTTAAATTTGAAAGCATGGAATTTTCCCCTTCTGTTTCTAGTTTTATTATAACATTAATAAAAATTGTAATCAATAAATTCTTTGTGTCAAACTTATTGAATAATCGAAGGCGATTATTTTATAATAAATAATAAGATTCTTTACTCCCTAAATTTTCACCAAAATAAAATATAATAAACGCTATGATCTTGCATCAATCAATGATTCAAGATATTTTTTATGTCAAATTTAAATCTTTTACTTGCTGTCCTACGTGTCCTATGATATAATTATGGAGGGTGATAAATATGTTTTTAAAAAAAGATAAGAAGCCTAATGGGCGAATTTATTTATCTATTGTTGAAGGCTATAGAGAATCTACAACAGGTAAAACTAAACATAGAAAAATTAAAACTCTTGGTTATGTGGATGATTTGGAAAAGGAATTTGATGATCCGATTTCCCATTTTACTGAAATTGCAAAACAAATGACATTAGAGGCAAATCAAGATTCAATTCCATTAAACTTTAGTTTCTTTTCTAATGAAACTATAGACTCTTCTGCCACCTTAAGGAAGAACCTTGGGTTTGTTGTTTTAAGCTACTTTTATCATAAATTAGGCATTGATGGATTTTTAATAAATAGACAAAGAAATTTAAATATTGAATTTTCTCTTAATAATATTTTCCAGCTCCTTGTTTACTCAAGGGTTCTTAATCCGTGTTCTAAAAAAAGAGTTTTTGAGACTAAGGATGATCTTTTTATGGACTTAGATATTGGTATAAACGATATCTATAGGTCTTTGGACCATTTTAAACGGTATAAAGATGCTCTGCTTCTTCATTTGCATCAGATGATTAGAATGCAATATGGAAGAGATACCAATAAGGTATATTACGATGTCACCAATTATTACTTTGAGATTAAAGAACCTGATGATTTTCGAAAGAAAGGTATATCTAAAGAATACAGAAAAGAACCAATTGTGCAGATGGGTTTATTGATGGATAACAATGGGTTGCCGATTACATACAGGCTGTTTGAGGGTAACATTAATGACTGTGAAACTTTAATGCCTGTTCTTGATGATTTAAAAGATGATTACGGTTTAGGAAAAGTTATTGTAGTGGCTGATAAAGGTATGAATACCGGAGAAAATATTGCTTACAACATACTTAAGAAAAACGGATATATCTATTCGCAAACTGTTCGCGGCGGTACTGATGAATTTAAAAAGTATGTATTAGATCAAAGCGGATACATCATGCATGATGACGGTTTTAAAATTAAATCACGGGTTGTAAGCGTTAAAATAAATGTTACAAACACAGAGGGTAAAACTAAAAAGGTTGATATTATTCAAAAGCAAGTTGTATTCTACAGCCCTGACTTTGCCAAAAGGGTCGGGCACGAAAGAGAAAAAGCTATCGAAAAAGCAAAGAAACTAATGAGCAAATCAAAGAATGGGAAATTGCCGGAAAACGGTGCAGCTAAATATATTAAAACCCAACCAATAGATAAAAAAACAGGTGAAATATTTGAGTTGTCTGAAGCTCACTGGATAGATTCAGACAAAATTGCTGAAGAGTGTAAATATGACGGTTACTATGCAATTGTAACCAGTGAATTAAATATGCCAAACGAAGAAATATTAGATGCTTATCGGAGTTTATGGAAGATAGAGGAAAGCTTTAAAATCACTAAAACTGAGCTAAAGACAAGACCTATCAATGTGTCAACGCGAGATCACATCGAGGCTCATTTCCTAACTTGTTTTATTGCGCTATTACTTATCAGGCTATTACAATTAAGCACTGACAATAAATATTCAACAAAGGTTCTTGTAAATGAGCTAAATAATATTACCGGTACCTATCTTGATAAAAATTACTACATGTTTGATTATTACAGCGACATAGTTAAAGAATTTGAGGTAATTACAGGCAATGACTTTTCTAAACGTTTCATAACTTTAAGAGATATCAAAAAAATCATTGCTAATGTTAAAAGATAGGCCATAGAACTACATATTTATGATAAAAGCAAAACCCTTGCTTCCATTTGTTTCACATGGTTGTAAGGGTTTTCTAATCTGTTTTGATGAAAATTTCAAGATAAAAATTGTAATCAATAAATTCTTTGTGTCAAACTTATTGAATAATCGAAGGCGATTATTTTATAATAAATAATAAGATTCTTTACTGGGCTCGGAATGACAGCCTGCGGCTTACAATGACATAATGTGGATTTTGCTTGAATTATTGAAGGCTTAGGTTTATAGTAAACTTATATTTAATTTTTATGGAGGAAAATAATGAACGCTGAAATTCTTTGTATAGGTAGTGAGCTTTTGCACGGAGATATTGTAAATACAAATGCCCGGTATATTTCCAAAAAATTGGCTGAAATAGCCATAGATGTACATTATCAAACTGTTGTGGGAGACAATACTGACAGAATAAAAAAGGCTTTTGGGATTTGTTTTTCAAGGGCTGATATTGTTATATGCACAGGAGGTTTAGGCCCTACTCAGGATGATATAACCAAGGAGGCATTGGCTGAATATTTTGGTGTTGAAATGGTTTATGACGAAGAAAGCTATCAGCATGTAAAAAATATGTATATGCACTTTAGGAGAGACTTTCCTCAAAATAATATGAGGCAGACATATTTTCCCAAAGGCTCCATAATTCTTAACAATAAAAACGGCACTGCCAACGCATGTATTTACAGAGGCAAGGACAGTGAAGGAAATTATAAAATAGGAATACTACTGCCAGGACCTCCAAAGGAAATGGAGCCTCTCATGGATTCAGAGGTAATGCCTTATTTGAAACAGTTTTCCAGCTGGGTTGTTTACGGAGAAAAATTAGTTGTTACGAACATAGGCGAATCTGCTGCGGAAGAAATGGTTCTTGATATTATAAAAAAACAAACAAATCCCACAATCGCCACATTTGCCAGTGCAGGGAAGGTCATTTTCAGAATTACCGCTAAGGCTGAAAGCAAGGAAAAATGCATTGAACTTATTAAACCTGTGCAAGAAGAATTAATCAAGCGTTTCGGAAAAGAAAATGCTTATCTTGTTGAAAGCGGAAATGTGGAAGATAAGGTTGCCGAGTTATTATTGGAGAATAACCTTACTATTTCCATTGCTGAATCATTGACCGGCGGTCTTGTTTCTTCAAAACTCATAAGTTATCCGGGCATTTCAAGCTCATATCTTCAGGGTTTTATTACATACAGCAATAAATCGAAAATAAATACTTTGAATGTAAAAAAGGAAACTATAGAAAAGTATGGTGCAGTAAGTGAAGAGACGGCAAAGGAAATGGCATACGGAGCAGCAAATATTTCCGGCAGTGACATAGGTGTTTCCACTACCGGGATTGCCGGTCCTGACGGTGGAAGCAAAGAGAAGCCTGTGGGCTTGGTATATGTTTGCGTTTATTATGACGGCAAATATGAGGTGAAAGAAATTCATTCTACCGGAGCCAGAGACACCGTAAGGGAGAGAAGCGCTGTGGCTGCGCTTGATTTAGTAAGAAGTAGTGTAGAAAAATGATTAATCTTTTACACGAAAAATCTATTTAATTATTTATTAAAATACATTGCAAAAATGTACAATTATGGTAAAATGTACTAAATGAGTAGTAACAGGGTATAGCGGATCCACCCTGCTGAAAGGAGGAAATACTCTTTCAAAGGGAGGTGAGGCTCAATGTCAACATACGAAGCTATTTCACTAATGATTGCATTTGCAATTTTAGTATTAGCATTAGTTAAAAGACAAAAATAATTACCCTGTTCACGGCAGGGTAATTATTAACTTAAATTAAATTTATGTCAGCTATGCCGACTACCTATTTATCTTATACAAATCATACCATATTTATGCATATAAATCAACAAATACTTTTTTTAATTTTAAAAGATTTAATTTTAAAAGATGAGATTCTTCACATGCGTTCAAAATGACAACACGTGCTTTCGCCCGTGTTTGTTATGCATCTGATTCTGATGGTTTCAGTACTTTATTGAATTCATTTATTTTATTGTTTGCAAGGTAGAATATGCTGTCCTTTTCATATTCACCGTAGATATCTTTTTCTCCCGCCTTAACACCGGTGAGAAGTTCAATTCCTTCTTCGATTTTTTTAACGGCGTAAATGTGGAATTGATTGTTATTTACTGCTTCTATCACTTCATCCTTAAGCATAAGGTTGTCAATATTGCTTTCAGGTATTATAACTCCCTGGTCTCCGGTAAATCCTTTTAATGAACATATGTCAAAGAATCCTTCAATCTTTTCATTTACTCCCCCTATAGGCTGTATTTCTCCCATTTGATTTACGGAGCCTGTTACTGCAAAGTTTTGTTTAATGGGTACATCAGACAAGCTTGAAAGTATTGCATACAGCTCTGCACTTGAAGCGCTGTCGCCTTCAACTCCTCCGTACAGTTGTTCAAATGTTACCTGAGCAGTTAATCCCAATGGTTTTTCTTGAGCAAACTTTCCTCCCAAATATCCGTTTAAGGTTAAAACTCCTTTTGAATGGATATTGCCGCTCATTTTTGTTTCTCTTTCTATATTTATGATTCCCTCCTTGCCTGTATAGGTTCTTGCCGTTATTCGGGATGGAAGTCCAAAGGAATAGTCGGACACTCCCATTACGGAAAGACCGTTCACTTGTCCTACGACTGCTCCCTCCGTGTCTATCAGGATTTTTTTGTTGGATATTTGCTCCTGCATTTTTTCTTCAATTCTGTTGGAGCGGTATTTTTTATTTTTTATTGCCTGGTTAACGTGCTTTCCTTCAACATATTCTGAATTATCGGATTCTGCCAATGCTGATGCTTCATAAACTATTTCGCTTACAATATTGAAACGGGTTGAAAGTTTGTTTTGATTGTCTGAAAGTCTTGAGCCGTATTCCACCACCTTAGCCAATCCCTCACAGTTAAAGTGTTTTAGATTCTCGTTTTTACACATGGAAGCTATAAATGACACGTAATTCTGAATATTTTCCTGTGTTCTGTCCATTTCCACATCAAAGTCCACATTTACTTTAAACAGTTTTCTGAAATCTTCATCTGCAGCTAAAAATTGATAGAAAAAGAAACTACCGATTAAAATGATTTTTACATTTAGGGGAATGGGCTGGGGCTTCAAGGTTACCGTAGGTACAAAACGGCTTTGCTCGCCTATGTTTTCTACCGTTGCCTCCTTATACTTCAATGCTTTTTTCAATGTACCCCATGCATAGGGGTCTATTAATAAATCCTTCGCCTGCAGAATCAGGTATCCTCCATTTGCTTTCTGAAGTGCTCCGGGTTTTATCATTGTAAAATCCGTCATAGTGGTCATCATATGAGATTTATATTCGATTTTACCGAATAAATTGTAATAATAAGGACTGCTTTCTGTTATAACAGGCGCTCCCTTTGTATCTTCATTGTTTATGAAAAGATTTACCTTATATCTTGTAAAAGGGTCCTTGCTATCCTGTGCAGCAGCAGCTTTTTCAAATAAATTCTTTTCTTCTCCATCTAAGGAATCTGAATCATTTTGTAGTTTTGTTACTATATTTTCATTGAGACTATGTCGTACATTGCTGAAAATTTCATGATTTTCCGCAACATCCTTCATTACTTTATCTAAATAATCAACAATTTCGGAAAAATTTTTATATTTTTCTTTTAGCTGTTCAATAAAAGGCTCTGCTGTTTCTTTCGCGGTTTGTTTTTGAATTTCAACAGCCTTCTCTTCCGCAAGTCTTTGTACCATTTGACCTTCTTTTATTTTATCGTCTATTTCCTTTGCTGTTTTATTTCTTTTTTCGTCTACTATCTCACGCTCTTCTTCAGTGAGTTTATTAAATTCCTCTTGTGTAATCTGTCTGTTTTCAACCAGGGGTATGAGAAGAATTCTCTGGGCTGCCTGCTGTATTCCAAATCCTGCATTTCGTGCAATTTTATCTATATCTCTTAAAATATCCGTCATTTGTTTATTTGTCTTTTGTATTATATCGTCTTTTTGCTGCTGGAAGTT
>Ga0255345_1002950_pt1 | contig 20566 bp, 42 predicted proteins | sample wastewater_treat_6_FD_192415 | JGI IMG/M metagenome (GOLD analysis project Ga0255345, IMG submission 192415) | Wastewater microbial communities from Lulu Island WWTP, Vancouver, Canada - plant20 | ecosystem: Engineered > WWTP > Wastewater > Unclassified | place: Canada: Vancouver, British...
AAAGATAATATATTGTTTGCGGTTGACGAAAAAGATAACAACAATACGGCTAGGTACGAATTGGATAAAAGTTTAGATTGTGAGTTTAATATTAATGCCCAATATTTATACGACTACCTTAAACATACCAAAAAAGCGATGATGTATTTTACATCTTCAGAAGAGCCGATATACTTTGTAGGGGATTATCAATCAGTTATTATGCCAATACAGGTGAGGAATGAAGAATAAAACAAAAATATTTTATCCATTCCCGGCTCTCATTATTGGGGGTCGGGAATATACCATAATAGCCCAGCTGGACAACGTAACGGAAAGCAAGCTTTTAGCTTTATCTGGAAATGAAATATATATTATCCGATTTATTCCAGTTGGTACAATTGAAAGTAAATGGCAATCAAGTGATATTTATATGTGTCAAGCCGATGATTTACATGAGTTTTTAACAAACGTATAAAATTTTTATTGACAAATATGATTATTCATCATATTATATGATTAACATCATTAATAACATTTTTATAAAGGGGTGTCAATCATGGGAAGAAAATCTAATCTTTTAAGTGAGTATCGGGAACTTAGGGCACGTTATTTATCCGGTGACGAATCGGTTGTGAATCGGTTAGAAGACTTGGCGATAGTCCTTAACGTGTCAACATCAATTGATTTTGAAGAGATACAAGCTAAAGATTATTTATTAGTGGGGTGAAAATAATGGGCCAGCTAACTTCTAAAGATGATATTATTGGATATTGTGAACACGTGCTAAAAAATAATGGATTTTATGATTTTGAACTTAATTATTATATGGGAAAAGAACCACATTTAAAACCTCACGGGTTAGACGCTTATCTTTGGGAAGTAGCAAGTAATAATGTGGGGTTTAAGGTGGAGAATCTTCAACTAATAGGGGAAAAATACTATTTAAGGAAAAACGAACAATGAACTATAAACCTAAAATTACAAGAGGTGACGTTATCCGGCACTTGGAGAGAAAAATTTTGAGTGAGCGGACAAGCGTAACAAAAAAGGCGGAAGAGCGTAAAATAAGGATTGAAGTGTTACAAGAATTACAAGAATATTTTGAAGAGAATTATTTATAGGGGGTGATGAAAATGAACATCAACGAAATGATTAGAAAGTGGAGACTCGTACTGACGGAAAAGGATGGAAAGAAAGGATTGCGAGTTCTGAGAAAAATTTCCCCGACTGAACTAACAATAATCAGAGAAAAGAAAGATGAAATAATTGCTGAGCTGGAACACCAGCGAGCCGAAAGAGAAGCAATCGAAGCCCAAAATAAAGCGAATCGGGAAGCGGAGAAAGAAGCAATCCGAACTGGAGAGAAAACCATCAAGGCGGTATGGGTTGATGGTGAATATCTCCAAGCTTACGAAGTCTTTGGTATAGCCGCAGAATTACTTGAAGAACTTGGAATAGCAAAATATATTGAAGGTTGGGGCATGAGAGTAGAGCAAAAATTAGTTGATGCCCTCGGAGAAGAATTTACTTATCAACAAGTGGTTGAATTTGCCCAACCAAAAAGAGACAAGGAAGCTCAGAAAAAAGCTGAACTGAATGCAAAATTTGAAGAAGCCAAACGAACTGGAAAACCGGTAGAAATATTCAGAACCACCACAGAATGCAATGACCCCAAAATAGAATGTTCTCTCGATATAATTACCATCTGGGCAATGCCGGATGGGACACAAAAAGAAGAAAGAATCCATACATATTAGGAGGAGTATTCCGATATGGTTTTAATTATTATGTTGTTTAACCCTTACTCAGTAACATTCGAATAGTAGTCTTTATCGACCTGAGATACCGCAACCTATCATCAATGGTTTGTTGCTCTTGTTTCAGGTCGATTATTTTTTTTTCGTACTTTGCGAGTTTTTTTCCAACCATAGAACGTAACGACTGGTACTCTGCTATATCACTATCAATTTCAATTAATGCGGATAGGCAATCGTCATTAGTTATCGCTTTCCCCTCTTGGATTAACAAATATTCTTTTTTTTCTTCCTCGGTTGCTCCAGCCATAAAACGTAACGACCCCCTCAAGTTACAGTGATACGTGACAATCTTTCCGGGTAGCGTCAAGTCTTAATCGTGGTGAACCTATCTTTGGGGGTGACATCCCCTTTGTTTTTTCCCACCGACCGATATCCTTAAATGTACCGCTACCGCAATATGTTATTTTTCTTTCATCAACCTTATTATTTCTCAGGTCTGGTACGTAATACAGGTTTTGACTGGCTACTTGGTGGTGATGGTGACTTGCAACGTAAATATCGGCAAGACAAATTAAACGTAAGTCTTCAATCTTGTTTAATGCTGTACCGTTTTTCCTTCCCCCACCAAAACCATGTGTCGCATACAAAACGTAGACAAAGGGTTTTTGATTTTCCCTTTTCCCAAAACGTAATTTGAGATACATTTCAACGCCAAAGTAGGGCCAATTCATCTGACGACAAACATCTTTTCCTATCAAGTCTCCGGTATCCTTATATATCTGTTCCTCATGATTACCATCAACCCAGCCCAAACAATGCTGCTGATAGGGTTCAAAGATTTCATAAAAAACCTCTTTGCATGTGTGCAACGGCATTTTTTCAGCGTGTACGTTTCTCACGCTATGTTTTGTACCACAATTAAACACATCACCATTAAGGAAAAACCGTGAATTGGGATATTCATAAAACCATTCAAGGTAAGACTCAAGTTTCTTACGGTTAAACTGTCCACTACCGATATGTAAATCGCTTATGGGTAAAAGGTATAAACACTTTTCTATTTGTGGTAGGTTTACCTCTGTTAGTGTCATTTATCCCCCTCTGTTTATTCGCTATCGCTTGATATTTCTGCACCCACCAATCGCAAAAGATAACGTATAGTATCCCTATATCCACCCGGAGTATCATAATCTACTATTACCCACGCATTTTCTCCCATAGTGTTTTCTCTCATTACTTCAACTTCATAACCAATAAGAGGCTCTAAATACTCATATTCGTCGTCTTTTGTTATAACAATACGATACTTATCCCCGGCTTCCTTAAACTCCTTAAAAACATACGGATACTTTTTTGTTTCCATTTTGCGTCCCCCATGTTTTTGTTGTAGGGGCATACCCGAAAGCACACCCCCACTTGTTCTTCCACGCTGACGACTTGTTAGTCACGATGTGACACATTGCTTTGATGTCCGCTGGAAGGTTTTAAAAAAAACCCGGAATTATTCCGGCAAAAAAACGGTTTAAAAATATTTCTCCCCCTACTATATAGCTGAAAATGTCAACCTTTTTGTCAACCAGTACGGTTGTAAGCATATTTATAAAGCCTTTTTTTGAGCTTCTCTGTTGCATTGTTGTAAATCTTATTTACTGCTTGACGTGACACCCCCCACTTTCGAGCAACCTCTGATTGATTCATCTTTCCATAAACACATAGCTCAATAACTGCTCTTTCTTTTTCAGTTAATGATTCCAACGCTATGTCAAAATCACGTTCTAAGTCTGGTCTAATGGGTGGTTCATATTCGGAAACACATACCGTGTTTTCTATGTCCTCAAGCGGTAAGTGTTGTGATTCTGGAAGGGTATCGCTCATCACTTGGAGCAACGCTTCTCTATTCTTCTTGTTCTTTAACCACTTGGCATCTTCTCTTTCTTCAATTATCTGTAACAACCTATCAGCGTAGAACCAACCCTCTTTCATTACACACAACTTTTCAATTATTTCTAACAGGTCGCTTGTCGCAACACGTTGTAAATCAAGCCGTGCATTTAACCGTTCACTTGTTTCTGGATTAAATGTTGGGCTACCGCTAAATTCCTCTAAACACGCATGGTATACTTCCAGAAATAACCTTTCCCAATCCTTTTGAGACGCTTTCTTTTCGGCTATGGTCATATCCAGCTTTCCCATGTTTACTCCTTTTGTTCTTCGTTTTCTTTTTGTTCTTCTTTCTCTCTATCGTCTATTACCTTCCACGCCAAAGCCATGCATAAAGCATCACACTCATGTTGATTAATCTTCCCATACAGCTTTTTCACCCATGCTGCTACCTCTTTTTTTGTTGCATTACCCTTTCCAACCGTTTCCTTTTTCCATGCACTCGGAACCAATTCGGTATAGAGTATCTTTAACGTTTGCAACGCTGTGCAAATAATTGCATGGGCTTGAAGATGAGATTCGGGGTTACGTGAGTTGTGAATTGTCCCTTCTACAACCACGTGATGAGGGTCAACCTCTCGCAACAACACATACACCCGATTCATCAGGTCGGAATAATTGTTGGGTCGCAAGGTAAAAGTATCAACTATCGAATCATCTACCATAATTGCAACCCCCGTGTTTTTAAGACCGGGGTCAAGCGCTATTAATCGCATTATGACCACTTGCTTTCTTTCACCAATATCATGTAAATCGAATAGTTAATTAAATCCATCAACGTATCCTTTAACTTTTCGTCTGGAGTATCTTCTTTACCTTCCCAAACAATTGATTTTAGCCGATTCACCTTGTCCCACATTCGCACAAACAAACCTTTAATTCCCAACTCTTTAATGGGTAGGTTTCCGTAAAGGTTGTCCTTGCTCTTTGCAAGGTCAAGACACTCTTTACATATCTGCTCAAATCGTAACCACCTCTCCGTGGGAACTTCGTCGTACACAACTGGTTCGTTCCTTGCACATAACACACAGAAAACTTCACCTGTCTCTGGATTTCTCCAATGCTCCTTATTAATTGGTATCTCTTTACCACATTTTACACACTTCATCCTAATACCCCCCATATGATTAATCATCATACCGTATAATAAAAAAATTATTGTAATTCTCCATCGTCATCATTAAAGGTAATTTGCATCTTACCATCCATCTCTTTCAGCTTTTTGCTAAATGCTTCTTCAGCTGTCATTCCAGGTTCAATGTAACTTCCAAATTCATCTTCTTCCATAGCTTTATAATATTCAACCGCCATATCCCATCCCATTTTAAACAATTCAAACATAATCGTATAAGAAAGAAACCGTTCTATCGTTTCCTTTTCTGCCTTACTCATTGTCATCGTAGTCCTCCTCATCATCGTAAAATCCGTTTTCTTGAAGATAATCTTCTAACACCAAAGAAACCAAATATTCAGCGCCATCGCCACGTTCGTGATGAACAACGCCCGTATACGTAGTGACAACTTCGTTATTAACATATTGGGTAACAGCATATTTATATTTTCTCCAATCATCCCCAATATAATCTCTATCGGCTTTACCTTTGTTTACAATCTCAATTTTCGTAATTAGTTTTTCATTTGATTTAATCTCAACAGTAAGCATAATACCCTCCTTAAAATGGGGCTAATTCATCATCGGTTTCAACTTCTTCTAACTCATTTTCTACTTCTTCTTCAATGTTTCTCATGATTTCTTCCAGCGGTTGTAGAAATTGCACATCATTACACCACACAACATCAACGTATTTTCCATTTCCCCAAGATTCAGACACCAGCTTCCCCAATACCCTAATAGGCGTTCCTATTGGATATAATGTTACATTTGCTTTTTCAAGTCTTTCAGCAAGGTCTTTAAACGCCTTACACCACATAAGCAAAGTTCCGCCCGTTATCACCTTAATTCCAAACCGTATCACCTTTGTTCCTTTTTTTGTTGTTGACACGTCTGCTTGTTTTGAAAGCTCACCAACAAGTTCAACTTTATTTTTGTGTTCAAAATCAGCCATTATATTACCCCCAATAAAATAAGAACCAGATAAAGATTAAAAGTAAGCATTGCGCCAGAAGCTATCCATGCAAGAGTAAAACGCTCTAACTCTGCAAACAACACAGATAAAGTTAAAACGATAAAATAACCGATAACAGAAAAGATTGTCAAACTCATACTATCACCCCCGTTAAAAGTCCCAACTCATGATGTGCTTCATAATCGTTAATCTCACCGCTTTGATGGCGCTTCCTAATGTCGGAAATATCAATATTGTTTGTTAGAACGCCATCCCTAATGTGTTTATTTGATTGCCCTCTTTTCCAAAAGTCCATGAACCAAAAATAATCTTCATCGGTCAACTGTTTATTTTGAAAGTTCATTACATAATCGTTATAGTCCCTATCTACCGTTTGTTCTTTACTCGTAAAGCCCGGCATTTTCTTCCTCCTTCGGACACCAGTCGGGGGTGGGGATTTCTTTGCCATCAACCTCAAAATGTTTTAAAGACTTGGCACCACTTAACATTGCCGGATGCTTACAGAAACATTCCATTCCCCTATAGTCAAACCCCGATAAGTTGTAGAGATGGCTACACCCATTACAGGTTTTCATTTTGAGCCTCCTTTAGGTTATACCTCTTTAAAAAATGAATCACATCTTCCAATTCCATAATTTGAATCCAAAGCTCCTCATAATGGTATCTTGAATCTTCTGCTCGAACATCGTCATCTATATAAATTACCGCTTCCTTTATTTTTTTATATATGCCTTCTATCCAATCAATATAAGAGTTTAAATCATTATATTTAATCATTTTGAGCCTCCCTTGGACACCAACCGGGGGTTGAAACTTCTTTGACGGTATATCCATCCACATCACACACCTTTTCCCCTAAACCAAAACTGCACCACCATTCTTGATAAAAACCATATTTGAGATAAAGATACTTACACTCATTACAGGTTTTCATCTTTTGCCCCCTTCGGACACCAATAAGGGGTTGGAACTCTAATTTTTCCTTCCTTATCTGTTTCAAGAATTGCTTTTGCTATTCCGTATTTTGCTTCACCAACACAAACATAGAGATATTTTTTATCTATGCTTTTACCAAACAGCTTTATTAAATGTTCGCACCCATTACAAGTTTTCATCCTCCCACCGCCTCCATCGCTTCTCGACTTCTTTTCTTAATGTCTTCCTGAATCCCCCGATGAAACTTCTCCGCCGCTTTCTGGAAACCCCAGCTAAATTTATACCCACATATTGGGCAGTAATTCGGATAAACATAAGGGTCGAGGTTGCCGCCACATTCAGCAAAAACGGTGAAACTCTCGTCACATGAGGGGCAATGGACAACGAAACATTCAAATTTGAGATTCAGAACTTGGGGTCTAATTTGGCTCATCTTCGACCTCCCTTAATTTTGGAACTTTCCTCCATGCAATCACATCTGGCGAGCCTAAAAATTTCATTGGTTCGGCTTGATAATAAACCATTCCCACTCTTTTAATGGTTTTTAACACCTCGTTATAGTGATTTACTTCCTGCCCGTACTCGCTCACAATATACAATCCGCTTTCTTCTGGTTCTTCTTCTGTAATCGGAATCCAATCCTTTTGGTCGTCAATGTAGTGCTTTGGGATAGGCAACCAATATACGACATCTTGGGGGTAAAAACCGACATAGAGAGGAGATTCTGGCGTTTGCCTTATCCCAGTTGTATAGCTACCCATAAATCGAGGGATAAATATTGAGCTATCCTCCCTTTTCCTTGCCACGAAACAGAAAGTATCTTTATCGGGGGGTTGGTTGGCTGGAATCCATTTATACATTTTGCGTTTCCTTCTCCGCTTCCACCTCTTGAATAACGCTGAAACGAACCATTTTTTTGATAAACCCATCTTTGTAAATTCTCTCAAAGTGGTTACAACAATCCCGCACTTGTAGCCTCCCGTTGTCTTTTTCTTGGATGAGGGTTTTACTTCCACAATAGGGGCAAACCGCTTTATAATGGGCAACAACCTTACTCATCATATCCGTCCTCCTCGATGTCAACTAAGTGCGCCCCTTTAAAATATACTTTTATAGGCCTTATCTTTGCTTCTAAGTGGCTATAATGCTCACAACAGCTCTGGATACTTAACCCATCCTCTATTTCCTTTATTTTCGTTACTCTCTTGCAAAAAGGACAAATGGCTTTATAATAGCGGCCGATTACTTTATTCATTGTTTGCCTCCTCAATCAAAACTTTTATTTCTTTAGTTCCCTCAAGAAAATAATCCTCAACAAAATAAGCATAATATTCCACTCTATTGCCTTTAATTTCATGCTCTGTTTTTTTATAATGATTACAGCTATGATATTTTGGATAAAACTGATTAATTGTTTGGCAAAACGGACAGGTTGCAACAAACATTTTTACACCTCCTCGTCTTTTCTCATCAATGGTCTACATTCTTCGCACAAATAAAAAACGTTGCCCTCAAACGTTAGTGCTTCGCAACTTTGGCTTGGACTAACAAATTTTCCGCACCAAGCACAGCGATAAGAATTAGCCATTTCCGACCTCCTTTATCGCTTCAACATCCTGCAAAATACTGAACCGTACCATAATTTTAAACCCTTCTTTGTAAATCCGGTCAAAGTGACGGCAACCATCCCTCATTTTTAACCTCCCATTGTCTTTTTCCTGGATTAATGCCCTTGCTCCACAGTAAGGGCAAATTGCTTGATAATGACCGATTACTTTAGGCATTGCTTTCCTCCTCAATATCCAATTCAGATAATCGTTGAGCCAGTGAAGACTCTTTAGTTGGAACTATTTTTATTATTTCTTTTTCATTTATTGGCACAAATTTAAAAAGGTGGTTGTTCCCGTCAACTTCGTCCCCTATAAAATGAGAACATACATAAAAAATACCGCCTATATCAGAACCAGGTGGTTCATCTTCCACTGTACTATAAACATTTTCTTTCCCACAAAACGGGCAAATTGCTTTATATTTATCCACATAAAAATCTAACCATGTATTCCTAATTTTTCTGCCGTCCATTTCCACCTTTTTAGCTTCTTTTGTAATGTGATAATCACAAAATTCCACTAATGCCCCACAGCCTAAATCATGGAAACCAACAACGTGTTGACACGCAAACTCTTTATCATATCCATGCTTAGTTTTTTTAATAATAATTTCCGCTTTACAAATTGGGCATATCGATGTATAACATTCCATTTTTACGCCTCCTCAATTGTTTCGAGATACTTTGCTCCACAGTACGAGCAATACTGCACATATTCTTGATTCAGCCTGTCTTCGTTCTCCCCCAATACCGCATAAATAATATATTTCGCATCACAATGCGGGCATTCGAATACCAATTCTTTCTCCGCATACAAAACCTCTTTTTGTTTCGCTTGTAACATTTTTACGCCTCCTCAATTTTATAATCTTCTATGATAATAATTTCCTTTGGAGTTATGGTTCTTGCAATCACCAACTCCCAATCCTCACAACCTTCATAATATCTTAATTCTTCTTCGGGAACATTTACTGTAATTCGCACATCCATCCCCTCGTAACAATGGTCTTTTTTAGGCGTGAGATAAACATAATATGATTTTTTAATTATCCCCCGTTTTTTGATGCTTTCTATGTTTTTTTTATAGGTAAAATGGTAAAGAATCATGTCTCCTCACGCTCCACAAAACGGACAATATTTTTAAAGCTCGGTAACTTTTGGCACTGTTTACCCCCTATAGCTCTTTGCTTTGTTTTGCACAAAGACACACATTTCTTTTAATCTATCAAATACCGCCTCACCAACATACCCCTGTAATTCTTCTAAACTCAGGTTTGACGTAATAATTACTGGTCTCATTTCCCGATACCGACCATCAAGAATGACATAAAATCGTTCGGCTACCTTCTCACTCCACTTCCCTTTTCCTAAATCGTCTATGACCGCAAGGTCTGCATCAATCAATCCATTAATAATCTCTGACTCACTCTCACCGCTGTCATTGTATGTTGCATTTAATCTATACTGGAGTTCTGCTGCTGGTTGAAATATTGCCGAATACCCCTTATTAATAAGGTCTTTTACTACTGCTGACGCTAAGTGAGTTTTACCATTTCCGGGAACGCCGTAAAGTAACAATCCGTTTCCAGTTTCTAATGCTGATTCAAAGTTTTCTACAAGTTTTTCACAAATGTTATGAGCTTCTGTGTTTCCGGGTAAAACCCTATAGTTCTGTAGGGTACAATTGGAAAACCTTCTTCCCACGTTTGCCTTGCTAAATAGCTGTTGAATATGTTTTTTCTTTTCCTCTGCAATTTCGTTTTCGATTTTTGCAATCTCAGTCTTCCTTTCACAATTACACCGATAAAAAATCCTAACTCCTTTATAAATCTCATGATAATTTTTCTTCTCCCAACCGCACTCATCACACGTTTCAACCTTATCGGTTGCTATCCCGGTTTTATCCCAAAATATTTGCGAATCGTTCTCTGTTTTGTTGGAATTTGTTTCCTGATTCGTAGTATTCATCGGTATATTGTCTGGTATCTCCACGTTGTCTGGTAGGTCTGGTAACATCGACCTTAGAATGTCCTTCATTGAAGTTGGTTCTCCCCCCCCTTATGCCCCCTTTCATCTTCTGCATGACATTTTCAACCATCGCAAGGGAATTAAAACTCCCCCGGTAAAAGTCATCATTAAACGCCCAATCAACCACCGCCTGAATTTCATCGGGGCTATACTTTTCAAGCAAGGTTGACGCAATCTTCCTCTCTTTTCCGAACCAGCCCGAACCTCTCTTGATACCCATTTCTTTTATTTTGCGGTAAAGGGAAGAAACAATTACTTTATCTTCTCTTTCATCATCACTTGCAGTATCGTCTGCAATATTAATAATGGTATTTTCATTATTAATATTATTCTTTAAATCTTTTGTGTTCTTTAAAGACTCTATGTTCTTTTCATTGGTGCAACTTGTGCTAATCGATTGGGTCATTTTGACCTTATCGATTGGGTCATTACTATCCCCACCTATGACCTTATCGATTGGGTCATTTTGGTCTATCATCTCGTTCAATTTGACATAATCGATGGTATAATAATTTGTCTTGTCCCACTTATCCTTACTTAGTTTTTTTGTTTTTATTAGTCCTTTTCTTTTTAAGTTTGAAAATATTCTTTTAATGGTTGTTTCCGACCAAAAAGGAAACTGTATCAACCAGTCCTGATAGGTGTTATAAATCCACCTTTCACCATCTTTTTCTATTCCTGAACTACCTTTTAACCAAAACTGTATTTTTTGCAAAATGATTGCTTCGTTAAGTCCAATTAGTTTTGCCAAAGACGGTAACACATGTAATGGTTTTTCTTCTATTAACAGCTTAGATGAGTTCATCTATTCTTCCTTTTGTTGTTCTATTTTCTCAACAGCCTTACGCACAACCTCAGCATAAGACAACACATCGTCATACCTTCTATTCTCACACGGCTTGTAATAACCATAATTAGGGTCTAACCTATATTCATCAAACCAGCCCACGTTTCACCTTCTTTCTTGACCTCTTTAGCCTTTCTTCCTCTCTTGCTCTAAGCACCTCGGCATTTTCTTTTGCCTCTCTATCTAACCTTTCAAGGCTTTCGGCTGCCAACTTATATCTCACCCTTGTTTCTAAGTCTTTGGTTATCAGCATTTTTTCTCTATACCATTCTGCTTTTCTTTTGGGGTCTATCCACATCCTTGTGTTTCCTTTCAAACTCATCTGCAAACCTATTCCATTTGTGCCAATACGGACATAAATCATAATGGTATTTAATGGAACACGATTCGTAATACAAGCACAGTTGACAAAAGTATTGGGGGTTCTTCCTATAGTGGCGAATATCTTTTTTGATTTCTTTAACTGTGTTATCTAAGCTCCCATTAAAATGGGGTGGGGGTGTCCACGCCCCACCCGTTGGGATGCTTTGTGCATTGTCCTTATTGTCCGCTTCGCTTTGACTAATTTCTTCCGTCCGATTTTCCAACATTCTATTTTTGTTTTCCGCTAAGTCATATCTCATCTCTCCCTTTATCATTCTTGTTCTCCTCTATCGATAGATTCATCGACCTCTGGTTGATAATTCTCAGCCCACACAATTAATTTTTCAATCTCAACAAAATCCATTTCATAGGACTTTTTCGTTACCTTAGCGTGTATGATTTCTTGGGGAATATTTCTTTCCTTAATTATTTTAAAAAGGCAAATAACGTTTTCTAAATGATAAATAAAAAACTCCCCAGCTTCGGCATCAAGTTCTTCAAGTGTTTCAAGACCCGTATTTATATGCAATGATTCAAGCATTTGTTCTTCGTTCATTTTGGCTTTTTTGGCTAACTTCTTTATTGTTTCAATGGCTGGTTTTAAATATTCTTTTTCTGGTTCTATTTTTTCTACTGGTGAACTGGTGTCGGTTATTTGTAGGTTCTGAATAGCGCCTATTTCTTCTGTCCCCATTTCCTCTTGTGTTACTAATCCGTTAATGTTAAATTGACGTTTTAAAACAAATGCTTCGGCTACCTTCTGAATCATTGCACTTGGATACTTTCTCCATGTTTCTTTTGATGTATCAACATATTCGTTGTAGGGAACAAAACAAATAACAGGTCGTCTTGTTTTGTGATATGCAATAGCCCATGCTCCCATAATCTTTCCACGTTTTGCCCCAAACTCATGGGTAACAACTTCTGAACCAGCATTGATTTTAAACGTGTCACCCTCACAGACGACAAACGATTGTAATCCAGCATACCCACTGTCTTGCATGGCAATCTTGAGATACCCATCACGTGACGTTTGCATGGTTACGGTATCTTTCCCGTTTTTATTTCTGAACTTGATGAAGAATATTTCTTTTTTGAAGGGGTCTAACCCATATTGTTTTGCAAGATACAAAAACATTCGTAACTCATCATCGGTAGCCCCTTTGGCTATTGTATTTTTGATAAGAGCAATCTCGTCTCGGTTATATCCCTGAAAGGTTGCTATGCTTTTTACCTCTTTGGTATCTACACTCATAACAGTTTCCTTCCTCTCGTTTCTATCAAGTCAATATCCTTTCTAAGTTGTATTATTTCTTGTAGTATGTTCCATACCACATTCGATTTTTCCTCATACCTTTGACATAGAATCAAGTTGGTGTCTATGCGTTTTGAGGAATTGGTTCGCCATGTAACTCTTCCCCCTTGGTTTGCTTCCAAAACTTTTCGTTTAAGAAGTATTGACCCCCGTGTCCAAAATCGTGAAACCACGAATGTCTTTGTATGTCTCGTACTGATGCTTCGTATTCAATATCGTTTTCTATGTCATAATAAATGACGCTGGTAATACCGTGTTCTACCGCATCCTCAAAAGTGTCTTTGTCAATTCCCCATGCCTTACTTGCCCTAAACAAATGACGTGACCGTTTAACGGTTTTAAATAAAGCGTTGCGGTTCCTATCGGTTTGATATGGTTTCTTTATCACCCCTCAGCCCCCTTTCCACAATTCGTTTTGATTCCTGCAACCATGACGGTTCTTCTTTTTGCACTCTCCACCCAAGCGGTATTCGCTTGATGGTGACACTATCAATGTCTAAATCTTTAAAGTTATGCCACCATTTAAAATCCATTCTTCTCACCCCCTTTATAACCTCACTATCATATTATAGTATGATTATCCATACAGGTCAACCCTTTATAAGTTTTTTTTAAAAAATTATTTTCACTTTCATCATTATGTGGTATGATAGAATCATCAAATAATGATATAAAAAAAAAGACCCCCACCAGCCTATTCTGGTGGGGGTAAAGGGTGTTGAAAATAGAAAGGAAAATAATCAATACTCTACTTTTAATATTCTTTATTGGGGGCAAAGCCCTGCAATACTCTTGCCCCGTGTTTCTAACCGCCCCAGCTATCGAATTTCTTTTTTAGAAGTAGAGGGTACACATTTCTGTGTCCCCCCACCCGACGTTTTTCAACGTCCACCTTCGCTTACCACGAATTGATTATATGGTATCATATGTTGGATGATATGTCAACATTTTGTTAAAAAAAATTAGGTTTCGTTGTTAACCAAAATACCCAATGCAGCAGCGGTAGCAGTTGCTGGATTTATATAAACATTACCACTTGCAGCGGTAGCTTCCCAATCTGCAATGCCTTTATTTAAGAAACAGTTCTTTAAAATTATCTCATGGGTTGCGGTTTGTGCGTCTAAAATACAAGCTGCCAACTTTCCAGTAGAAGCCCAGTTAGTGCTGTAACCGCAGAAAAGACAATCTTCAAAGATATTGGTATCAATCAACCCACCAGCTGCTACACTAATATGAAGCGGAGTAGTTTTATCCGCCATTGCCTTAAACAAACAATCTTTGAAGTATAACCGTCCAGAACTGGTATTAAACTTCAAGGTTGCATTCGCTGCTCCACGTTCAATAGTTGAAGCTCCAAAGGTGCAGTTATAGAAAGAATTTTCCACTGCTCCGGTAAAATTGACGTTGACGGTTGCAGCATCATCGGCTTCGGTTTGGTGCATACAGTTATGGAAAGAGATTCTACTAAATACGTTTCGGCCTCCAGTAAGTTCCATAAGAACGTGGTTATCTGCCCCACCACGACCATACATGAAGCATAGGTTATCAAACCAACAACCACTTGCCGATACAGTTATCATTGGAGAAAAGTTGGCACTGTGACCAATTCTTGCCCTCTGGCTAATTTGAACTGGAGAACAAATGCCAAACAAATGGGTATAGTCCTTGTCCCAAGTTAAAGAAGCAGACAAAGAAGCACTTGAACTTCCACCGATTAGATAAACACAATCGTTCTGGTTGGCAACACACATATCTTCGGCTTTAGCTAAAGTCTTGAACGGTTTATCAATCCTGTCACCGCTTGAACCATCATCACCATTGGCTGGGTCAACAAAGTAACACTTACCACGGGTCATAAAACCCTGTGCGCCAAGAATAGGAACACCCTTAGAATAAATACCGTTTGGAAAATTTGTACCTGCCATTTATATTGCTCCTTTCGTGCCATCAGCTTTCGCCACCGGTCTTTACCGGCAATGGCACACTTTCTTGATGTGGAAATAAAAACCCCACGGGTAGGGGGTTGCCCGTGGGGGTGGAGAAAGGGAAAAGAAGGGAGAGAGAGGAGATACTACTTCTTTTTATTAAACTGTAAACACAGAAAATAACCTAATCCAATACCAACTATAAAAGTCAAGAAGATTGCCATATTAGCCTCCTACCATAAGTGAAAAGCAAATTTAGTTAGCACTAAAACTATTGCAATAGCTAAACCCCAAAATAGAAAATGACGCATAAAAATAACCTCCTATTTCTTACCGTCTGCTTTTAGAATATTTTCCAATTGTTTCTTTACATCTGGTGATAAATCTGGTGATAAATCAACGTGATATTTCCATTGTTCATCTTTAATGGGACGTGGCACGGTTACTGAATCAGTGAGATTCCAGATAAGCCATAACGTTTTACCGTCTTTAACAATGTGCAGTCCCTTTTTCTGAGCTTGGATTGTGCCAGTTTTAACCGCCCAATCCATTACCCATTTTTCTAAGAAGGAGTATTTGCGGTTGCCGAGTGAGTAAAAAAACCAGATTTATTCAACCATCCAACAATCGTATCAATGGCAACACCAAGAATGGCATCTATAGAAAAGATACCTCCTAACCAAGAAGGGATTTTATTATCGTCTACCGCTTTTTGAACCAGTTCTTTAATCTTTACAATCGCTTCTTTCTTTTTAGCGTCACCACCAACACCATGCTCTTCTACAAGAGCAACAACAAAGGTATAGATTGAAATAATTATCTGTATCCATCCAAAAATTGATTTGATAATTTCCATAAGTTTCTCCTAACAAATAGGTTTATTGAATATCGAATAGTAATACCGTGCATTGGGTGTCCAATGTTTATTTAACCCTGTTGGGTCGTTACTTGCCCCAATTGGACACCATCTATTACCAAAATAACTGATATAATCAAGCTCAACGTTCTGTTTCCTGAGCATATGCCATCGAACCGAATTTTTAATAATGGTACATATTGCCCATATTGCCTGTTCTTCCAAGTCGGTATTAATGGCATCGGGATGAAGAACCCCAAACTCAATCCCCTTTCTCCCCTGCTCTGCCATACGGATAGCCAGCATAAAAGCAAAGGGATTAATCGGCAAGGGATATTTGTCTAAGGTATTTTTGTATCTTTCCAAATAACGTTCCGTAACTTCAAGAATAGTATCAAGTTCGTCAGGATACTTAAAATTACGTTTGACGCTATTGGTATCAAGACCATAATCCACCTCGTTTACCTACCTTTTTGATTTTCTTTTAACTTTAGTTTTTCTATGTCATCAAGCAATGACGTAAGGTCAATTCCTAACAATTGCATTTGAATACCCCAATCTTCAACTTTTGAAACATACAGTTCTAAATATTTTTGTTGTTCTTTTGTCAATTTATTTCTTGCTGAAATGCCCGTTGGAGACATGGGGTCGTACTTCATTTTTTCTTCTTGTAAGTCTTTAATTTTATATATAAGGTCTGGATAGTCTATGCCTGATAGTTTTTTGTAGTTTATTGCTGTTTGTTGTATGGGGTCAGTTTCCCACCATCGAACACCTGTCAAAAATTTCCATCCTGATGTTCTCCAGTCTCGTGTAACATTCGGGGCTGGACTCCCAAAAATTGAAGGCTTTCCAAGTTCTTCGTTCCCAAACACATACCCCAAGTTAAGATTATTTATTGTAACAAGAGGGGGGAGAACCTTTAGTACTTCTGCCTTCCAGTTTTCCATCCAGAATCCCAAAAAGTTACTGTGTTCGTTTGGGTTATAAATACGGGCATAATTATCAACAGGGATGTGCAACATTGCCATAGTTGCTTTTGCAACAGGAGTAAGCGTTTGCATTACTTCTTCTGCCAAAGGGGTAAGTCGTGCAACCCTTCCCCCTTCGAGGATACTTTCTTTTGACGATGCAAAGTTTAAATATTTCATTGCGTCAAATTGTGGGTTTACTCCCTCTTGCACTCCATATCGAAACTTAACCCTTCCATCTTCACCGGGGACAGCTCCCTCAAAATACAAACCAGCCAACCTCGCCCATTCTGGTACGGCTAACCTTGCTTCTTCGGGAATTTCTGATGCAACCGTTTTATCACGAAAATACTTTTGTAATACCATTGCTTTTCCGGGTTGGTGAAGTGCGGAAGAAATTTGAAAGGGAATGTTGTACTGTGTCCAGCCCCAAAACGGGAATACTTCTTTTATGCCTTTGCTAAACTCTGGTATATTACTGGGGTCTCCAAACAACGCTCTTACTTCTCGGATTGCATCCCGAAAACTCATCCCTTCTTTAACTCGTTTATAAACCGAAATACCCCGTGCGTGGTTCTCCATCTTTGAATTCATATAGAAAAAAGGAGATGAATATGTGTCAACTACTTTTTCTACTCCAGCTACGATTTTATTTTTGGGATATAAATCGGTCTTGAGTTCTCGTCCAAAAAGACCCGAATCAGTCATATTCCATGTTTGAATTTCAGTAAACCAATCGTCAACGGTTATTGTTTTACCTATGTTGGTTCTAAATTTTCCACCCTTAGGATTAGAAACAAACCTTGCATATTCCCACACGTCTTGAGGTGACACATCATCAATGTAAGCACAATAGGCTATTTGCGGAACGTTACGGATATTCCAACCGGGAGTCGATAGGGCAAGTTTCTTCCAGTTTGATAGAAATTCATCATAGTATTTCAACCACCTGTGTGTTTCTTTTATGTCGGTAAAGGTACTAACTGTTCTATCAATGGCGTGTGCAACCTCTGGTGAAAAATAAACATCGGTCAACATTTCCTTATATTGGTCGTTTAGTTTACCAATTGTTTGAGGGTCTAACCTTACCCATCTGTCAGGAGCTTTTTGCCGTGTATAGGTTAGGTTTTTGGGGTTGCTTGGTTCATATCTTCCTTTGACCTTTGCATCGTATCCCAACTCATACATTTCATCAAAGAAGTTTGAAGAGGCTAAAGCATTAGCCGTTTTCTCGTATCGTATCGCATTGTTGAGTGCTGTATTTTCTATCCATAATTGAGGAAATTCGTCTTTGTGTTTTGCGATTTCAGAAAACCATTCATCAAATTTGTTTGTGTTTCTCCATAACCAATTTAACTCAGTTGTCGTATAACCACGGAAAGCATCTTTACGGGTAAGCATCGAGGCGTGTTTTTGTGTCCAGTCAGAATATCCCTTACCCGAATTGATATTCATGGCTTTTTTCACGTCTGGTTTTAACGAATGGAGAACATAATCCAATTCGCCAAACTCAGCGTAGGTATTCCCTATCACTTGGTCAATAAGGTATAACTCTTCGTTAAGTATTTTGGTTTGAGCTACAATATGATTTAGTTCTTTAGGTAATTGGATTGACTTTCTTCCTATTTTTTCAGCTTCACCACGTGTTAAACCAAAGGCTTGTTTTTCTGCTTGATGCTGTATTTCTCCCCAATAAGCATCAACTAAGTCATCAACCTTTTGTCCGGGTTTTACGTTTTGCTTTGCTGCAAGTATGACTTGACGTTTGTATCCAGCCTGTATGTTTTCGTTTGCTTCAACTATTCCTCGTCTGTAATTAATCCAATCTTCGGCGGATTCCCCTACTTTTCGCAAGTCACCAGAACCAACCGCATATTTAAAATCATTGACTGCTTTAACATACGGTTCAGACTTACTTAACATTGTCGATAAGTCATCCCATAATTCCCATGCCTTTTGTCCTTTAACAAGAGGGACATTAACGTTGGTAAGTCCGGGGATTCCGGGGTCAAGATTAACCGCACCAACAAAACCTAATTCGGCAAGACTTCCCATTGGCAAACCTTGCTTGATAAGGTCATCGGTAATGACCATTGGATTGCCCTTAACATTAACCACTCTACCCAACAGGTCTTGGTAAAAACCATACATCTTAGACTGTGGACTTATTTTATTGCCTCGCATTAACGCTGAACGAAGGGCTTTAAATTGTTGACCAGCCTTAGTAACCTTAAAGAAAGATATATAGGTTAACGGGTCGGTTACTATGTCTAAGGCTAATCCAGAAGCAAACTTTAATCCTTGTGGCATATTGGGATATACTTTGTCCAATACGTCAACCCACGTTTTCTTATCTCTCAAGGTAACAGCGTTAAGCACATCATCAATAATATCAAAGTCCCCACCGTTAATTGCGTCATAAGCAATATTGCCTACCACATAGTTTGGAATGCTTACAAGGTCAATCAGCTTTTCGGTTGGAACTTGGTCTATTCTTAATGGTTCTTGGGGAACTTCTCCATATCCGGGTGGTGGGTATCCCACGGCATAGGGTGGTGTTTCTGGTGGGGTTTTTTCAATAATATCCGTAAACATTCCCTTTTTAACCTTGCTTTGTTTATATCCCTGTTCGAGTTCTTCGCTTGATACAAGTTCTTTGTCTCTTGCTATTTCTTGCAACTGAGAATAGGCTTTGTTTATTTGAGTGGGGTCTTGAATGTTTGCGTAGGGATTTTGGTCTTTTGAAACCTTTCCACCAACAATGTTGTTTACATAGTTCATTGCTTGTATTGGGTCGTTTTCAAACTTAGCCAACGCTTCGTCTACAATTTGTTGGCTTCCTATTGGCTGCTTGGGTTCTTCTTTCCATTCTTCCAATATTGGTTTGGTTTGGTAAAGTTCGGGGTTTACTTCTGCTGGTGATGGGGCTGGTTCAATTTCTGGTAAAATTGTGGGTGTTGTTTTGTGTGTGTCTGTTTCTTCTATAATGTTTAAAAGAGAAAAACCCTTTGACGGAGAAGGAGATGGAGTTTGAGTTGGGTTAATTGTTTCCTTGTTTTTTTCAATAATATCCGTAAACATTCCCATATAGATACTCCTTAATAACCACTAAGAAATGCGTCAATTTCTTTTGCCAATGCTTCTCCGTTTTTGCCTTGATTGTTCCACATTTCTATTGCTGTTTCTCTATCTTCTTTCCATCCTTGTTTTGCTTCTTCTGGTGACACGGTTTTAATTTTTTCTATCATTGCGGTAACGCTTGGGTCTTGTGTTGTTGGAGTAGCTGTGCTTCCACCACCACCCAAGTATGCTGTCATTTCTTTTGGTACAACATACCCCTTTCCTTGTATGGTTTCAACCATTGTTTGCACAATTTTGTTGGCTACTGTTGGGTTTCTTATAATGCGGTTGTACGGTTCCATGTCTCTTTTGTAAGCGTTCCACATTTCTTCGGGGGTTGCAAATTCTCCGTTTTCAAGTCTGGTTATATATCCATCTCTAACTTGTTCGTCAAATTGCCCCATGCTTAAACCATTATCTGCTAACATTACACCAAACAATTTTTCAAATTGACCCATTTCTTGACCAAATAAAACTTTGTAAACATAAGACATATCGTTAGTGGTTAGTTCATATTCGTCTTTTTTGCCTTCATCATTTAAATCTTGCGTTTTTGTGTATTCAAATTTTTCTTTGTCTAAGAAAAACTTAGCCCATTCTCTTTCGTTTTGGTCAACCTTTATTTTCATTGTTAGTGCTTCCATGTCTTGTTGATTTTCTGCGTTAGCAATAATTGCTTTAGCAGCCGGAATAATTGTTGTACTTCCTTCGGGTAATAATCCAATTCGTTTTAGAGTTTGTTGCATATTAATAGGGATTCTGTCAATACTTAACAAAAGCTCGGCAATATCCGGATTACTTGTACCTAAAGCGTCGTCAAGCAATGAAT
>Ga0255345_1002952_pt1 | contig 20561 bp, 17 predicted proteins | sample wastewater_treat_6_FD_192415 | JGI IMG/M metagenome (GOLD analysis project Ga0255345, IMG submission 192415) | Wastewater microbial communities from Lulu Island WWTP, Vancouver, Canada - plant20 | ecosystem: Engineered > WWTP > Wastewater > Unclassified | place: Canada: Vancouver, British...
TCGTAATACGCCGGTTTGTGCCTCATATGGGCAGCGTGCAAGCCTCCCGCTACGGCACAGTGAACTCCTGGGAGCATGATACGGGCGCCTGCCCGCCATATTCTGCGATTACTTCCGCAACGTATTCACCTGGATCCAGGGCATATGGGTAGTCGACGACAAGGAAGCGTGTTTGGCCCGGCAGCACAGGCGTATCAGAGTGGCCAAGATCCACCCGTGCAACCTCCTCCAGTGTACCAGGGCCTATGTATTCCACTCCGGGAACGCTCTGCGGCATGATTCTCTTCTTGATCATGAACACGGCTTGTGGCACGACATGCACGTTGCCCGTGTTCCTGAGGGCAGTCTCCAGCACATATCCTCACATGCCCCCTGAGTCGAATACCTGCAGTGTACCAAGGTCAGCTTGCCTCACGTGATTTTTGCCTATGGTCAGGAACAGAATGGATCCCGTCTCACCGGCCCACGAAGGCTTGTCCTGGGCATCCGCGGTGCCGGCGGGAACGCCTGTGAATGTGATGTTCGCGTATCTAGACCCTGTAGCATCTCGTGGAATCGAGATCAAGGCACGCACCACCTGCTTGCCCCCTGGCGACAACGTGACTTGCTGGGGACGCAGTTCGATCCAGCCTGCACAACTGCTGGAATCCTCTTCGATCCCTTCTTCTACGAGTTCACCGTGCTCATCGTAGACAAGAGGGAGTACGCGTCCCTGAACCTGCATGACTTCGGGAGACTTGTTCTCGATCACAAACGCTCGAGCCGCTGTAGCCCCGGGCGGATAGTTCAGCTCGGCAAGAGCCGGGTCCACGGCGAACGGGGGGACCTTGCCTCCGCCGCTAATGGTCAAAGTCGACGCATCGCTCGATGTCACGGTGAAGCTGACCTTCGCCGAAGCCGGCCTGAGACCGCCATAAGCGATCGAAACATCGGCGATGTATTCTCCGGGTGGAATGCCTGTCACGAATACTGAGTTCAGCCGAGCAGAGGAACCGGGAAGCACGATTCCTCGGCCTCCTCCCAAGGGGATCTGCTTCAGCCGACGCCCGTCGGCGTCTCTTAGGATAATGCTTCCGTGCGCGAAGACGTGCGTATTTCCGTCGTTGGCGACCTCGGCTGGGGATTGTACTCCCAGTGTGCCTGCCTAGTCGCGTCCGTGGGAAGATCGTGCACGCTGATGTAGGATGGAGTTGCCGCCCACGTCACCGCCGGCACCATGAGAGTCGCAATGATCGCAAGACAGACTACTAGCTTCCTCACCATTGATCCGCCCCCCAACATGATTTCGATCGGACCTGGTATCAGAGGCTCAGGAGCTCGCGATGCGCATATCGGATCTGAGGGCGCTCCGACATGTCAGGCTCCGATCAGCACACCATATGTTTGTCCTATCGAAATCATGACATGGCCAGGGAAGAGAAATAGCAACACAAAGCCCCGTGGGAAACGGGGCTTCACGGCGCCATGGGTAGGCAGGGTCCTCGCTCAAGCTATCCTGCTCATTGGCAACCGAATGGAGAACGTCACGCCATGTTCTCCGCTGCAAGCAGACAGAAAACCGCCCTGAGCTTCCACGAGGCGCCTTGATATCGCAAGCCCCAGGCCGGTTCCTTTGGACTTGGTTGTGAAGAAAGGTTCGAATAGGTGCGGTAGGTCCTCTTCGCGAATCGGCGGTCCGGAGTCCCACACGTCTATGGCTACATCTCTACCGTCTTGCCTCGCCCGCACGCACACCCGTGCCGGGGACTCACCCGACACCGCCTCCACCGCGTTCCTCACCAGATTGATCAGGACCTGGTTGAGCTGCTCCGGATCGCACATCACCTCCAAAGCGCTTGACCCGTGCGATACCTCAAGATCCACCCCGACTTCCTCAGCGCCTGACCTCATCAAGCTTTCCAGTTCGCCCAGGATCTCGCCCACAGGCACGCTCCGCAGCACCGGCTCGGTCGGCCGAGCGTAGCGCAGATAATCGGAGGCGATGGTGTTCATGTGGTCCAGCTGCCTGATGAGGTTTCCCATCCACATCCCGCGCCGCAGGTCATCATCTTCCGACATCACCAGCTGCGCAAGGCCTCGCGCCACCGAGATCGGGTTGCGCAGCTCATGCACGACCTCCGCCGCCAGCTGATTGGCCGCCATGGTCCGCCTGGAGGCAGCCTCCCGCTCCCAGCCCTGTAGAGCGTTCATGAGCCACCATGCGGCCACGAGCAATGCCGCCGCACTGGCTGCCGCTGATGAAAACACGCTCAATGCGGCGGATGCAGTATTCGGGATCAGCTGCCGCGCTTCCAGGCTGGCCCATACGTGTCCCACCAGCTTGTCCCCACCATACAGAGGATAAACCTGCGTCACCGTCGCGCGGGCGCCCAGGATCTTGCCGTCAGTTCTCTCATAGGAGACTTCGGGTCGCCCCGTCTGGTACACCCTGAAGTCCTCAGGGGGACGCGCTCGGAAGAACCGCCCCACATTCAGATCTCGTCCTGCGGCAACCTCGAGGCCCAGCGTCCTGGAGTAGTAGCCTACCTCCATCCCCGGATAGGCCGAGCAGACCCTGTCCACCACGGGCTGGAGCGCGGCGTGCAGCGCCCGGGCCTGCTCTTCGGGCGGCAGGTCCACCGCGCCCGCCGCCTCAAGTATCGCCTGCATGGAACCGAACCTCTGGGTGAGTTCCAAGTCGAGCAGTCGGCAGACGGAGCGGAGTTCACGCTCTCGCGCCTGCCTCTCCACCGTACCGAACAAGGGAACGCCGGCTGCGGCGATGACCGCCGCGGGAAGCAGAGCCGCGACGATCACCACCGCATATGCCTTCCACGCCATCACTGTGGGAAACAGTACACTCCTGAGTCTGCTCGTAGCCAAGTCGAACACTCCTGACTGCCGGGTCAAAAGGACGAGCTAGCGGTAATGCACTGAGCCCTCAGTCCTCCATCATTCCATACTAGCGCATACCCGACCTCGGCCTTGCCGATCCTGATCCCGACTCCCCCGGTGTACGATAGGTTCGCACCCTCCTCAAACGTGCCGAACGCTCCGACCCTCAGCGCCAGCTTATCCCGGAGCCACACCTCAGCGCCGCCCGAATACCACGGCTGCGCACTGTCGTCATGCCTCACCACGCCGTGGGCGTCGACGGCCAGGGTGAAGGCCGTGGAAGGCGCAAAGGCCAGCCCTACTGACACGTACGGGGTGAACTCAGTCTCCATCTTCTCCCCACCGCCGACAAGGCTTGTGGTTATGGATGATGCCTGCACCCCAGCGGATAGAGCTCCAAGCTTCAGCAGAAGCCCTGCGTCGGTAGTCAGAGCCGCCCTTTCCGAGTCAGACTGCTGTGCATACGCCAGCGACAAGCCGAGTGAGCACCAGTCGGCGACCTTCCTGCCGATTCCGTATGTCGCGTGTTTCAGATCGTGCTCGCCCTCATCAGCCCTGGAGTAGACCAGAGCCAGTCCTCCGCCCCCGACTCCCCGATCCAGGTCGCTCACGCCGGCGTAGACCGCGTCGAACGTATCGAAGCCGCCGCTGAAGCCTGCACCAAGGCTCAGTGTGATCTGGTCGCTGTTGAACCCGTAAGCTCCCGGATTGGACCTGCCGGGATCGTGCTGATTGATGGTTCCCACAAAGGTCCATCCCATGGCCATTAGGCGCGCGCTAGGAGGGTACGGCAGTTCCAGAGCTCCAGCAGGCGCGGCAAACATCGCGACTGTAAGCCCGAGGGCAAGAGCACACACCACAGCCGCCCGAGCGCGTAGACCTGCGAGACGCGTGAACATCGCACTCACCTCTCCATTCCCGGCCCTCTACTTGCCCGGGTAGACGATCTTGGGGGTTATGAATATGAGGGTCTCCGTGTTGACCTGCGCCTTCTTGGTGTTCGTGAAAAGCAGCCCGATCACAGGGAAGTCGCCCAGTATCGGGAACTTGCTCTTGCTTTCGTACTCTGACTTAAGCTGCAGTCCGCCGATGACCAGGGTTTCCCCATCCATCACCATAACCGTAGTCGACACCTTGCGCCTGTTCACAACAGGCAACCCGTTCGTGACCTCAACCGCGTCCGACACCTCGGGCTCCACCTTGAGTATGATCTCGCCTGTCGACGTGATCCTCGGCGTGAATTTCAGGGAAATGCCGGTCTTGATAGACTCGAGTCGAGTAGTAGTCGTCGTTTCAGTTGTAGACGTCGAGACAGTCACATACTTCTCCCGTCCGAGGAATATCTCAGCCGTCTGACCGTCCATCGCCATCAGCTTCGGAGTAGCGTGGATCTCCGCCTTGCCCGAATCGACCAGGTACTTGATGGCCCCCAGCACATGGTTGAGTCCCCCGGCCAAGTTGAGCTTGCCGCTCCACACCCCAGACACGAAGTCGATGAACCCCGACGCCGGGAGAGTTGGATCGCCCGTGCCCCCGCTTCCCTCATACCGCCAGTCGGACTTGAGCGACCTGCCCGCATCCGCAGTCACCTCAACCACCAGCGCCTCCATGACCACCTGCGCCGACGGTTTGTCTATCATGGCGAGGTCTGCCTTGACCCTATCGATCACCTGCTGAGTTCCGGTAATCACGATGATATTGGCAGCCCCGTCTACCTTCACATTGGGCTTGAAGAAGTCCGAAAGAAGACTGGAAGCCGCGTCGGCATTGACGTACCTGAGGTCAACTACCTCGGTCTTGGTGAACATGGGATACGCAGGGTTACTGACGTCGGCTGAACCGACTATGTAGTAGTTGCCCACCCTAACCCACGTGTATCCCAGCGGCACCACAATCATATCGAGAGCCTCTTCCAAGGGCACATCCATGAGCTCCAGCGTGATCCAGCCTTGTACAGACGGCTCAGCAAGGATATTGATGCCGGTTTGGGCGGAGATGTCGCGAAAAACGTTGATGATGTCCTCGCTGTCAAAGACGTTAGTGATCGTGATCTCCTCAGCACGCAACACGCCAGGGGAAACCAGCATCATCGCAATGACTGAGACGAGCAGTACAAGCGCCACGCGCGCCCGACCCGCCGGCAGCCTCTTGCCGTGTACCATGTAATTCCCTCCAATCCGTGATTAGCTGGGCCTGCAGGCCGCCCCAAGGCAGGCGCTGCCCTACTTAACAGTGAACTCCCTCATTACGTAAAGCGGAGACTTGCCTCCGTAGTTCACCAGGAACTCCACCACGTAGTCGCCAGGCTCCAGGCCGCCCGAAAGGGCCACGTCGAATATCCGCTTGCCGCCCGGCAGTACTACGTTCTCCTCCTCGCCAAGATCGATGGAGTTGACATCCTCCAGAGAACCCGGACCCACGTATTCAATGCCCGGGATGCTCTGGGGCATGACCCGCTTCTTGATGGTCATGGATGCCCTGGGTTTCACGTGAATGGTTCCCGTGTTCTCGAAGACCGTCCCAAACACCGTACCCACAGACGGCCCGCCGTCTTCCATCGTGATCGGACTGAGCTTTCCGAGCGTGCTGAACTCCTTCCCCACCCTCAGAAAGACGACTGTGCCGCTCTCGCCTGACCACGCTTGGCCCTTGTCGGCTGATACTGGCGTGGCGGTGAAGACTACGTTGGCGTACCTGCCGCCCGATTCTCCTTTGGGAATTGAGATCATCATCCGCACGACCTGGCGCGACCTGGGCTTGATTTCTACAACGCCCGGCTTGAGCTCAATCCACTGAGCGCAGCTAGCCACGGAAGGCGCCACTTCGCCCGTCACCAGCTCGCCTTCGTCGTCGAAAGCAAGCGGCATCGCGCGTCCCTCGACCCGAATCGCTTGATCCGATCGATTGTCAATGATCAGAGACCGGGCCACAGTAGCGCCGGAAGGGTAGCTGAGATCAGAGTCCGCGGGATCGACCGAAAAAGGCGCGATCGGCGTAATTGGTAACGCTTCGGCAACTCCCGCTCGGCTTTCCCCTACGCTGAACGGAACCTTGGCGTTGGCAGGCCTCGTTCCCCCATACCTTATTGAGATGTCCGCTATGTAGTTGCCTCGAGCAAGGCCGCCTGGCAAGACTGAGGTTATGCTGATGGAGGCTCCCGGCAGCACGATTCCTCTCCCTCCGCCGAGAGGGATCTCCCTCAGCCGTTTTCCCGAGCTATCGCGCAGTATCAAAGATCCACGGGCAAACACATGAACCGTGCCTGTATTCTCGATTTGAGCCGATAGAATGATCGCATCAGGACCGTACTTGCTCACATATAACGGATTGCCCGTCACAGCCGAGGCAGTGAAACCCGTTACATCCAACTGGCTTTTCAGATTCCTGGCGGGAACCGTCACCTCAACAACGGAGACGAATCTCTGAACGAAGGCAGTTGATGCAAAGGCGGTCCTGTCCTTCCATACCTCAGGCACCATCTCAAACACAATCGCCCCGTATCTTCCTCCCGAAGCTCCACGAGGCACTGTGAGCGTCGCTGTGACGCCAAAGGTTTCACTGGGGCCTACCTGCGCCCGGTCAGCCGAGAGCTTGATCCAGTCGGAACATGAGTAAGGCGATTGGCCGGTCGGAATGAGGCGGTATTCTCCGTTGGGCTTTTGCTCCACATCCGCGGTGTATATGAGAAAGTCCGCAACTCCGACTTTGGAGTTGTTCTCCATTACCACCTCGAACCGGTTGACCGACCCAGGGGCTACTGTGAGCTCAGTCAGCATTGGAGTGAAGCTGAGAGTCACTTCAGCGTCGGCACGGCCAGCATTTGCCAGTACCACGATGGCCATCATAACCAGCGCCAGAATCCATCTTCTCTCCCTGCATCGACGATGCTTCATCCGTGGGCTCATCGCACGTTCGCTCCTTTCTGGTGGAACGGGGTGGCCGGAAAGGCCACCCCTAGACATGGTAGCTTCAGTGGCGGATATTGCGCGTGTCTGCTTTGAACCAGACCTAGATTGTCGGCAACGACTGGTTGCCCCATCCGCCAGCAGGATCCACCCAAGGCTGCTGGTTGAGAAGCGTAAGGGTGATTGTTGCGGTATCCTCGTACTCACCAGAGCTGTTGCAGTTCTCGACCACGATCTTGTTGAAGAGCTTTGTAACATAGTTCACGTGCAAGATCGCGCTGTCGGGGATGATATCATCATGCTTGTTCAGGGCATCCGCTCTGACCCAGCCGTTGGCCTCGGCCTGTCCGATTGACTCTCCGAAGCTATAATAGGTGTCGATGGTCTGCTTTACCCCACCTGCTGTTGTGCGAAGGAGATCAGCGAAGTTCTCATAGTCAATCAGAACAGAGTTGTTGCTCTGCAGCTTGAACTCGATGCAGTCAGCTGCATAGGTTCCCGGCTTGAGTATACGCCAGTCCCAACGAGTCCCGCCTATGCTCCACTTGGACCACTGGGCCATGGCAGCGTGGTGGGTAAAGTTTACTACCCAAGACGTCTGGTTGCACTCGCCCTGATCGCCGCCACTTCTCCAGCAGCGTGCCAGTCCGTCACCAGGCTCCTTGTGGACCCATGTGGTGCCGTCGGCCGCGAGCTCCCAGTGCTCGACTTCCACCGCGCCAAGGGGCAATGGCTCACCGGGCAACGCAGCGCTAGCCATAGCCGGGATGAAGATGAGCGCCATGATCGCGAACAGAACCAATAGTCTCTTCATTGATATCTGACCTCCTCGAAGTGTTAGTCTAGGTCGACGTGACGGGCTCGGCCCCATCAAAGTTCAGGGCGTCTGGTCCCCCTCGCCCTCTAGTTGTTGCTGACTATGAACGTAATCACCCCCTTGCTCTCATACTCAGCGGACGAAACCTCTTCGCCCACACTCATCTTTGACCACATCAGAACCGGCACAGGCTCAGATAAGTCAATATATCGAGTCTTGCTGTTCAAATCCGCCGATGATATCCACCCTCCAGTTTCAGCAGCAGCCAGATCGTCTCCAAACCCGTAGAATGCTGCGATGGTCCCCGCAATCCCATCCGTCCTTGCCAGATCTGCGAACTTGCTGAACTGTATGGACAGCTTCCCGGTACCCGAAGCAGTAATCGTCGTGGCCAAAGCGGCATACGTCCCCGGTTTTCGCACCCGCCAGTCGAGCCGAGTTGCGGTCACGGATACATCAGCGTGCGGCTCCCCGGCGCTCTTGATGTATATGGGGTCCAGCGGAACCTGGTGCCAGTAACCACTTCCCACTGGGTTGTACTCCATGTTGATGTGGTCACAGAAGGTCAAATCCTTATCGCTTGGCGGCAGTCCGTTAGTCTTCACTCTCAGGGCCAGGTATGCCTCGGACCCGGGTAGGAACCTGTTGCCGGCGGCCTGGTGCCAGTTCCAGATTATCGTCACGCGCGTGATGCCGGGCTCGGGGTAATCCTCTTGTATCGTCAGAGTCCCATTGCCTATCTCATGATACCCGGGCACGAACACAGACCGCTCTATCTCTTCTGCAGTGAGGTGCTGGCCGAAGAGGAGTGTAACTGTCCAAGCGTTCCACCCTTCAGGCTGATCCTGTGGCTGCACCCTTGACGACGATTGGGAGGCTGGATTCTTCACCCAGATTTCCGCTTTCCACTCGGCTTGCTCGCCTGCGGGCACAGTGAACTTGCCATCCTTGACTCCTACGTTGTCTGAAACTCCTGTGGCAATCACCTTGAACATTCCCGTTCCATGGACCCTAGTAATCTGGGCGGACCCCTCAACCTGCTTCGCCCTGACCGAGGGAACAATGCCTCCCTGCCCTCCACCGATAGGCACACTTCTCCCAACCTCCGGCCTCACAGGCACAGGCCTTTCCTGCAATGGCAGACCCTGCTCGATAGGCTTCTGTGAAACCCCGTATGGCTCGCCATCGCTCCTCAGGGCTGATGGGTTCCTGCGGGCAATAACCGAACATGGGGCAGTGTTTCTCACTTCGTCCTTTCCGAGCAGGCGGTAGGTGAGCTGGAACCCGGTGTCGAGCGAGTACACGCCCTCTTCGGCGAACTCGGCGCGGTCTCCAGATTGGTTAGTGGTCACCATCAGCTCAGCCTTAGCCGCCGCGCCGGGCCCCAGGTAGCCGATGTCCCATGTAAAGCCGGAGCTGGATGGGAGCAACCCCTTGACGTCGGCGTCGGCCATGCGCGCGTCGCCGACCGACTGGCCAGTCAGGGCGGCTCGGAACGCCTTTCCGAACTGGTTGTGGACGCGAACGTTGGTCATCGACACATCGTTCGGGTTCCTCACTGTTACGATGACCTTCCACTCAAGTCGCTGGCCGAGCGGAGCTATGAAAAGCCTCGAATCTGAGGCGATGATGGCCCTTGACACCGGCACAAATTCTGCGCTTATCTCAGCTCGGCTCAGGTCGGGCTCGAATACTGCCCTGGCTGTTATGCCGACAGAAGCGCCGGCATTGCCCCAGCCCTCGCTGGAGCCAGACCCCGTTATGGTGGCATAGGGGTTTACCTCGGGAAGGCCCGCCCACGTGCCCCATTCGTCCAGTCTCCAGGCCGATAGGGGGCGCTCCTGGGCAACCGCCGGCAGCCCCATAGCGATGATTGCCAAGACTATCGCAGTTGCCACTGCGAGGCTCCTTCGGCCCGATAGTCTAGCGCCGTTAGCCAGTCTCGTTTTCGCGGTCCAAGTCATGCCGAACCCTCCCGGTCAACCTGTTTGGTCAGTATTTGCCGAATGTTCCGCATATTCCGATCCCCGTTATTCACAGAGCCCCGATTCCTGCGCATCTCACCGGTTTGCTGCGTCTATAGCCAGGATTCATCGAACTCCCCTTTTGCGTCCGACGCCTGGCGGGTCGGTTACCGACCACACCAGGCATCGTTCCTTTGACTGATTCTCCGCAACTAATGGGATTCCTTCCCACGGATTTCGTAATTTTCTTACATCGAATATTGATTATCTGTCCTCGAAATGCGTGAAGGCCAGCTGATCCGGGCGAGGGTCGAAGAAGGCTCGGCTGTAGCGCCGGACGAAACTCCACCCTTCCACACCCCCCGAATCCCATGTGGCGTCAATGGCCACAATCCGTCCATTGACCTCTACCTCATTCCACGCATGCTTCACGACGGTGATTCCGTTGTCGGCGTTGCCTATCAGCACCCACGCGCGCAGCCCGGCGGCGCGAAGCAGCGCAGCCATGAGGTTAGCGTAGCCCATGCACACTGACTCGCGGCGCGCGAGGGTAGACAGAGCGTCCACCGGCCCAGGCTTCAGGGTCTTCGCTCCCCGGACGTCGTATGCTATGTTCCTCGCGACCCAATCATGAATCGCCAGGACGATCTCGTAATGGTCAGTCCTGTCTCCCCCTATCGAAGCGGCCAGCTCTCGTATGGCCTGATCCGACGAATGCGCGACCCAGGACTCAGTGGGCTTCGGGTCGGGTCTGCGTGGCGTGAACGCCACCGTGTAGGCGCGGCGCGACCCAGGATCTTCAGCGCCTGCCCCAGGCACGCTCACCCTGAGCTGGAACAGGGTTCCCGACGCTGCCCCGGGGGGCATGTCCACCCAAGCCTCGAAGGTTCCGTTCGTCACAGCGACATCAGCCCGCCAATAGGTCTTCGCCCCGTCCTCTGAAGCCGTTTCCACCGTGACTGTAGGGCTCTCGGGGGCCATCCCGCGTATCCGAAACCTGCCTGTGGCCAGGATCGTCCCATACTGGTATGCAGGCTCAGTCATGTAGACCGAGGGCACCGCCGACACCACGTTGTAGACCGCGGCGCCGCGCCATGTGTCTGCATCGACCTGAAGCGAGGAGAGCTTCACCTCGCACGGCCCGAACCCGACCTCGAGCGGTATGGGGAAGACGAACCTCCCGTCCGAATCTGCGCGCACGGTATACGTGCGGAGCTCGCCTGTCTCCAAGTGTTCCACAGCAGCACGGACCCGCGCGTAGCGTGACCATCCCCGCACCGTCAGCGTCTCCCGCAGGACATTCGCTCCTCCTCTGGGAGACTCGATTGTCAGGTCATCGCCGTAGCCGGCGTATTCAATGGGCACCAGCGGAGTATCAATCGAAGTGTTCTGCACACTGAAGCTGCATACGATGATGTATGTCTGGCGTCCCGGCGGACGTGTTGCCACGCTCACACGGTACCACCCGGGTCCATCTACAAACCACACCGTCTGGCGGAAACTGCCCTCTGAGTCCACTGCTATCTTCGTATGCCGTTCCGCGCTGAATCCCTCAAGAGAAGCGATTACGATCACGTCCGCGTATCTGCTTCGACCGGCGATCTCCAGCCTGCCGTGTGCCTCGTCGGCCCACTCGATACCTGAGGTCACATCGAGCATGTCCCCGTAACCAACATACGTTTCGAAGCTGCGCTTTGGGGCGCCTTCGGCAAGGGCCGCTGCGCACAGAGCCAGCAACACGATGGTCGCGCCTATCCGCGACGCTCTCGCCACGCGTGACACTCCAGCACCTCCCGCCCCAACTCGCCGACTTGCCAGATTGCGCTGCCAGTCGATAGAACCCGTGCTTCAGCCCGATAATACCCCGGCAGATAGGTGAACCATGTAGAATCATCCCGGTGGACTTGTCCAGAAAATCCTCCCTCGGGCAAGACGTCACCTCAAGAAGTGAGTCAGTACGCCGGATTCCGTTGCTTGGCGAGGTCATCCGCAAGACCGGCATCGGGACTTGCTCACAATCTCCACGAATGGTGTCGCCACGTCAGGTCCACGCCCGCAAAATCACGCCCATCCGATGTTGGGTATCCGCGCGATTTCGCGAACGCAATCAATGCGGGGAGGAAAATGGGCGGAGGCAATGAAGATATGTTATTGTGCCATGGGTTCATACGTTGTGCAGTCGAGGTGGTACTAGGATGTCAATGACCGCAAATCACAAGCCGCGTGGAACCAGCCGTGTCTTCCCGGGTTATGCGGACGACCTGGGGTCAATAGTGTGTGATGTGGCCCGGCACTTCATGCTCCAGGGCTATGGCGTCTGCGCTCTGCCGGCGAGGAGAGGCCGGTGGGAACTGAGAATAACCAAGTCTGACGTATTCTCGCGGTCGATTCCGTCTGGGGCGCGCGGCGCCCTCAGCATGTCGCTGTGGCAGAGCCCTGCCGGCGCCTGGGCCTACGCCCAGGCGTCGTTATGGCCGTCGCAGCCGATTCGAACCAGAATCGCAGCTGCCCTGCTCTGGCCATGGATTGGCCGGAGTGTTTGGGAGTGTGCGGCATACTCAGGCCTCGACCAAGAGGCCATTCGCGCCGTGGAGGCGGCACTTACAAAGAGGAGCTGATCATGCTGGGTCGGCACAGGAGCCAGCGCCGGCTGATAGCGTGACTGCATCACACGAAGAGGAGTTGATAGGTTTATGAGGCTCGGGAGGTATGCAGCTTTGGCAGCGATATCCCTGGTATTCTGCGTCGCGCTGGCTGGCTGCGGGGTGGGAGGAAGCCAGAAGAAGTTGCTGTCGTATTTCCCATCAAAAGAGGGTTTCACGTGGGAGTACACAGGAACTGACGACTATGCCCAGATCATGGGCATTGACTCGATCTACAAGGCGTCATCAGGAGAAGTCACCTATGGAATCTCCGGTGAGACCGTTGCCATGACGGTAGATGATGAGGAAGAAGAGTCGGAAGACGAGTTCGCGTTGGAGTTCGGCGGCCTTTCTGAGGAGCCGGCCGAGGTACCCGAACCGGCACTCTCCAGCGGTCTGGATCTGTATCTTGGCGATCAGCCTGAGGAGCCAGAGAGTGAAGAGCCTGCGGTGACACACCAGACTCTTGAGATAGAGTACGAGTTTTCCAAGGACTCCGTGATCGAGAGGATCGTCGACGCGGGTTCCCTGCCTCACAGGTTCTCGCAGCTCGAGGTGTTGCGCGCGCCGATCAAGAAGGGCAAGACATGGAGTTTCCAGACGCCCGACTGGACCGACGTGAAGGCCGAGATCGTTGAGATTGGCAAAGGCGCGGACAAGGCCGACTACGTCAGGGTTAGGTACGAAGCCGAGGTGGACGGCGGTTCGTACGTCGAGACCAGGCTGTTCAAGAAGGGCCTGGGCATGGTGGAGTTCACGTCCTCTGGGCCGGACGGGGCAGAGTTCGTATACAGCCTCACAGGCAAATAGCGTCGGCGAACGACTGCTGCGGTCGTTTGTCGGTGTGATGCAAGTGCCCCTGGCTGCGTCGGAGCGCGGCCAGGGGCTAATCATGCAAGCCCAGGCATTCCTACGACTGGGGGGCAACAGGCAGCAGGCGCTGGGTGGCGGACTCGATTGCGTCCGCCCGTGCCAAGGCTTCGCCAGCGGAGTCCGCCCGAACGGCGATATACAGCTTGAGTTTGGGTTCGGTCCCGGAAGGTCTCAGCGTCACCTTCCCGAAACCCGTCAGCTTAAGCTGAATGCAGTTCTCGCGCGGCAGGTCGATGGGCACTCGCACCCCCGTACCACGTCGCTTGGTCCATCCCGTGAGGTAGTCATGCACCTCCACGACTGGAAAGCCGCCCACTGAGTCCGGAGTATCGCGTCGCAAAGACTCCATCGCCTCGCCGGACCCCACAGACGCAGCAATCGGCACCGATATCAGGCGTTCATGAAAGTAGCCATACTCGCGAAACAGCTCGTCCAGGCGTTCGAGCAGGCTTCTGCCTCGCAAGCCCTGGCGCACGGCGGCGCATGCTATCAGGGCGGACGCTATCACTGCATCCTTGTCGCCGACGAATGAGCCCGCAAGGTACCCGCAGCTCTCTTCGAACCCGAGCAGGAACCGATCGCCGGCCTCTTCTACCTCGCCTATCCTTTCCCCGATGTACTTGAACCCAGTGAGCGTGTCGATTACCTTAACCCCAGCGGCGGCGGCTATCGCAGTCGCCATCTCGGTGCTGACTATGGTCTTGATGATCGCGCACGCCGCAGGGTCCTGGCCACACACGCGGACGCTCTCAATCAGGAAGTCAGCTAGAAGCACGCCTGTCTGATTCCCGGTGAGCACACGGTAGCTCTCCGCGGCACGGTCCCATACTGCGACGCCAACCCGGTCACAATCCGGATCAGTTGCCAGGATGATCTCAGGCCGCGGCCCTCCCGAATTGTGCGCCTGGGCAATCGCCATCTCAAAAGCGCCGGGATCCTCGGGATTGGGGTACTTCACCGTAGGGAAAGCCCCATCCGGGACAGACTGCTCCGCGACCACCTGCGCAGACCCAAACCCCAGCTCGTGCAGAACGCGCGGGACAAACACATGCCCTGTGCCGTGCAGAGGTGTATAGATCAAACCGAAAGCGGCGCGCGCCTCGCGGGGCGCGAGGGCGCCGGCAATCCCGTTGACCAGGTCGAGCACGCGACGAACGTACGATTCATCAACGGCGGCATCCACGTACTCCACCGCCGCTTTGGGTTCGCCCGGAGGCGAGAGGTAATCATCAACCGCCCGCGCGCGGTCCGCCACATCTCGCGCAGCGTCCGGCAGCAACTGCACCCCGTGGGAGTCGTAAGCCTTGTAGCCATTGTACTCGGGAGGGTTATGGCTCGCTGTGATGACTATGCCCCCGGCTGCGCCGAGTTCACGCACAGCATACGATAGTACCGGCGTCGGGCGGATATCGTCGAACAGCCACACACGAATCCCGTGCGACGCGAGCACGCTCGCTGTTTCGTCGACGAATTCGCTGGAGCCCCGACGCGGATCGCGAGCTATCACCACGCCCGCCTCGCGAGCGCCGGGCACACGGGCCAGCAGATAGGCGGCGTAACCATGGGTAGCGCGCCTAACCGTATACCGGTTCATCCTGGCTGTGCCTACCCCGAGCTTACCCCGCATTCCGCCGGTGCCGAAGGCAAGCTCGCTACCGAATCGCTCTTCGATCTCACGCGCGTCGAAGGATATGCGGTAAAGCTCCTGCCGGCTGGACTCGTCCAGCATCGCCGCTGCATCCCGCCATCGTTCGAAAACATCCATGTAATCCATGCGACACCCTCCCCAGAACGTGCGTCAATTGCCCAATCATCATCCGCATCATCATGATGATAGCCTAACATGCAATATCTCACAACATCCTCACCGGATCCTCACCGCCTGCCGGTCTCGTCCGGTGATCGCCGCCGACCCCAGTCACCCGCAATCGGGGGTGCCACATCCTATTCGTTTTCGACTAGGTTTTTCGAGTGTCCTGTTCGGATTCTACGTGGTTTGGTGGGTGCAAGTTGTCTGAATTCGCGCCGGCAACGGCGCATCCTTTTCCTGGCGCCAGGCCCTTGGCGAATCCACAGGTAGAGGCGACTTACATAATATGGTCACGCGCGCATATCTCCCGAGTCGCCCCAAGAAGGCCCCAAGACGACCTCCGGTTCCCCAGGAAGCCCCATGTTCCTCCAATTTCCTCCAACGCCCGTCTAAACCTAGTACTTTCCGACTAGGCTCCGCTAGAAACCGTACTCTTTTCTTATAGGTTCGCTAACGCCCTGCTAAACGCGGTTTGGCCGAAAGGCCTGCACAAGGCGGCTTTCGCCGGCGACTAGCGCTTCCGAGCGTAGGCAGGTCCCCCGCGCGAGGCCTTCGCTCGATGAACAAGACCCGCATCCTTTCCAGCGATGCGGGTAATGCACGGCCCACAGTGCACAGGTTTGCGGAGGCCACCACCTTCCCGCGGGACGAAATCCCCGACTACGAAGACTGTGAGAACCCCAGCTAGGGCGCCTGGGTCGACACAGTCGCCGCAGGCCTTAGAGCAAGCGGGATCTCCATGCGCCGGCCCTTGTGCGGGATCTAGACTCTGAGTCATTTGACGCCTGCGAATCGCCCGTGCTATAATGACGAGGCAAGGTTCGTGGCGTGATCCGCCACGTCAACGCGAACGCGCCCGTAGCTCAGTGGATAGAGTGACGGACTACGAATCCGCAGGCCGCAGGTTCGAATCCTGCCGGGCGCGCCATTTGAAACAAGTATCTAGCAGGTATTTAGATAGACGCGGCTGGGGTCAGTTCCCAGCCGCGTTCGCGTTTGTGTGCGAAATGTGTGCGGCCACACGCTACTCGTCAGACGTCTCTACGGTCACTACTACCCGATTAGGAATGCAGGCAGCATACTCACCTACGCGGGATAGCCAACCCATGCGCACACATATCTTGTCCGGGCACGGCGATGATACTACCCTCGCTGAGTTTCCACAAATTTCTATGCGCGTCACTCCAAGTGGGCCTTGAACAGCAATAGTCCTTTCGACATCCGCATCAAGAGGCACATTCTGAACGACCTGATCGTGGTTCCCCTTCATAGTCGCTATTCGGACGTACCGTCCCTGCGGGGCTCTCTCTATCCACTGCTGACCGACGATCATGCTGGCAAGCCCCAGAATCACTAGGAATGATATCGGCGCCAGCCTAGTCAATCGGAAATTGGCAACTCGTTTCATCTTGTCATCCACCCGACCCTATGGCGACGGAGGTCCTGCCTAACCCATTGTCAGGACCTCCGTCTGTTACTCGCGGGTTTCTCGATACTAACTACTGCAAGGGCTGGAGGGTCAACGCGTGCCTTGCTGCAGCCCTTCCTGAGAATATGGCATCAGCCAGGAAGGTTCCGTTCTGATAGAGGTTGGGTATGTAAGCGCCGAGCTCTCCTGCCTCATAAAGACGGGGGATCGGCTTGCCGGTCCATGATAGTACCTGGGAGTTGGTGTTTCGCTCAGCTCCGCCGGTAGTGGCCACCAACGTGGGAACGATCTCTACCGCATAGAACGGAGGTGCAAGTATCGAGGACATGGTCTTGGGATCACGCCCATATTCCAAGTCCGTTCCGGCTGCGCACATGCTATTCCACTTCTCGATCGTCGCTTTGAGCACCTTGGGATCGCGGTTAATCTTCAGGGCCAGCTCTTCGATGGTGTCTGCCTTTACTATCCAGCCCTTCTTCAGCTCTTCTGAGTTATCCTTTGACCACTTGTAGCCGTATGTGGTTATCGGCCATGACAGCCAGCCTGTCACAATAGGACCGGCCTTCCTGGTCACCTCATCGAAGACCAGGTGAGTTGGCTGCAACTGCCAATGGCGCAGGTCGACATAAACTCCGTAGTCCTTGTACTTCTCGTGCTGCCTATGGTATGATCTGCTTTCATCGTAGAAGCGCCGGCTGTCGGCAGCTACTTCAATCCAGGACTTGCCCTTCATGCTGAACTCGCGGATGAATGTAGCCTCGAAATCCGGAACCTTGATACCGAGCCAGTTGCCGCCTGACTGTGTCTGGTTGCGCATGTGCCACATCTTCGCGCCTGCCGCCATCAGCATTGGGAACGCATCGCCGGTGTTAGCAGGAGTGCCGCAAGTGTACATGGAATCGGCGCCCCAGAAATTCTGGTTAATGAACATGTTGTTTGAGTGGCCGCCACAAGCAAGAATGACGCCTTTATTGGCTTTTACCGCAATCGTCTCGCCATTGGCCTTCTTGGCGATCACTCCCACAATCGCCGTGGTCAAAGGATCCTGAACGAGCGCTACTGCAGGAGTCTCATACATTATCTCCACAGGGAGTTTCCATACGGCCTTCTCAAAACCGTTCATAACTCCGCCTATCTCGAAGCCTAGGCTGCCTTTCGCGCGAAGCGAGGCTGAGCATGCATTGAAGTCCGAGCCTGGGAGATCCTCGAACTCAGTCACTTTCTGCCACCTGAGAGGTCCTCCACCAACGTAGCCAACCTCATAGTCGGCTGAGGCTGCTACTTCCTCGATAAATGGGAGGAGTTCAGTTGTCCACTGTTTGATCATCCAATTGAGGTACTCATCTGGAAGCGGATTAGGTTCATTGCAGGCCTTGATGTATGCTGTGAACTTATCTACGTCTTTCGGGTCAGGTATCAAGATGGTCTGGCCAGATGCCCTCGTATTTCCACCCGAAAACTTCTTGTCCATCTTCTCGAGAATAAGAACTGACGCACTGGGATCGACTTTCTTTGCCTCAATTGCAGCACTTGCTCCAGCGAGCCCGAACCCGACGATACAGATATCCGTGGTCTTGTCCCATTTCGTGACCTGTTGCGGCCTGACTATTGGTTCCTGTGCGCCAACGGATATGGCGCACGCCGCAATAATCAGACATGTCATTGCAGCGGTCAGCCTCAGCCTGGACGATGCTCTGGTTCCCACAAACATGCGGTTCGACCTCCTATTAGTATTACGGACAGTACTACGTGCCCTAACATAATGATACCGCACAGAGCAATCCAGGGCAATAGTGCCTTCATTCACAATCACAGAACTGATGTCTGATGACGGCTGCGATGGGTCTAGTCTGATGCCATCTCCGATTCTGCTTCCGCGATGACTGAGTCAAGGAAGCTGATATCCTCCTGGAGTTGCCGCATACACAGCAACCCTAGCCGACCTGAGAATGCTCCGGGATCGCTTGGCATGTTCAGCTGTATGAGGCCAATCGCGCGAGCAACCTGGGCTCTTTGGGCCCTATAGCTATCCAGGCGCTGCTTTGCATCCAACACCGAAGCGGTTCGGAGTTTCATTCGGTACAGGTCGGGTTGGCTGAGGAGTCTCTCCCCCGGCAAAGGCTCAAGCGCAAATTCGATTAGGGCCTGCTTGCCATCTTCAGTAATGGTGTACTCGGTCGACCGTGCTCCACGAGCATTGCCCGCAATCAGGCCATCATCCTCCAGACGCTGCAACGCTGCGTACACAGTGCTTTGGCTTCCCGACCAGTAGAAGACACTACCCCGAAAGTCCTGCATTAGCTCGTATCCTGTTTTGCGGTGACCGAGCAGCAACCCCAAAATCCCTGCCTCCACCTGTGTGACCACTCTGTAACACCTCCGCATCCACTTGATACGCCCAATCTAGGCGGTAATCCTTTGGTCGCTGAGCTATTCTGTCCCCCTCATGTTATCAATTCTGCAGTGGTTGCGGAATCATTGCAGCAATGTTAGTCTTAATATCGGAGAGATTACTGACCGTAATACACCGAAGTCGCCTACATCAAGAAAGGGAGGCATTGACATGCACGTTTCGCGCAAGCGCCCCTTCATTGCAGCTATCTCACTAGTAGTGGTCTTGTGTGCAGCAGCCCGAGCTCTGACGCAAGCCCCCAAGCCTCAACCACCGATCACCGCAGATCTACACGAGCAGATGGGGGTTGCGTGTGAAGACTGCCATCCGAATGGCGATTACGAGGCTGTTGACATGGAGGACGCATGCCTTTCTTGTCACGGCCCATACGGCAAAGTCGCACGTATCACAGACGGTCCCTGCAACAATCCGCATGTATCGCACATGATCGGCATGGAGTGCAATGAATGCCATAGCGGACATGAGCCGAGCAAAGATGCTTGTGCTGACTGCCACGACCCACATTCGCTATCGGATACGCATATCGCATCAGGCGTGGGATGCAGCGCGTGCCATGAGAAGAACAGCGAAGGCACCTCTCAGGCCGATGCGCCGTCAGACAGATGCCTCGAATGCCACGGGCCTCTGGCCCAGCTAGCAGCCATGACAATGGAACTCGACCTGAATCCTCACATATCGCACATACCGGATCTGCAATGCACCGACTGTCACCATGCTCACAGAGAGCAGGAAAACGCGTGTCTTGCTTGCCACTAGGCAGACCCGATAGCGGGCCATGATCTAGACAAATCGACGCCCGCATGATATCCTTGGACTGTTGACAGCACGAGTTCGGTGGTTGACCGGCGAAGCCGGATGGCTGCGGAATTTCGCGTGGCCCTGTAGCTCAGGGGATAGAGCAGTGGTTTCCTAAACCATTGGCCGCAGGTTCGATTCCTGCCAGGGCCACCATACATACAAGCTTCTCAACGTGTGCAGCGGGTCGCAGGCCCGCTGCATTTGTGTCTTCCGGGTGCAAGCGGGTTCGTCCCCCCACGCAAGGTGTTCACTCTCGTATCGCTTGCCCACAGCCTCACCTATCTACCAAGATGAGAATGACAGCTTACCTGCCATACAGTCAGGCCATCCGTCATACGCGCAATCGCTCGCGGACGCATAACATGAAACACAGCAAACGCGGAGGTGATGACCCGTGGCAGACGTCAAGGCCGAACAGTTCGGGTTCTTCTGGTGGATAAACTGGATAATCCGGATTCTGCTCTGGCTCCTTACCATCGCAATCGTGATCTGGTTTATCCTCAGGATCTTCGGCTGGTGCTGATCGGTCGCAGCTAGGAGTTATTAAGCGGAGGTGAGCCCTCTATGGCAGAACTGAAAACCGAGTGCCTGTTTCTCCCGTGGTGGCTGTGGTGGCTTCTAGTCCTTACGGCCATTTCGTTCCTGATCTGGTTCGTGCTCTGCTTGTTCTTTGGAATCTGCTAGCAGGCGTATCCGCGCGGCCCGGGGCCGCGATCGCAAATCCGCCGCCACTGACACCACATCTCTAGAGTGGACTGGGCTTTGGGCCCAGTCCACTCTTGCGGATTGTGTGGCCAGGTATCAAAAGATCGCCCTTAGCCCAGCTTCGAGGGTTACTGCCGACTTCAGCCTCTCAGCGCCGCCCGCGGAGAGCAATCTCAGGGAGTAGCCTGCCGCTGCCCCAAAGGACCACACCTCGGTGATCTTGTACCTGACGCCTCCCTTGATATCGCCCCTTACCGCGGCTTTTTCGCCGACAAACAGTTGACCGACAGCAGGCGCCGTCGACGTTGCCGATACGTCTACCGTAGCGGTG
>Ga0255345_1002961_pt1 | contig 20523 bp, 20 predicted proteins | sample wastewater_treat_6_FD_192415 | JGI IMG/M metagenome (GOLD analysis project Ga0255345, IMG submission 192415) | Wastewater microbial communities from Lulu Island WWTP, Vancouver, Canada - plant20 | ecosystem: Engineered > WWTP > Wastewater > Unclassified | place: Canada: Vancouver, British...
CACTTATGTAGACAAAGGTGCTCTGGTTGGCTCTGGAACCCGCATTTGGCATTTTTCGCATATCATGGCAGGCGCAAAGATAGGAAAGAATTGCTCGCTTGGGCAGAATGTCAATGTGGCAAGTAGAGCCGTGCTTGGCAATAATGTCAAGGTGCAAAACAATGTTTCGATCTATGACGATGTAATAATTGAGGATGAAGTATTCTGCGGGCCTTCTATGGTCTTTACCAATGTCATCAATCCTCGTGCCTTTATCGAGCGAAAACATGAGTATAAAAAGACAATTGTGGGTCGCGGTGCTTCCATAGGCGCCAATGCGACCGTTGTCTGCGGAGTAACCTTGGGGAAATATTGTTTTGTAGGCGCGGGAAGTGTCGTTACAAAAGATGTTCCTGATTACGCCCTTGTATATGGCGTTCCAGCTATTCAGAATGGTTGGGTATGTATCTGTGGCATGAAATTGGATGAGAATCTTGCTTGTCCAGAATGTGGCAGAAAATATAGGAAAACTGACAAGGGAATCGAGGAAATAAATGAATAATCGAGAGTTGCTGAACAAGATTGAAAAGAACGAAGAGATTGTAGGGATTATTGGCCTTGGCTATGTTGGCCTTCCGCTCGCCGTGAGCTTTGCAAAAAAGGGAATCAAGGTCCTAGGGTTCGAAAAAAGCGAGAATAAAGCTTCTCTAGTCAATGCCGCTCAAAACTATATCAAGGATGTGGATAGCGAAGTGCTGAAAGCATGTGTCCGAGAAGGAAAGCTTTCGACAACCACCGATATGTCGCGCATTGGCGAGTGCGATGCGCTCATCATTTGCGTGCCGACACCGCTCGATCATTTCAAGAAGCCCGACATGAGTTTTATCGAGTCTGCATGCGTCGATATTGGCCGAAATATGAAAAGGGGTGTCTTCATTAGCCTCGAAAGCACGACCTATCCCACGACAACAGAAGATGTCGTAAAGCCGATTGTGGAGCACGAGTCTGGCTTCAAAGAAGGCGAGGATTTCTGGCTCTGCTTTAGCCCAGAGCGTGTCGATCCAGGCAATAAGGACTACAAAACAGAGAATACACCGAAGGTCGTGGGGGGACTTGGAGAAGAAGCGCAAAAAATCGCGCTCGCGCTCTATGGCAAAGCGATTCAAAAGCTCTATCCCGTGAGTTCTCCACGCGTTGCTGAAATGGTGAAAATCCTTGAAAATACTTATCGGCTCGTCAATATAAGCCTCATAAACGAGCTCGCCTTGCTTGCCGGCAAGATGGATATCAACATTTGGGAAGTCATTGAAGCAGCCAAGTCCAAGCCCTATGGTTTCCAGGCCTTTTATCCAGGGCCAGGGATTGGCGGGCACTGCATCCCGCTCGATCCGTTTTACCTCGAATATATTGCAAAAGGGATCAACTTTGACCTCACCATGATCGACGCGGCAGGACGAATCAATAATTTGCAGCCCTATCGAATGATGAACAAAATTTCCTATGCCCTCAATCGTCAAGGGAAGCCCATGAATGGCTCGACCATCCTCTTTCTGGGAGTAGCATACAAGGCAGATATCGACGATGCGCGTGAAAGCCCTGCATTGCTTGTCATGGAAGAATGTGCAAAAAAGCGTGCTAAGGTGCTGTACCACGATCCTTATATCCCAGAAGTGGTGGACGAGCATGGCAAAAAGTGGACTGGAGTAGCACTCACCGACGATCTACTTGAGAGCGCTGATTGTGTGGTCTTTACGACAGCCCATTCATGCTTTGATGTTGAGCATATCGTTGAGAAAGCGAAACTTGTAGTGGATCTTAAGAATATGGTGAAGAAGGTAAATATGGAGAGCAGGACCATTTTTAAACTCTAATTTTAGGTCATATAGTCTAACTTCGAAAAGCCGTCAACTCTTGCATTTCTCATAAGACGTTCTTAATGAAGAGAATATATGATGCTAACCGTTCATTCTCCCCGTGAAGACAAAGTAAGAAACATGACTATTCTGAAAAGTGTTGGGAGAGATAGCCATGGTGTTGCAAAAGCGAAAACACATTTACCTAATGAGCGGGGTGACTGATATGCGTAAACAAATCATTGGCCCTGTGTCGATGATCGAAGCAAATAAACCAGGGAAGGTCTACCCAGGCAACTACTTCGTCTTCTTGGGCAACACCCGTCATGTGATGAAGATCGTGTATTGCGACAGGATAGGGTTTTGTATGTGGCAGAATCGGCTCGAAGAGAAAACTTTCCCTTGGACCAGGAAACAGACCGGGATTGTCAAGCCTGAGCATGAACATTTTAAGTTGCTTTTGAAAGGGATTGACGTCTTTCTGTAACATCGTACGTTACACTTTGCCGACAACGGCAAGCAATGCAAGTTTGTTGTTATCCCAACAATCATATTAAAATCATCATTTCTTCGCCTAGATTGGGAGGATTGTGATTAATGAACAAAACAATCTGGCTGATGAACCATTACGCCACGGATATGTTGATTAACCAGGGAGGTCGCCATTATTGGTTTGCCAAGTATCTCAAAAAACAAGGATATGAGCCCGTTATTTTCAGTTGTAATGTACAACATGGAAAAGAAGGAACAAGCAACTTTTTTGATGAAGATGGTTTGTGGCACTTACATGAAGCGCCCGATGGTTTCCCTTTTGTGGTTATTCGTTCTACTTTCTATAGTGGCAAGGGTATAGAACGCGTTAGGAACATGGCTGTTTTCGCTTGGAACCTCGTTAGAACTTTCAAAGAATATGCTAAGGATTTTTGCAAACCTAATGTCATCCTAGCTTCTTCGGTTCATCCGCTTACTATATTGGCCGGCGAGTATATAGCAAAGAAGATGAAAGTACCTTGTATTGCTGAAGTTCGTGATTTGTGGCCAGAAAGCATATACACATACTGTCCCAATAAGAAAAAAAGTCTGCTTGCGAACCTTCTGTATGCGGTTGAAAAACACATTTACAAGGCCGCTGATAGTATTGTCTTTACAATGGAAGGCGGGCGTGATTACATCATCGAGAAAGGTTGGGATCGTGAACATAGAGGTCCTATTGACCTCAAGAAAGTGTACTATATTAATAATGGTGTCGATCTATAAGCTTTTGACACAAACCAGGGCAAATACGTTATTCAAGATGATGATTTGAATGACTCTTCTACATTGAAACTCATTTACACAGGTTCAATTCGACGCGCAAACAATCTTGATCTTGTGCTTGATACTGCAAAACTTGAACAATCTGCTAAGATTCGTTTTCTGATCTGGGGAGATGGGGATCAATCGGATAGGTTGAAGCGGCGGATTCTAGATGAGAAGATACAGAATGTTGTCTTTAAAGGAAAAGTAGACAAGAACAATGTGCCTATGATCGTCTCTTGTGCGGACGTCAATTTTCTGATCCTCGAAGACTCTTCATTGTTCCGATTTGATTTGAGTTGCAACAAAAGCTTTGACTATCTTGCTGCCGGAAAGCCTCTTATCATCGTGGGTGATGCTGGGTTTTCAATAGTCGAAAAGTACAAATGTGGTATTAATGTTCGAGAAGTATCTCCCTCATCCTTTAAGCGAGCCATAGACCACATTCTTGAAATTGATTCGGAACAAAAGAGAGTTATGGGGCAGAATGCCAGGGAAGCGGCAAAAGATTATGATTTCAAGTTGCTCACGCAAGATCTTGTCAAAATCATAGAAAGTCACTCATGAAAAAGGCTCCCATAATAGATGGTCATATCAACTCTCCAATTCCGTCATAGAATTGGAAAGTTTTGGTAAGAAGTAGTAGTCTATGAAAATACTTCATATAAATAGTAACTATATATGGGCACCCTTACACCAGGCGATGATTGAGCATCTCGATGCTGGAGGCGTGGAAAGCAGAGTCTTTGTGCCTACATATCATAATGCAAAGAATATCGTGCTTCCAAACAAGAACGTATTGGTCGCAGGATGCTTTCGCAAATTGGATAGGTTTGTATTTTACTACAAGCAAGCAAAAATCACCACTGCGGCCCAAAAAACGTATGGCGTAAGTACGTTTGACTGCATCCATGCCTATACACTTTTCACCGATGGCAACTGCGCAATGCAGCTGGCACAGCAATATGGAATTCCATACGTTGTCGCAGTCCGCAATACGGACATTAATGTCTTCTTGAAAAAGAGGATATTTCTCCGAAGATCCGGAATACGGATACTTCAGAATGCTTCAGCTGTTTTCTTCCTGTCAGAGGCGTACCGTCAACAGCTTTTCAGGGAATATGTCCCTTCGGTATTGCAGGATTCGCTGCTTCGCAAAGCATATGTTATTCCCAATGGTATCGATGATTTCTGGATCGATAATAGAGTCACGATTTTTGAACCAGAACGTATCAAAAGAATAGCAAATAAACAATTGAGAGTCGTTTATGCAGGGAAAGTCGACAAGAATAAAAACATTACTGCCACACAAAAGGCGTTGTCTATTTTGCGCACAAAAGGCTGGAATATAGCATTTACGGTGGTTGGTAACATAGTTGACAAACAAGAATACAAAAGAATCATGAAAGACCCAAAGACATTTTATAAGCCGGAGCAACCCAAAGAGGCGTTAATCAGCATATATCGGGAAAATGATATTTTTATCATGCCTTCAGTGCATGAAAGCTTTGGCCTCGTCTATGCTGAAGCTATGAGCCAAGGGCTTCCTGTTGTCTATACGCGCGGGCAAGGATTCGATAAGCAATTCGAGGAAGGGCTGGTAGGATTTAGTGTGGATTGTCACAACCCGGAAGAAATAGCGAATGCCGTTCTTAGAATCGTTAACGATTATGAGGCAATACAGCAAAGATGTGTGGAATTCTGTCGAAAATTCTGCTGGAGGAATATAGTTAACAAATACATCGCAATATACGAGGAAGTATCTATAAATAGAAGTACTTGTAGGAACATAGGGTAGGATGTTGTAAGGAGACTTCATAGTATGGGAATTTACAATGTGATAAATAAGAATAAAGAACTCATGAAAGCAAGCAAGATTATAAAAGACACCTATTATGAATTGTTGAAACTTATGTTCGCTTTGGATCCACTAATACCGTTACCTTTTACACTTAAGTTGTACTATTTCATAGGTACGGGGAAATGGATTGACTTTGACAATCCAGGTGATTTTAATGAGAAAATACAATGGTTGAAAGCTTATTATCGCGATCCCTTGTATATTAAATGTGCAGACAAATATGCCGTGCGCGAATATGTAGAGGCTTGTGGTTATGAAAACACGCTGAATAAACTATATGCCGTTTATGACAGCGAAAAGGATATCAATTTTGAGGCTTTGCCAAAAAAATTTGTAATGAAATGTACACATGGTTGCGGGTTTAATCTGATCTGTTCTGATAAGAATACTCTTGATTACGATGCTGTAAGAAAACAGTTTCGCGCATGGCTTAAAACAAGAATAGGTAATATAAGCGGAGAGAAGCACTATAATTATATAAAGCCTCGCATCATTGTAGAGGAGAATTTGATTGGCGATGATGGTAGGGTGCCAATTGACTATAAGTTCTATTGCTTCAATGGAAAGCCTCAGTGTGTATGTGTATATGCTGACAGAGGCATTGTCCCGCAAGGTACTACAAGATGCTACTTTGACCTTAGCTGGAATGAACTCGATTTTTGCACCTCCAAGTACAAAACTTCAGCGGATAGGTTCCCTAGACCTGCTTCGCTTGAGGAAATGATAGCTATGGCTAAGAAGCTCGCTAGTCCATTCCCTTTTGTAAGAGTTGATTTGTATCAAATATCCGGGAAAACTGTTTTTGGTGAATTGACATTTACTCCCACAGGAGGAAAAGGTCACGCATACAACGCAACCTGTCAAAAGCAATTCTGTGATTGGCTTGAGCTTCCTCCAAAAAGCAAATCGCGAAAGTGGCGCTGAAATGAACAATCATTTATGTCTCTAGCATTTCTTTATGCATTCATCTCGAGGGGCAAATGGCACAAATGAATACATCTCAAACACGCGATATTGCATATATTAGCAAAATTGACAAGAGCATCTCATTCATTATTGTATTTCAAATTACTGCGTTGCTTGTTAAAAACATGTTTGTTACAACGCTACATTTTGCTGCAAACTATAACTCATACTTGAACCAGCTAATGTATTTGCTGATGGGAGCAATATATTTTAAGTTTATTTTCAGTTATGGTTTCAAGCTAAAAATGATAACGGTATTTATATTATTGACTTGCTTGATCTTCTGGCTTGTATCGTATGTTTTTAATTCATCCCTTTTCCAATATTCTTACCTTCGATCAGCAGTAGTAGTATTCTTGGTTTACTGCATACCTCTTTTGGTTTTTATACCCTTATTGCAGAATCCTGACATTCTGATGGATATGCTGTATCGATATTCTCGTTTTAGCGCTGTCATGGCAATATTATGTTGGGTACTTGTCATGACTGGAATGCCGACTGTAGACAATTACAGTATGAGTTATGGTAAAGCAGCGGTGGTTCCATGTGTTGTTCTTTTTATCCAATACTTGGAAAGCAAAAGAAAGACTGATTTGTTTCTTTTTATAGGTTGTACTGTTGCAATAATAACTTTGGGTTCAAGGTGGCCTCTAATGTGTATCGCTGCGGCAATCAGTTATGGCGTTATACGTTACTTGGTGAGGAGAAATAAGAAGAAGATTTTTATGATTGTGCTACTATTGGTGCTGGTAATTGGTTACCAATACTATTCAGAGCATATAATTGCGCTAATACTGAGTGTAATAGCGAATATAGGTGTAAACAGCAGAACAATTAATTTGCTGGTTTCCGGGCAAATTGCATACTCAAGTAGTAGGACAGCAATTTATGATACACTCATTCTAAGATTGAAGGAATCTCCTCTTATTGGGTTTGGAGCTGGTGGGGCATATATTGCTCTAAATGATGAACTTGCACACAATTTCTTTTTGGATTCTGCTGCGAACTTCGGATATCCTTTAGCGATTCTTATCATTTCAGGTTCTGCATTTTTGACCATATATCACTTTTTGGAAAGCCAGTTTTCATCATACAGAGAGCTTATAATTATTTACGCATGTTTATTCTGGCCTGTGGTTACAGTTAGTCAGAGTTTTTGGAGCTCAGATAAATATTGGATGCTCATATCATTATTTATTCTAGGCCACTACATGAAAAAGAATATGAATGGAATTGGAAGGACTACATGACAGAGGAGTATAAAAGAACAAGGGTTTTACATGTCATGAACGGTGCTGTTCTTGGTGGTATTTCAACAGTAGTGCTGAATTACTATAAACACATGGACAGGCAAAAGTTCCAATTTGATTTTGCCATTACAAACATTGTGCTCGGTCCGAACGGCATTGCATTGAAAAACATGGGTTGCGAGATGTATCAAATCCCTCTTAAATCGAAGCATCCTCTTTCCTATGCGAAAACATTGTATTGTATTTTAAGGCAAGGGCGATTTAATGCAATACATGTACATAGCAATACTACTTCCTTTTATCCTTTACTGATCGCTATGTTTAGTGGTACCAGTATCCGTATTGCGCACGCTCACACAGCAATGGTACCTCAGAATCGAATCGGGCAAATAAAGCGCTTTATGGCAGTTGTACTTATTCCTATTGTGGCGACAAAACTTGTGGCTTGCTCTGCGGAGGCAGCGAGCGCGATATTCGGGGAGAAAATTCGAGAATCAGGCAAGTTGCTTGTCTTGCATAACGCCATTGATGCCGATGATTTCGCTTTTGATTGCTCGAAAAGATTTAGAATAAGACAAGCTCTGCACGTTGAACATGAATTTATTTTAGGCTGTGTGGGCAATCTTGGCATTGAGAAGAATCATGTTTATGCACTTAAGGTGTTGAATGAGATAAAAAAGACCAATGCAAAATGCTGCATGTTATTGATAGGTGACGGGCCGCTTGGCCAAACACTGAGAAACGAGGCGAGAAGCCTAGGAATTGAGAATGAAGTTCATTTTCTTGGAAGGCGGACGGATGTAAAGGATTTGCTGCAGGCTATGGATGTTTTTCTCATGCCATCATTGTATGAGGGTTTCCCTATAGCAGCACTTGAAGCTGCGGCATCTGGTTTGCCACTTTTCCTATCGGATAACATTACAAAAGAGTTCTCTTTCTATTCAAGATGTAAATATCTGTCAATAATGGCGGATCCAAAAATATGGGCACAAGAAGTATTACGTGTAGATCGAAATGTAGACAGAAAGAAAGCTGTCGTCGAAGTTAAACGAGCGGGCTATGATCTTACTACGAATATAAGAGCATTCGAAGCATTATATAAATAACGATCAACATAGGTAATACATGGCATCTAATAAGGAACTTGTAGAAAACTCTATACTATACACGTTTAGCGGGTTACTAACAAAAGGCGTGAATTTTCTTCTATTGCCTTTTTATACGGCCTTTCTAACACCTAAGGATTATGGCATTTATAGTCTAATCAGCAGCTTTGTTAGTATGGCATTTTATTTTGTCAGTCTTGGCTTGGAGTCAGCTCTAATTCGGTTTTATTCGGCCTTCAAGAATGACAAAGAAAAACTGAGTAGGATGATAGGAACATGTGTGATTACCGTCTCTATTTCTACATCTATGTTTTCAACACTATGCATTATTTTTCGTAAATTTATCGCACACACTATTATGGAGGGAGTATCTTTTTCCCCTTATGTAATGATTGCTTTGTTTGAATTAGGATGTTCGTCAATTAACATTTTATACAGAACAGTATTGCGTGCCTCAGGGAATGGGAAGAAGCTCACAGTTAGTAGTCTTTCTGTATTCTTTTCAACTGCGATTATCACAATATTGTTAATAAGTCTTTTCAAATATGGAGCAGTTGGGATGTTGGCTGCTGCTGCATTAACGCAGTTCGCATTTCTTGTATATGCGGTTACAGACTTGATCAGAAATGATATGATAACCTTTTGTATTGATTTACCGCTTCTGAAGATGTTGCTGAAATATTCCATACCTATTATTCCTCATTCCATGTCCACATATATTGCATCATTTATTTCAAAAGTTTTTCTGAATAATGCTGGTTCTCTATCTTCCGTTGGAATATACAATATTTCTACACAATTCGCCGCTATTATAGATACGTTTCAAGATTCGATCGGTCATGCATATCGTCCGTGGTTAAATGAGATATTAACCGAAAAAAATGAGAATACATCAAACTTGATTCAAAAGGTTTCAGAAAACCTGATGCGACTGTACACAATAATTTTTTTAGGTGTTGCTTTGTTTGTACCTGACGTAATCTTTCTCTTTCTAAATAATAAATATCATGGTGCATGGAAAATAATACCAATACTTTCTTTTGCATTCTCACTAAAAGCCATTTACTACTTTTATATTTATCAATGTTTTTTTTATCCAGAATCGGCAAAATTTATTTTTATGATTTCCATTTCTGCGAGCCTCCTCAATATCGTGTCATCATATATTATGACAACACGATTTGGTATGTATGGAACAGCAACTGCGCAACTTGTTGCTGATCTTGTTCGAACAATCAGCATCGTGATTTTGGCAAAAAAATATAGCGACATTGGTTATAAATTTATTAACTTGGCTCGACAACTAATAATAAGTTGGCTTTTCATCGTTATTGGAGTGTTGCCTGGATATATTGTCAATGAATCGAGTCTTGATTTAAGAATTAGCTCTTATAAATTGGTGATATTTTTGGTTTTTATTGCATTAGTTTATTTAAGACATAGAAAGGAGATTAACCATTACGTGAAAATACTTAAAAAGAGAAGAAGTCTGAAAAGCGAATAGGAGATAGCAATATTATTATGAGAGAACAACAAGATATAAAGAATAGTGCTTTCTATACGCAAAAAATTGGTATTGTTACGAGATACGATGATAACTATGGCGCTTGTTTACAAGCAGCAGCCTTACAGCATAAATTGCAAGAATTGGGTTACTCTGCGGAGATAATAAAATATTCTGCTCATTCAGGACAACTTGGTCAAAGTGTCGCATTCAGACACATTAGGATTTTGTCATCGATAAAGTTGAAAAAAGCATTTTTCATATTCCTGAGCCGAAAATATGTGTTAGCCCGCAAGAGAGCATTTACAAAGTTTAGAAATGCTGAAATAGTCTTTTCAAAAGAAGATTACATATCGGCAGCTGACATGGCAGAGCTTGCTGATAAATACGAAGCATTCATCTGTGGGAGCGATATGATTTGGTGTGAAGAATTTCTTGACTCACTGCAAGTTTATTTTTTGCGGTTTGCTCCTAGATCTAAAAGAATCGCTTATTCCCCTAGTTTTGGTAGGGGTATTCTTGCCAAAGAAAACGTTCCGACTTATAGGCAATGGATAAGTGAGATGGGTGCATTATCCTGCCGCGAGCAGAGCGGAGTAAAATTGATAGAAGAACTAACAGGAAAGAGAGCTGTACATACTGTAGACCCCACCTTACTTCTAACTATGGAAGAATGGAAAGAAGTGTCAAATCGCGCTAAAAAAATTCAGACGAGTGCCCCATACTTGTTGACATATTTGTTTTCTAAGCTGACGAAAAATGGCAAAGTTTTAGTAAAAAGAATTTGTGATTCTATGGGACTTGAGCATCGATCCATTCCTTCAACACTTTCCGAGTACATGAAAGAAGAGAGACTCGGGATAGTAGGACACGGCCCCTATGAATTTGTGAATCTCTATTTGAATGCGAATTTTATTGTTACAAATACATATCATGGACTTATATTTGCCTTAATATTTCATAAGCCATTCATCGTGCTTAAGCGAGATGATAGCGGCAAATGGGCCAAATATGATGATAGATTGGTTGATTTATTGACAAAGCTTGGTCTTGAGGAACGATACATTTCCCAAAATGCTCCATTTGATGAGAGATGGCTCTCTCTTGATTACAGTCAAGTGAACAGTATGATAGAGGAATGGCGATTTGACTCAGTCTCTTATCTCAAAAAAGCCTTGATCTCTAGTCTAAATAGTGCACGCACTGACAATGCTTTAAACGTGGATGTTTCAGTGTTAAAAAATCCTCCAATAAAAAATTACTCTATTGCTAGATGTGTAGGTTGTGGAGCATGCAAGCAAATTTGTCCTGCATCAAGCATATCCATGATAGTGAATTGTGAAGGTTTCCTTTTCCCAGAATGCGACTATAAAACGTGCATATCATGTGGGTTGTGCGATAAGGTGTGTCAGATAAACGGGGTTTCAGGGAGTGAAAATGAGATATCCAAGGATACCTTTGTTGCAATTTCAAAGAAGAAAGAAATTTGGCAAAGCGCGGCATCAGGCGGTGCTGCAGGCACTTTTGCATTTTATGCGATTAATAATATGAATGCTCTCGTGGTTGGATGCTCACTCAATACAGATATGTGCGCTAAACATACGGCAATTACTAAGACTAGTGAAGTTGAAGCGATACAGGGAAGCAAGTATGTACAGAGCGATATAGGCAACTCCTACAAGATCATTAGAGACGCTCTACACGATGAACAATTTGTTTTATTTTTTGGGACTCCTTGTCAAGTTGTTGGTTTGCAGAAATTTCTTGGTAAAGCATATGAGAAATTGATTACAGTAGACCACGTTTGCCATGGCGTACCAAGTCCCGGTTTTTTTAAAAAATGTACTGATTATTACAATAAGCAAGGCAACATCAAGTCGCTCAAATTTCGAAAAAAGGTTGGAATTCCAAGAAGAAGTAGTGCTTTTATCCTGATCATAGAATATGAAAATGGCAAAGTCATTAGACTGCCTGCTAAATGCGATGCTTATTATTCGATGTTCATGAACGGGCTGGATTTTCGTGAATCCTGTTATAGCTGTAAATATGCAAAAACAACACGTTATGCTGATATTACTATTGGGGACTGCGACAGTGCATCAAGATATCCTGAATTTTTTAGAGGTTATTCTAAGTCTATAATTTTGCTTAATACAACAAAAGGTAAATTATTCTGGGATGCGGTTAAATATCTATTTGAATATAGAAAGTTAGATTTGAAGGCTGAAGTGGAAAAGAATGAGCAGCTGCGCAAGCCATACGATCGATCGCCTGCGAGAGATATAGTCTATAAAAAGGTATCCTTGATGTCATATAATGAGATTAATCGGAAATATGCGGTACCTTTTGGCTGGAAAAAACGATTATCAGTTCTTTTACAGGATTTGTTACCTAATTGGTTATATCATGCAATACTTTCTGTAATATCATAGAGACAATAAATGAGTACCGTTAAAAAAAGATTCACAATCCAAACATACAATATTGGAATCGTTGGTGCAGATGTGATTGACAGCGGAAATCTGCATGGAGAAATTAAATGGCTAAAGCATTGCTATAATGATCGATTCTTTGCTGATCCCTTTTTGTGGTATCGTGATCATGAGTTCTACTACATATTGGTGGAAGAGTTCTGTTTTTTTGATGAATATGGTCGAATTGCCTTACTGAAAGTAGATAAACAAGATTTCAGTTTGGTTTCAAGGGAAACAATCATTCAAGAACCATATCATCTTTCATTTCCATTTTGCATAGAGGGAGATGAACATATAATCCCTGAGTCTGTTGGTGGAAATGTATGCAAGATATATCACGTCTCGAAAGAAAGCCATACGATAATCAGCTCATCGGTGCTATTCGATGATGGAATTATAGATCCGATATTATTTTCCCATAATGGTGTTAATTACATATTAGGAGGGGAAAAGAACAATCCTTCAGGAGAGTTGTATATGTTCATTAAAAATGAAAAGACAGAAAAATACATATGTTCTCATGAAGTCAGTAATCCCATTGTTAAGGATAGAGGTCATGCCAGAAATGCAGGTGGAATATTTATATATATGGATAAATTGATACGGCCTACTCAGGATTGCACAAAGCGCTATGGATATGCTATTAGACTAATGGAAATAAAGAGAATGGACAAAAGCGAATACAAAGAGGTAGCGTATTTATCCCTAAATGGTGGAGGTAATCCACCTTTTGATGAGACCTTGCACACATTCAATTATTATGGTGAATTTGCATTGCTAGATGGAAGTAAAGATGTTTTTGCAATGCGTAATATTTTCTTCAAAGTCAAGAAGTACTTAAACCGCCTAAGAAATAAGCTTTAATATTACTTATCCGGTAAATATTAAATATAATGAATATGGGAATGGGATAACCTATCGATAAAGGTAGGCGGACGGGAACTGGATGCGGGTCGGTATGTGCCAGGGGACAGTGGGACAATCGGTACTCTAAAATGGGAGTACAAAGGAGCTGTCCATGCGCGAGCGCCAGAGAAGGCCGACGAGAGGGCGAGGGATCAGCCGGAAAGGCGCCAGTTCACGCCAGAATACAAGCTACGGATTCTCCAGGAAATCGACTAGCGACGTGGAGAGGGAAAGGGCGTCATCGGGGAGATTCTCAGGAGAGAAGGCCTGTATGCGAGTCAGGTTGCGTCCTGGCGTTCAGGCTTGGAAGAGGTCATCGCCAAAGGGCTGCTGGAGCGCAAGCGTGGCAGGAAGGTCGATCCTGCCCTGACATACAAAAAACAGGCTGAGAAGCTTGAGCGACAACTCAAACGCACGCAGGAAGACCTAAGACAGGCGCGCCTGATTATCGAGGCACAAAAAATTGTACAGATGTACATCTTGGCTAGCCAAGAAGGGTACAGGGAGATCGAATGAGCACGACTGTGCAACTGTTCTCGAAAGGCTGCAGGACAAACCGCCCCTGTGTAGCATTGGGCCTGCCGCGTTCAACCTATTACAGGAGCCTTCAGCCTAAGGGACTTCGGCCTGGAAGGAAGCCCTTAGGCCGGCCAAAAAGCTATCCGAAGGCGAGATTCAGGCCATCAAGGATGTTCTACACGAGGAACGGTTCATTGACTGTGACAATCGTGCCGACCCTTGCCGACGAAGGCCGCTACCTGGCTAGCATACAGACCTTCTACCGCGTGCTTGCGGGTCTTGGCGAGTCCGATGACCGGAGGCTCCAGGCCAGCCATCCCAGGCGTTTGGCCCCCATCCTTGAAGCCATGGGACCGAACCAGCTCTGGACCTGAGACATCACCAGGCTCAAGGGGCCCTGGCGCGGGAAGTTCTTCTTCTCTCTACGTCATGATTGACATCTTCACATGCTATGTCGTCGGCTGGATGGTATCGGAGCACGAGAACGCCCGACGCGCCCAGGGATTTATTCGTGAGACGGTCCAACGGCACCTCGGGCCTGGACACAGATTGACTATACACAACGAGCGCGGCAGTCCCATGAAAGCGGGCGGAACTATGAATCTGATAAAACTCCTGGGCTTGGAGCACAGTTTCTCCCATTCCAGGACCTCGGATGACAATCCCTACTCCAAAGCCCAGTTCCGCACATTGAAGTACCGTTTGCGGTTCCCCGCGTTCTTTGAGTCTTCCACCGATTCAGCAGAAAGAAACAGAATGCATTCTAGTGAGTAGATAAAAATAATGAAATCAAGGATAATTTGGATTTTTAATCATTATGCGACTAACACCTTCTTGGACCATGGAGGTAGACATTACTGCTTTGCAAATTATTTGATGCAGGCTGGATATAAAGTTAAAATATTCTGTGCCAGTACCGTCCATAATTCTAGACAAAATTTCATAAAAGATAACAAGGGCTTTATTGAAAAATATTGCGATAATATCCCATATGTTTTTGTAAAAACTCGGAATTATCGGGGCAATGGCATAAGAAGAATCCTAAACATTTTCGATTTTTATAAGGGCCTTCATAAAGCTACGAAAAGAATCGATGAAAAGCCTGATATTATAATTGGATCATCTGTTCATCCACTTACATGTGTTGCTGCTATAAAAATTTCAAGGCGTTATAAAATTCGAAATATAATAGAAATACGGGATTTATGGCCTGAATCTCTCGTCGGCTATAGTTTTCTGAGGCGTTATGGCCTAATGACAAGGACTCTCTACTTGATGGAGAGGCGGATATATGCTCTAGCTGATGATATAATTTTCACTATGGAAGGTGGAAGAGATTATATAATAGATAAAGGATGGGATAGTTCAAATGGAAGCATTATTAACCTTAATAAAGTCCACTATATAAATAACGGTGTAGACTTGGAGGTATTCCAGAGCAACTTAGAGCGCAACAAAATATGTGATTCTGACCTCGATGATCCTGATACTTTTAAGGTTGTTTACACAGGTTCTATTCGTAAGGCTAATGATTTATCAAAGTTAGTATGCGCTGCTGGTATTGTACAGAAAAAGGCAAATAATAATATTATGTTTTTAATATATGGAGATGGCGATCAAAGGGAAGAACTCCAGCGCTTGGTTATTCAAGAAAGGATCAGCAATATCAGGTTTAAGGGCAAGGTAGAAAAGAAATATATTCCATTTATACTTTCGAAGTGTGATTTGGCATATAACGAGGAAGGTCAATTAGGATTATTTAATTATGGCTCTAGTCCCAATAAATTGTTTGATTATTTTGCAGCTGGGCTTCCCATACTCTCGATATCAAGCCATAAATATAAGATTGAAGATATATATAATTGCACGATAACTGCGGTGAACGAGTCTCCAACTTCAATAGCAGAGGCTATTCTTAAGGCATATCAAAGTGACTTATCTGAATATCGTAAGAATTCATTAATCGCTGCATCAGAATTTGATTACAAATTTTTGACTAGAAAACTAATAGAGATTATTGAAAGAGATTGAGATAATTAGAGAAAGTCTAAAATCAGTTTTATGAGATTTAAGTTTAAGGAAAATTATGAAAGATAAGAGAATATTGGTTCTTGCTCCTCATACAGACGATGGCGAGCTGGGTTGTGGCGCTACAATTTCAAGATTTATTAGAGAAAAAGCCGAGGTCTACTACGTTGCATTTTCGTCTTGTGAAGATTCTCTTCCAGATGGCTATGCCGCTGATACTCTTGTGAAAGAACTTTTTGAAGCTACAAGCGTCCTTGGAATTCCAAGAGATCATGTACTGATAAAGCCATATAAGGTCAGACATTTCTATGAAAAGCGCCAAGAAATTCTTGAAGATCTAATTGGCATAAGTAGAACGATTCAGCCAGATATTGTTTTCGTGCCTTCCAGGCACGATATTCATCAGGATCATTTAACAATTGCTAATGAAGGGCTTCGAGCTTTTAAGAAAAATACGATATTTGGCTATGAGCTGCCTTGGAATAATTACACATTTGATAATCAGGCCTTTTTCTGTGTTGAACAGGTTGACGTAGAAAAAAAAGTTTCTGCTATAATGAAATATAAGTCCCAGGATTCCAAACAATATGTAAAACCAGAGAATATTATTTCAATATTGAGAACCCATGGGACTCAGGTTGGGATTCCCTATGCTGAGGTTTTCGAAGTGCCGCGCTTATTAATGAGATAGTATGGAGAAATAAAGTGAAAGTTGCTATTCATCAGCCTCACTATTTTCCATGGCTAGGCTATCTTAATAAGATGGCAAGCGTTGATGAATTTATCATATTAGACGAAGTTCAGCTGAGCGATAGCACGAACATGTGCCGTAATCGATTTTTGACAAAGTCGGGGAAAGAAAGATATCTTACTGTGTCGTTTGAAAAAAAAGATTATATGAAAAAGCGATTTTGCGATGTAAAAGTGAATAAGCAAGTTGATTGGCAGAGTGATCATAGAAATTTTCTTATTGATACATATGGGAAAATGCTTGGCTTCAAAGAAGTGTGGCCAGAAATTAACCATATTTTTGAAAAAAGCTATGAAACTACTTATGAAGTATCTATGGATTCAATTTTTGCGTTGAGAAAACTTCTAGATATTAGGACGCCACTTATTTATCAAAGTGCCATTGATTACTGCAAGGAAGCAAAAAAAAATGACCTTGTATTAAGTTTATGTGAGGCTGTTTATGCCAAAATTTACCTTTCTGGCAATGGCGCAAGGAACTATATGCAAGTTGATAGCTTTGTTAAGAAAGGCATTATAGTAGAATTTCAAGAGTTTTCTCACCCTTGCTATCCCCAAGCTTTTTCTTCTGTTTTTATTCCTAATTTGTCATCGCTCGATTTGCTATTTAATTGTGGTATAGAGATGTCTCGTGATATATTCTGGAGCAATATTAAGAAACAGTGAGCTAAATGGCACTTATTGATATTTTAAAAAAGGTAAAGTCTAGGTATCCAATAATTTGGCAATGGATTGAGCGGAGAAATGGATATTTGCTTTCAAAGGTCTTCTCCTATAGGCTTGAGGTGATTAAAAAAAAGATAATAACTTACCCACTTAGCCAGAACATCACTACAAAGCCTGCTCTAATAAAAAATATTGAAGATATAGCTAACCTTCTAAAAAACCTTTCTCAAACAGAAAGGGCTTTTTTTAATCCTTTTCCTTTTACTCCGAGATCGATTAATCATGTTATTTCATGTGGTACCTATCAATTATATCTAGTATATAACAATCAAAATGGGGAATTGATTGGGCTTTTTTTTCTTAGGTTTTTCTTGAATAGGCAATGTTTTTTAGGTTTTGTGGTTAAGAATGAATATCGTGGTAGAGGAATTGGGAAAAAGATGATTGATGCGATGGTAAAGGGCGTTCAGGGTTCTGGCTTCACATTGATGTCAACAGTCTGTGCTGAGAACAAAGCATCGCTTCGAGCGCATTTGGCGGGTGGTCAATTTGAGATTGTTGAGACTTTGCCTACAAATGAGATTGTGCTCAAAATGAAAGAGCAGTAATGAACAATAAGATAGACCAAAGTATCTTTATTGACTCAAAAGCCTTAACTCGCAATTTTATAACATATTACAAGGGTCGGGTTGCGCTCTATGCATTTCTCGACGCCATGGGGATAGGCAAGGGCGATCAGGTTTTGATGCCTGCGTATACGTGCGTCGTGGTGCCCAATGCGGTGCTCTATAGGGGCGCGCAGCCAGTTTATGTCGATATTGAACTTAATAGCTTTTCTGTATATCCCAAGCTCGTCGAAGCGGCGCTTTCGCCTTCGGTGAAGGTGGTGCTGTGCCAAAATACGTATGGGCTTTCGGCGCATGTGGATGAGATTGTTACGCTGTGTAAGGAGCGGGGCATTTGGTCGATCGAGGATTGTACGCATGGGTTTGGGGGTACATACAAGGGTAAGCCCAATGGGTCGTGGTGCGATGCGGCGTTCTATTCGAGTCAATGGAATAAGCCCTTCTCGACAGGGGTTGGCGGCTATGGCCTTGTGAATAATCCGTCGCTTGCGCCAAATGTCAAGGCGTTTGCTGATGCACTTCCACAGCCTTCATTTAAGACACAGGCGATGCTCTGGGTACTTCTTAAAGTGCGGTCGCTCGTGACGCCGTCGACGTATTATACCATGGTGAATGCGTATCGATGGCTCAGCAAGAAAAACCTCGTAACAGGTTCTTCATCGGGCGAAGAGATCGAAGGTACCGCTATGCCGAAGGATTATCTCTTAGGCATGAGCAGTGTACAGAAAAAGGCGGCGCAAAAAGCGATACAAAAGCTCCCTGTGCTCAATGCGCTACGGAAGGCAAATGCTGCGGTCTATACCCAGTACCTCGCGGAACATGGTCTCAACCATGTAAAACCTAAATACCACGACGATCATCTTTTTTTAAAGTATCCGCTCCTTGTCAAAGATCGAGATGCGTTCTTCCGCTATGCACAAGAGGCTCATATCCCTCTTGGCGACTGGTTTATATCTCCCTTGCACCCGGTGGTGGGCGATTTATCGCCCTGGGGTTTTGAGCCCGAGCGCTATCCCAATGCTGTGTTTGCGGCGTCGCATGTCGTCAATCTGCCTACCGATACGCATCATCCTGACAAAGTAATCGCTTTTCTTCAAAAGCATGTTGATTTAATCTTCGACGAAACTTTAGAGGGCAAGGTTTAATTTTGTTGACATATTTCAAAAATGGCAGTAATCTTATTTATAGACAATTTTCGCAAATTTTATGCGAGATTTTGAATTAAATAGGATAAAGCTGTCATGTTAATCGAATTTTCGTTTCAAAATTATCTGTCCTTTAAAGAAAAGGCCACGCTGAGTTTTTTAGTTCCAGCAACTAGGGTTAAATATCCTGATCGGTATATGCTCGAGGCAGAGAAGGGGAAATATCTACTTTCTCCGTTTGCTGCGCTCTATGGGCAAAATGCATCGGGTAAATCGAATGTCATCAAAGCTTTGAGTGATTTTGTCAGCCTTATTCTTCATTCTCATAGGCTCGATCTCGATGCGCCAATTCCTTCGTATAAACCCTTTAAACTCGATGTAGGCTCGAGGGATGCTCCTGTCGTTTTCGAGGCTGAATTTGTCGTCGAAGAGGTACGGTATGCATTTCATGTGCGCTTTGATCGTTTGTCGATCTTGGAAGAAGTGCTTGAGTTTTTCCCCAATGGAAGGCGAACGCTACTTTACTCCCGAGTTAAAGGGAATTCCATCAAGTTTGGCAATAGCTTTAAAGGTGCGCAACGCAGCATTGAGCAGCATTTAAGAGATAATGTGCTCTTTTTATCGATCGCAGTGCATCTCAATAATGAGCAACTAAAACCTATTTATAGATATTTTCAGACTAAGTATCAATTCCATGTCGCCATGGATTCGAGCGAGCATATTGTGTTGCGAACCACGATTGATCTTTTAAGATCAGAAGAAAAGAGCGCATACAAGAAGCAGCTCCTTGGTTTTCTCAAAGCAGCGGATATCAGTGTCAATGACATAGATATCAAAAAAGATGAAACATTTGTCAAAAATCTCGTATTTCCTCCTGAAATGCCGCAGCAAGTAAGAGAACGATTTATCGATAGCATTATAAATCGACCCTATTTGGGGCATCCACTCTATGATGGAACAAAATCTGTTGGAGAGACAGTCTTCTTGGATTTGAACAATGAAGAATCCGGCGGCACTGTAAAAATGTACGAATTAGCAGGGGAAATCATCGATGCCTTACACAATGGTGGCGTGCTACTCATCGATGAGTTTAATAGTGGCTTGCATCCGCAGCTCTGTGAGTACATTATCAGCTTGTTTCGAGATAGAAAGACAAATCCCAATGGCGCACAGCTCATCGTGGTCAATCATGATACGAATCTCATGGCACGAGATGACATCTACCGTGATGAGCTCTGGCTTGTCGATAGAAATAACTATGGCGCATCTGAACTGTATTCAATCAATGATTTTAGTAAAGATGTGGTGCGCAAAGGCGTCAATCTCGAAAAATGGTATCTCGACGGTCGCTTTAAAGCCGTTCCATCGATCAATCCTGCTGAATTTACTCTAAATTCAAACTAATAGTATAGAGTGATATATGCCACAGCGACGTCCTAAGCCTGGAACCCGTGCGATACAGCGCAGGCTCTTTGTTTTTTGCGAAGGTGCAAAAAACAAATCCGAAAATGCATATTTTAAGGCACTTATTAGAGATCGCCGAAATCCAAATAATCGCATAGAAGTGAGAGTAATCGATATACGGAAGAATACG
>Ga0255345_1002964_pt1 | contig 20510 bp, 8 predicted proteins | sample wastewater_treat_6_FD_192415 | JGI IMG/M metagenome (GOLD analysis project Ga0255345, IMG submission 192415) | Wastewater microbial communities from Lulu Island WWTP, Vancouver, Canada - plant20 | ecosystem: Engineered > WWTP > Wastewater > Unclassified | place: Canada: Vancouver, British...
TCCTCGGACGCGTAACAAACCACAGGATCAACCCTGACTGCCTCTTTCCGCCATTTGCTTTGGGCATAAATATCAGGAGCCAAAACCATGCTTAAAACCGTAAAAAGGGTTGCTGTCAGCAATATCCGGGGAAAATTATGACGATATATTGCGATTCTGTTCATCCGGCAATATTAATCATTTTCCTTTTAGGATCATACGGTCGGAAACGGGCTGTTTACAGGCAATACATGTAGGGTCAGATTACCGGGCTGATCAGGTGGGCCTGCAATTCCTTTTTGTTGAGCAAAAAAATCTGAATTCAAAAGATCGGAATTCATAATAAACATAGTATCTTTACTTTCTTCCTGTACAAAAAACTATAAGGGTACAAACTTCAGGATATGTAGTGAAAAACTTTCAAAAAAATAATTAAATTTGAAGCGAACCTAAAAATAAGGATCAGGTAAAATGTCGAACCGCTCAATTTAGCATATTTGATGCCTGAGACTAAAAAATAAAGTTTTATGTCATGCTTAACGGGATAGAATTGTGTTGTCTGGCGTTCATTTAAAAAGAATAATATAGCAACTTTAAAAAGAATAGTTTATTTACCAACTTTAAAAAGAATGATTATGAGATTAAAACTTCTACTTTTTCTACTTGTGATTTCCGGGGCTTTGTATGCCCAGGAACCCTACCGGAACCTGATCTTCACCGAGATGCGAGGAGATGACACCCGGTTTAACTACATCGAGATCACCAACATGGGGACGAAAACTGTTGATCTGGCTGAATTTGAGGTGGGCAACTATGACCCCTGGTCTGCTCCGTGGTACGATAACCGTATTGGGGAAAACAGAAGACTTCGTCTTCCCCACAAGATGCTGGCACCGGGGCAGTCTTACCTGATCTGCGCCGTTGATGACGAGGTTTATAACATCTGGCCGATGGATCCCGAGCGTTATCTCGGAAATCGGACCGGCTACTTAGAGATGTTTGCCAAGGCCGATTTACAGATTCACTTTGAATCGACCGAATGGGGTAATTTTCCTGCCGAATACGACAGTGTTTCCCCCTAAGGAAGGGACCTGATGGACAACTGGAATGGCCGCGCCGCATACTACATCATGCATTATTTCAAGGAAACTGAACTGGAAAGGGACTCCATCATTGTGGATGCTTTCAATGCGGCCTATACTTCTGAAACCAGTCCATTCAAATCAGTCGGAGCTTCCGATGCCGCCGGGGTCGTCGGTGCCACCGGCAACCGCATCCTGGTGCGTAAGGCCACCGTCACCGAAGGAACGGGCGATGCCCTTGACTCCTGGACCCGGATTGCTGGCGTCGACATTACCGACTCGGAATGGCTGCCCCTGAGGTTCCCCCAGGGCGGATGGAACCCGCTGGTAAAACCCTTCTGGACCATTGGCAATCATGGCAACTTCACCCTGAGCACCGAATCCCTCAAGGGTAAAACCGCCGCTACCGTGGTGGATATCCCCAACAAGAAAATCACGGTGCCCTGGGGCGTCAGGAATGAGTTCTACTTCCTCGACAACTTCGTGGAATCCCCTGGTCTGGCATGGTACTATACCCTTTCGGCAGCCAAGGAAGACTCGGCCTATGCCTCGGCACGAACCAATGACACCATCACCTTCTATGCCGTAGGTAACACACTCCAGGAGATCAAATTCGTGATCAACGTGCTGCCGCCGACCGATGCCGACAACATCGTGATGCCCAAAATCCCGATGAACTACAACAGTCAGCAGTTCCTGGGAACCTATGTCAACATGGGTGCTTACTGCGGCGTCACCACCGGGCATGCGGTTGACACCATTCTGGCCGGCAACATGATACTAGGTATCGGCTACAACACCCGCGTCGACTCCCTTCTGAAATACCTTGAGAAACCTGCCCAGGCTTCCTGGGAAATCCAGTTTGTCGACGGGGTGCAGAGGGCTGACCTCAAAAACGGTGACCGCCTGAAGGTGACTGCCAAGAACGGATCCGTGAAGGAATACTTCATCAAGATCAACCGGTATGTGCCCAGCAGAATCGCCCGTCTGAGCGCCATTACCTGGCCTGATGTTCCCGAATCCCTGAAAGGATTTTTCGGGTGGAAAGGGGACACCATTCCCGGATTCAGCGGAGCCAACTATGATTACACGATCAGCATCCCCGCCGATGTCGCCGGAATGCCTGCCCTGGTTGCCAAACCCGAGATGCTGAACACCACCGTGGAGGTCATCAGGGCCACCAACCTGGCAGGTTCCCTGGCCGACCGCACCGCCATCTTTAACACCACTGCAGAAGACGGAATCACCAAACTCTCCTACAAGGTGACCATGAACAAGGAGAAAGCCCTCGAAGACGTGGAACCCTATTTCGCCGATCCCTTCATTTCCGAATTTGTGTACAGGGACCAGTGGGCCAACAGTTACATGGAAGTGGTGAATCCCGGCAACCAATTGCTGGATATGAGTAACTACATGTTCGCCTACGCTTATGTCTACAATCCGGCCGACGCAATTACCATGCAGACGGGCGCCGATAACTGGGGCAACCGTTACCTGAAATACATTCCCGGCTACAAATGGGTAGATCAGGCCACCTGGGAAACCCAGCCTGCCATGGTCATACCCGACCCGGCCGTTGACCCGATCGTCTATCCCGGCGAAGTCTTCGTGATTGGTGACAGACGCGGTGGCGGACAGGTAAATCCCAACCAGCATCCCTGGTGGGGAGGTTATAAAACCGATGTCGACTTCGGAACGGGTTACAACCCGTGGGGCGAAACGATCAACCCCTGCCTCACCGGCTGGCATGGTACCAACTACTACCTCTTCCGCATCGACAACGATTCCATCAAGCTGGGTCTCAAAGCGGCCAGCGATCCCAACGACTTCACCCTGATCGACGTCTTCGGAAGCGGTGACGGAACCAACTTAGTCGTGAACGGCAGAAACATCGACCAGATCCAGAGCTTTACCCGCAAGCCTCATATTTTCCGCGGGAACACCGAATTCAAGGGTTCCTTTGGTACCAACGACGACGATAGCGAATGGATTTATGCCGACAGGCCATACTGGGTAAGCAGGGGTTACGGATGGCCTGTGGACATCCTGATGATCTGCTCGGGTTTGGGCAGCCACTTCATGAATGAGGTTACGGTATACAAATCAACCATCAACTCCATTGCCTACAAGGTAAGTGAAGGGTACGGACCCGATGAAACCCTCCGCGGGGTCAAATCCAATACGACTGTTGACGACTTCCTCACCAGGATCCTCAAAGCCGATCCGGGACAAACCCTGACACTCAAGAATGCCGCCGGCAATGTCCTGACCGGAACCCAGAAACTCGCCAACGGCGACAAACTCGAGGTCCTTTCGGCCGACAGCGTCAACACATCGGTTTATACCCTCGATGTGACCGAGAAAGGTCTGAGTTCGAACGCCATCCTCACTTCGGCGACCTATTTCATCAGCGTGGACGTGACCACCGGAGGTATTTACCTCATTCCGCAAGGGACGAAACTGGCTGACGCCATCGCCAATGTGGTGGTACCCGAAGGAGCCACCCTGACCGTGATTGATGGCAATAGCGCCTGGGTGCCCTTCAAGAAACTCAATTTTGACACCACCTACGTTGACGTGATCGTCACCAACGACATCTATTTCGAAGTAGTGGCCGAAGACGGACAGACCATGGTACGCTATCAGCTGGTGCCCGATTCAGAAGACAGCGACGCCTTTGTGACTTCCGACCTCTACGCCGTCGACCAGTCAACATTGCTCATCAGCTTTGTGCCCAGGGGAACCGAAGTCTCCTCCTTCCTCAGGAATGTATTTCCGGTCAGAGGCGCCACCATCAAGGTAGTTGACAAGAACGGCCTGGAGCGGACCAGGGGAGCCCTCTATCAGGACGACATGCTGGTGGTGACCTCCAAGGATGGCAAGGTAACCAAGACCTACTACCTCGATATGCTGAGGACCCAATTCCTCTCCACGGCGTATCTGGCCTATGTCCTCTCCGACACGTACACGGTCGACCAGCTTGGCAAATTGATTACCAAGCCAATGGCAGAATCTGACATCAGCGCTTTCCTGGCCCAGCTCACCCCGGCCTTCGGTGCCCAGATGGCCATCTTTGACAAGAACGGCGTAGCCAAACCGTCGGGCAAACTGATGCGCGGTGACGTGCTGAAGGTGACCTCCGCCGACGGAAAGATCGTGAACATCTACGCGCTTGAACTTGACTACACCGCTGCCAAAATCATCAGAAGCGAAATCAGCGTCTATCCCAACCCGACCGACGGAGAAGTCCAAATCACGGGGCTGCAGGCCGGAAACCGCGTCAGGGTCATTAACCTGACCGGAGCCCTCCTGTTTGACAGGGTGGCCGGCAACAACATGGAGATGATTTCCCTCAGGAACCAGCCATCAGGCATGTATTTCATCACTGTCAGTGACGCCGATAACGTGATCGGCCAATACAAGGTGATCAGAAAGTAAAACCACTTTTTCCCATAAAACAAGAGCCTGTTATACAGGCTCTTGTTTTATATACACATTCGTAAAATAAGAGGAAAGCGATGGCCGCCTTTTAATCAAAGATTTTAATGTACCAGTTTTCGGGATTCATCAGGTAATTATACATGGCCTCCCGCTGTCCGGGAGGATATTTCGCCGATACCCTGGATGCCAGGAAGGAGGGTTCACCTCTCCGTTTGGCGATGCGCATCAGGTCATAAAAACGTTCCCCTTCAAAGGCAAGCTCCCGGGCCCGCTCATCAACCAGCTGATCCTCAAAATAGAGCTGTTTGGCTTCCAGGTTGCCGGTTAAATCTTTGTAACTGACAATTTCATTGGTGTAGGGATGATGGAAGTAGTTGATATTGGAGACCTTAATGCCATCAGTGTTTCCGCCGAAACCCACCCGGCCGCGAACACCCAGTTCTGCCCGCGTACTCAGGGGATTGTAATGGGCCCCGTTGTTAACGATACTCAAAGCCGTAGGCAGCTGTGTACGCAGTATGCCCCCCTGCATCACCTCCCACCAGTTGTAAATTTCGGCCAGATAGAGATGGATATTCCCGGCACGGTAAATATGAAAATGGGCGTCCTGGGCATATTTATTCTTACCAATGGAATACTTCCACACCACCGTGTCATAATCGGCTGTCATTATTTCCGCCGTCCGCATATCCTCTTCCCTTTTAAGTAAAAGCATCGATTTTACACTTTCGGTATCTAGCATCACCTCATCCTTGATGTAGGCATAGGAAACCCCGTGACCACGGTGAAAATCTCCCGGTATGCCAGGATTGAGGACTTCAGATTTCCAGGGGTCGTTGCTTTCTAAAATGGTGTAATTATCAAAGATGCACTCCCAATACATCACGGCGGCACGTGTGGGTTTCAGCATATAGCGGTGGGGAGCGATGGGTTCAAAGAAATACTGGAACTGGTTCTGCTGGAAATTGGCCTTGTTAAACCACAGCGTGAAGATATGTTCCTTAACGTCGACATTGCCGAAGATGTTCCGCCAGTTGGCATCCCGGAAAGTGGCGTCAAGATGATACCTCAGATCTTCAGAAGTGTTTTTCGTGATGTACTCAAAATGACTGGCAGCTCTGGCCAGGTTACCCTGATAGAGGTACATCTGCCCCAGCAGAGCATGCCATGCATAGGTGTTCCACACGGTGACCTCCCAGGTGATGTCGTTGTTGTCGATATAGTGGTTAACCCCGACCGCCTTGACCTCCTTCTCCAGTTGATTGGTGAAATAGTTGACCACCATCTCCTGGGTGTAGTATTTCTTTTCCAATTGGAGGCTCACAGTGGAAAGGGTATCGTTATGGTATCCGTTCCGCCCGAAGACAATATTCACGCTGTCGGTATAGGTCCCGGGTGATTCCTCATAAGCCTCGATCTCTTCCATGGTAACCAGCGATTCGTGAATAAAGGGAACTTTCCCGTAGATGCGGGAGGCATTGAAATAAGCCCAGGCACGCATGCAGAGAGCTTCGCCATACAAGCGGTCATAGTTGGTCACTTCGCTTCGGGCATCGAGGACCTCGGGGTGTTCCCGCTGCAGCAGCCTGATAAAATTGTTGCTGGCAGCAATCAGCTTGAAAAAATTGTCGGGTGCTGCATACTTGTTCTTTTCCGATATCCGGAAATTGTAAATTTCCACCATATCAGGGTCGGCATTGGGGGTAATGGTGAGCAGATCTCCCCTGAGCTCACCCAGGATAAGCAGCTGTTCCACCAGTTGCTGCTGAAGGCCATACATCCCCATGGCCAGCGACCGGTATTCGTACCAGTCGTTCAACAGCTTCTCCTCGGTCACCGACAGCTCCTGTTCAGGATTCAGAAACTCCTTGCAGGAGGTGAAGAACATCACCGGAAAAAGAAACAAAGTGGAAAACAGAGCATATTTTAACAGCCGTTTCATACTATTCTGTATTTTGGTTAGAGTCCTAATTTAATTCCAACAATGAACTGCCTGGGATGGGGGGTCAGGCCGTAGTCGATACCCTGGCTTGCGGGTTCGCGTGAGTACCCGAATTCCGGATCATAGCCGAGGTAATCCGAAAAGGTAAAAAGGTTGCTTCCGGCGACGTAAAACTGTGCATTACGGAAGCTGAGAAACTCGTTGGGGATGGTATAGCTCAGCACCACATTCTTAACCCTGAGGTAAGAACCATCTTCGATCCAGCGGGTGGAAAAGGCGGAATTTCCGATGGGGTCATCCCAGAGGGCCCGGGGAACCGAGGTTTGTTGTCCCTCATACTGCCAACGGTTCAGCACATGGGTACTCTGGTTTTCCAGGCCGCTCATCTTTTCATTCTCATAACGCACATAATTAAAGACCTCATTCCCCGACACAAACTGCACAAACGGAGTGAGCGCCCACCGCTTCCAGGTGAGGGTGGTGGAAATTCCCCCGAAATACTCGGGCAGGGAAGAACCGATAGAGGTTTTGTCGTATTCGTTGATCACCCGGTCGGGAACGCCTTCGGGCCCTGAAATATCCCTGAAACGGACGTCTCCTCCCACGTAGGCCATGTTCCGGTTATTGACCAGTCCGGAAGCCAGGGCTTCCGCGGTAGTGGCAAAAACACCTTCGAAAATATAGCCGTAAAACTCATTGGCAGAAGATCCCTTCATGTTGACGATCTGCCCACCGGGAATATCGGAGACCAGTTTGTCTCCCTTGATCTCAGTGATGCAGTTCTTCACGTGTGAAAGCGTAAAATGCACATCCCACTTGAAAGCAGGACGGTCGACAATGCGTGCGTTCGTGGCAACCTCCCATCCCTTGTTCTCCATCTTACCCCCGTTTTCAGGACGGTAACCATATCCCAGGTAGGAGGAAATGGGCGTGAAGATCAACATGTCGGAGGTGACCGAATTAAAATAGTCAGCGCTGACCATCCAGCGGTTGCCCCAGAGGGAAAAATCGATACCCCCGTTGAGCTGGCCGACACGTTCGTAGCTCAAGGTTTCATTGGGATAGGTAGCAGGAAAGAGCCCGACGGTCTCTCTGAACTTTATAGAATTGTAGTAGCGTGTGGCATTGGCTTCCCCCACATCGTCGTTTCCGCTGATCCCGTAAGAAGCCCTGAGTTTCAATTCCTCCAGCCAGGAGAGATTGCGCAGGAACGGCTCACTGGATACCCGCCAGGCCAGTCCGCCCGAATAGAAGAACCCAAAGGGAACCCCGCCAATTTTCAAGGTCTTGGCGGCATCCTTCCCGATCCTGGAGGTGCCGTCCAGGGAAACGCTCGCCGTGGCGATATAACGGTCCTTGTAGGTATACACCAGGCTCTCAAGCAGGGAAGCCCAGGTCCACAACCGGTTTTCGCCGCCGATCTCCCGGAGATTGTCGGTGCCCTCCTGCAACATCCGGTACTGGTCATTCTCATGGGCATTTTTGGTCAGACCCCAGTCAAATTCATAATTATTACTCATGATGTTAATACCGGTGACGGAGGAGAACTGGTGGTCGTTCCCGAAACTCTGGTTATACTTAAGGTAGGTGTGGTTGTTTAAGGCTGTAATGCTGTTGTTGGAAGCCTTCGCCACGTTGATGGCCTCGAAGTTGTAATAATGCTCCATCCCCCTGTTGGGCATGAAGATCTGCTCCTTAAGCACATTAAAGGTTAGACCGAACATGGTCGAAAGCACCAGGTTCTTTCTGAGAGTGGCTTCAAAACCCAGGGTAGAGATAAAATTGTAGTTGGTATTTTTGGCTTCGTAATTATTGATGACGGCCAGAGGATTGCTGACTCCCAGTTCTTCGACATCAGCAAGCAGGGTGAGTTCCTTACCTTCATTATCATACTGGTAAGGATTGAGCATGGGGGACTTGGCCAGGGCCGTAAGAATAGGACTGGTCTGACGCACGATGGCCGACTCTTTCATCCGGGCGATATTGTAGTTGAGTGACACAGAGGCATTCATCCTGAGCCAGGTAAAGATGTTCAGAAGACTGACAAAACGCAGGTTATAGCCGTTATTTCCGGTCTCCTTAATAATTCCCTTGTTGTCGTTGTACCCGAAGGAGAGACCATAGCGGGCAATTTCGTCGCCCCCTTTGACCATCACGTTGAAATTGGTGAACATGGAATTGTTAAAAATCATCTCCTGCCATTTCGTATCATGTTGGTAGTCGATGTAATCCTCATGGTCTGATTGGATGAAGAGGTTGGGGTAGAGATACCTGATTCTTTCATCGAGCAAACCCGAAGAGTAAAGAACCTCATTGACAAGGGTTTTATGCTGAGCGGCATTCATCTGGGGGATCAGGTTGGCAGGGGCAAGGGAGACGCCGGTGCGCAGGTCCACATCGATAGTAGTTTCCGTGGCACTGGGGTCAAGGGTTTCGATGATGATCAGGCCGTTGGAAGCTTTCGAGCCATAGGCGGCTGTCACGGCAGGGTCCCTGATAATGGTGGTTTTGGAGATGTCCATGACATTGATACCCAATAGGGGATTGTACCTGTACCCATCGAGTTTGGAACTGAAGGTGCCGGGAGGAGTCATTGGAATCCCATCGACGATAAATAAGGGCTGGCTGGTAGTATTCAGGGAGTTGGTCCCCCGCAGCAGAGTTACGGCCCCGCTGCCTGGATCCCCGGATCGGTTGGTGACGTGCATCCCGGGAGTGAGCCCCTGCATAAACTGATCGACCGACATGGCCGGAGTATGCCTGATGTCAGAAGTGGAAAGGGTGGAAAAGGCCCCGATCATGTTTCTGCGGGGTAACGATCCTACCAGATAATTGATCCCGTCGTCTCCCGAAACCATATCCAGCGGAGTGAGATAAATCTTCAGCTCCCGCATGTTATTCAGGTACACCCGCTTGTCTTTGTAACCGGTATGGGGGGAGACGATCAGCCAATGACTGCCCGAGGGGGAGACCACGCTGAAACGACCCTTTTCATCAGTCACCACGGGAAGTTCAAAGGATCCTTCCACCCCTATGGAAACCCCGGCCAGGGGGGTATTGTCTCCGTTGACCACCACCCCGGTAACCTTGATCGAATCCTGCGCCTGCAGACCCGTCCTGACAAACAGGGAAAACAACAGCAACAAAACCACGCTTACTCTGACAGAATGTTTATTCTTCATAATGTTCTGATATTGAAAAGGAGTTGCACGGCCGGCCTGGCAGGGCTGACCATGGATATTGAAACTCCTCGCGGCAGAGCCAGCGAGGAATTCGATTCCGTCAAGGACTTCTTTGGTGTTTTGCTCGCTATCCCCGCAGCAGAGCCGACGGGAAATGCGCTCGCCAGAATTCAAGTTTCCGGTGATGATTTTTGCATGTGACAAATTCCGGTTCTCCCTTGGGGTACCGGAGTGGCTCTCGCCCGGCTGTGGAAATCGGTTTTTCATCCTGGCAAGGTTTTAATAGGGAATAAACTCAATATAGTCGATGACCAACCCGTTCCCGGTCACGCTCGACGGCCCCTTGTATTCGAATCTGAGGACCGCCTGGCCATATTCGGTTTGGTTTTCCATCCAGAAGTCAAACCGGTTAAAGCGCCCTTCCTGGGCAAAACGGATGGGGGTCTGAACACTGGGAAGAACCCCCCTGTATCTGACATAATCGTAAAAATCAAAGCTCCTGGCCAACTTGTTGTTGGTATAGATGTCGTATTTCCCGCCGATATCCATCTGGGTGCGGACCACTACCCTGTACTTGCGCGGGAAGAGGTTGCGGGTCTTGAACTCCACGATAAACCGCTGGTTATATCCCTTGTTGAAAGAAACGCTGAGAATGGAGTCTTTCGAGGCACCGGGAATATACTGACGCAGGGGGGCGAAGGACTGGTCGCTGACCAGTTTGACGCTGTCCCTCCAGGTAAATTTGTTGACCCCCACTTCACGAATCAGCCATTCGCCTTCGAAGCGGCTCCTTCCCGAAAAGAGAGAGTCGGAAATGACAAAACTCTCATAATCGTATGCGATACCGTTGCTGCATATCGCCCGGTCGACCGGCGTATAATCGATCGCCACGCTGTCACCCAGAATGTTGAGCAGCTTCAGGGTATCCTTCCAGGCAGGCTTTACAAACTCCTCTTCATCGAGCATGTTCAGGAAAACCCCCTTCTCCAGAAGATAGGGGATCAGAATCTCGTTCTGCCAGGCCACGGGAATGTCTTCGTGGGTTTGGTAATTTCCTCCCAGTTTCTGGGCCATCACCGTAAGGGCGTCCTCATATTTTTCCTTCCTCGGAAAAACGATGGTCCCCGTAATGTTGCGCAACTCCTGTTTGACAGGGAAATACTTGATCTCAAAATTATTGAGCGTAACGGCTACCGTATCATAGATGGTCATCCCTTGTTCGTTGAATCCGATAGGCCGGCTTTTCTCGCGGTCAAGCACGACACTGTCGCGGCTGTCGATGTAATTCTTGAGCAGGGGGTTGTTTTCGACATAATACTCATAAAAAGTTGGCTTGGGCATGGCCACCTGTTCCATTTTGTAATACTTGCCGTTCCGGTAAAGGGGACTTTCAAAACCCAGGGGAATGCCGTCATAAGTCGAATTGCCGCCTTTCCTTTCAAACAAGGCCAGTTTCAGGGCCAAGGTCTGCACCCGCCGCTTCTCTGCTATGCTGTTCGCCTGGATAAAATGGGTGACAATATGATAATCCAGCACCGCTTTGGTTATGGGATGCTCCGCCAGGAATTGATTGATAGCCTGGTTGGTCGGAATAAAGTAGGTATAAACCTTCACCGACTTAAAGATGGTATCATACTTGAACTCCTTCAGCGCGTTCACAAAAAGGGAAACCTCCTGATCCTTCTCAAGGACATCCCAGATATCCTGGTCAGTGGTCTCCGGCACCTCATTGTAATGCTTGTCCCAAATATCAGAGCAGCCTCCGGCGATCAGGAGGATGATCAGAATGATGAAACCGGGAATATTTTTCATTTTCTTAATTATTTTACGGGTTCAAATCTTACATAATCCCACATGAATGCCCCCGGAATCAGGGAGACGACTCTGATGGTATGGTCTTCGTATCTTTGGAATTCGACGGTTCCGATTTCTTTGCGGCCATAAGGATAGGAGGAGTTTCCCCCGGTAGTGAGGTCTACCAATCCTCCAATCTTTTTGTTATCGAGAAAAATCTCAACCAGGGCATTGTCTTGACTAAAAGCGTGTGCTCCCAGGAAGACCTTGTATTTTCCCTGGATGATTTTGGGCATTGTGTACGAAATCGTAAAATCGCCGTTCAGGAAAAGATAATCCTGGTTCCAGGCCGGATAATTGGTGTCTTCCGACTTCACAAAGAACAGGTCAGCGCCGCTCCACTCAATCCTGCTCAGCAGGGAGGGATCTTTAATCTCGTAACTACCTGGTTCACGCCGCAACTCACTGAACAGGGACTCCTCCCAGAATTCGTAGTTGCGGATGGCGGGAGCCGGGGAAAACTGGCGCATGATCTGATTGATGAAATGAACCGAGCCCGACTGAGTGATCATGTTGCTGGCGTCGTACAACACCCCCACATAATCAATCAGGGTGGTATCACCATTGGCATGGAAAATGGAATCAAACACCATCCGCCCTTTGTTGATGGCAATGTCAATTCCCATCCCGTTCACCGAGAGGGGAATGTCGGAATAAGTGTTGTAATTGGAGGCCACCCCTTCAAAATCGTCGAGGAACAGGCTTCCCTCCAGAATATGGTAAGCCATGAAATTGTAAAGAAGGTTGGACTTGCTGGCATAATTGATGTTACCGGGGCTGATTTGGTTGGCCAGGTCCTGGAAGGAACGGATATTCCGCCGGTGAAAGATGGAGTCATGTTCGACCAGCAGGGTGTGAGGCCGCAATCTACGGGTATCTGTTTTCAGATTGATGTTAAGGGTATCCTTGAGCCCGGTGGCGTCGAGAGCTGCTTTGAAGATGGAATAGCCCGGGTTTTGGGCCAGCCACCCATAGGTGGTGAAGGTCACCGGCGTTAGCATGGTCTCCATCACATGAACATAACCGTTCGAAGCTTCTATGTTGGGGAGAATGATCGCCGCCTGGTTGTTAATTTTATAATAGGAAGTGTCGGGTTCTATGATGAAGCTCACGGTGAGCTGGTCTCCTGAAAGGGTCAGCTCGGGAAGGGCGCCAAAGGGAAAGTCATTGGTAATGATCCCCATGTTCAGCACGTGATAACGGCTCAGGGCCGTGACATACACCTCATCGTTGAGAAGCTCGTTGAGGGAGTTGTACTGGGGATGCTCATTGATGAACTTGTCGATGGCTTCGTTGGTGGGGAGAAAAAGGGTATACTGAAATTTACCATCCGTGGCATTGGGGTTGAATGCGCTCATGGTCATGTCAAGCCCGCCTTTTTCCATGATAGCCAGGAAACTGGAAAAGGTATCCTTTTTTTGCACCAAATAATCGTAGATGGTCATTTTGATCATGTCCTTAAACTCCGGGCTCGGATGTTCTTCTTCCTTGCAGGACCACTGAAAGAGAAGTGTAGCGATGAGGACTAAAAGGAGACTACTTTTTTTCATGGCTAATTGATGTAATAAGGATTCTGAACAAGATTTTTATTTCTCTCAAGTTCATCTTCGTGAACCGGCATATACCAGCCCAAGGGATTGGTGAGTTTGACGGCCTGGATTCTCTTCTGTGTGGAGGGTACGTTGCGTACGATCACCTCAATAAGTGTTTCTTTTCTGGCATAGTTGTTTCTGCGGCCCATTCTGAGCAGGTCAAACCACCTTTTTCCTTCGAAGGCAAGTTCCAGGGCCCGCTCTTCGAGGATGGCATCCTCATAAGCCGTGGCTGAATTGGGGAGGCCAATGGAACCCACATTGGCGCGATCCCTGATCAGGTTGATAATGTCGAGGGCTTCCCCATAGCGGTTCAACTGGGAGAGGGCTTCGGCCTTCATCAGCAGCACATCGGCAAGGCGGTAGACGATCCAGTTCGCACTGTTTTGCAGAGTTCCCGTACGTATGGTATTGCCGTCGGGAGCGCTCCCCACATATTTCCAGATGATATAATCATCGTCACCATATCGTTTGATGGAAGCATCCTCTCCGCGTACCAGTTCCTTGGCATAAAGACGGGCAAACATCTCCAGAGCCGTCTGGCTGGGATCATAATTATAGGAATTCCGGTTGGTAAGGCCGTAGAGCTGGTTGCTCTGGTTTTTTCCCATATCGAACTGAAATTCAAAAATGCTCTCCAGGGCATTTCCGGGATAGTAGAGTTCGAACCATTTTCCGCTGGGCATCAGCACGATATCCTCGTTGGCCTCAATGCGGCTTACATGCTCCAACACCTTGTTGTAATCGAAATTCCAAAGAGCGATATCGGCCAGGAGGGCATCGAAGGCCGCCTTAGAAGCCCGTCCCTTGTTCTCAGCCAAGGTAGAATACCCGTCGGCAATGGCGAAGTTACGGTTCTCCTCCAGGTCCCTGGTGATCTGGGCCAGCACCACCGCTTCCTCCGACTTGGGAATGTAAAAATCGGTATCGTCAGTTTCTGAAGGCTCCAGGATCAGGGGAACATCCTTGAAAATACGCACCAGGTAAAAATAGGTGAGCGAACGCAGGTAATAGGCCTCTGCCATCCACCCCTTCAACTGATAATCGGTAAAGGTATTGTCCCTCTCCTGCACCAGGGGAGCATTCTTGATGATCTCGTTGCAATAGTTGATCACCTGGTAAAACCTGTTCCAGTTTGCCAGGCCGTTATCAGGATAGATATTGTTCTGGGCCATTTTCTTCTGGTCATCTCCCTGGTTTATGTCGCCGATTACCATATCGGCCCTGATTTCCCCGTAGAGGAAAAAGAGATTGTCCATTTTTGCCATGATGCTGTAAGCCCCGCTCAACATGGCTTCCACATCCTCCTTGGTCTGCCAGAACTCTTCCCGGGTAAGACCGCTCGGGGGTTCCAGTTCCAGCCAATTATTACAGGATACCTGGGCCAGTACCGCCAGGAGGATCAAGCTATATTTAATATTCCTTTTCATTTTTCACCTGTTTTTAGAATCCGACCAATAAGCTGACAGTAAATGTTTTGGGTGGAGGGGTATTGGCATTGTCTTCCCCTATCCAGAAAGGATCGGCGGCATTCTGGCCTACCTCGGGATCCTGCCCCGAGTATTGGGTAATGGTAAAGAGTTTACGGGCGCTCAGAGCCAGGTTCAGGCTGCGCAGACCCAGGCGGCTGCAAGTTTTCTGGGGCAGTTGGTATCCGAACTTAACATTGTTGAGCCGCATAAAATCTCCCTTCTCCACATACCGGTCAGACCCTAGGTTGTTGGCAGGATGGTTGAGGTAAGCCCGGGGCAGCATTCCGGGATCATCCTGACCCTGCACACGCCAGCGGCTGAGCACCGCCTTGCTCTGGTTGTTCCGGTTAAGCATCCCCTCGGTATTGATGGCCACCCGGTTGACGATGTCAAAGCCCAGACGGTAATGGAATCCGAAGGAAAAGTCAAAATCCCTGTACTTGAGGGAAGCTCCGAACCCCCCGATAAAGTCGGGATTGGAGTCACCGATGTACACCACGTCGTTCAGGTCAATGACCCCGTCATGGTTGATATCTTCGTAGCGGGCATCCCCCCCCTTAAATATATAGGATCCCTGAAAAGTGAGCGGAATGGGTTCGCCCTCCCCGTCGAGCAGGGGATTGCCGTTGGCATCCCGTGCCACCACATCCTCATCGCTGGGCCACACCCCCAGATAACGCATTCCGTAGAAGGAGCCAATGGGTTCACCCTCTTTGACCAATTGGGGAAACGCCCCATTGGTGAGGGAGGTGTTCCTCTCCTTATTGAAATTCTCAGGTACCATGTTGAAAGTGTTCACATTGCGCGAGGTGTTGAAATCCAGGAAAAGGGAGAAATCTTTGGTCCTGAACACTCTCCAGTTGGCCATTAACTCCCATCCCCGGTTTTCTAGTTCTCCGCCGTTGAGGAACCGCAGGGAAGTGAAACCGGCACTGCCGGGAATGTTGTAGTTATTGAAGAGCATGTCGGTTGTCAATTTCTTGTATATGTCGGCCTGCAGGAAAACCCGGTCGTCAAACAAATTTAGCTCAATCCCGTAATTTGTTGAGGTGGTATTGGACCATTTGAGGTTATTCAACTGGATATTGCTGGGAATAACGGCCGTATTATCGATATAGTTGGTGGTAGAAACATAGGTAGCAAACCGGGCATAGGGGTCTCCAGGCTGCTGGCCGGAAAGGCCCCAGCTGGCTTTCAGCTTACTTTCACCCAGCCATTCCAGGGTTTCCAGCCAGGGTTCGCTGGAAAAACGCCAGAATCCCGAAACCCCTGAAAATATACCCCACCGGTTGTTAGCTCCAAAGGCAGCATTGGCATCAGCTCTCACATTAGTGGTGATTCCATAACGGTCCAGAAATTTGTAGTTCATATTCAGGGTGGCAGCGATGTCCCTGCCTTCTCCCATTCCAGTTCCTATCCAGTTGATCTGGGCATTGATGGCGGGATCCTGGATATCAGTGCTGGGGGTGCGGTTACTCTGGATGTTCATCCATTCGTACTGCGACTGGTTGGTAAACCAGGTGGCCGCCCCTGAAATCACATGCTTTGAAGATTTGAACGGTGAGTTGAAAAGCAACTGCGTCTCAGTCTGGATCGAAGAATTGATGTTGTTGCTCTCTTCCGCTTTATTGATCTGCCAGTCAAGCCAGTCAGCCCCGAGCGCATTGTAGGGCAGGAAATTCTTGGACTTGGCTCCGGTATACTGGATAGAAACCGTTTCGTTGAAAATCAGCCAGCTGTTAATGGTGTAACGCAACCTGAAAGTATTGTCAAGGGAATTCTCAACCCTGTCGTTACGGCCCAGGGTGGCCACAGCCACGGGGTTGAAATAGGAGGAGCCGCTTCCCTGGTAACTGTTAATGGGATTGAAATACTCCCCGGTCAGGTTTCAGTACTGGTCCCGTTCCCAGATACTCATGTTGGGGGCCTTGATATAGGCCATGGAACGGACATTGTTTCCGCCAAGGGTGACATTTCCGTCAATGGCGTTGGAAATAAAGCTGAAATTGACCGTGAAGAGAAGCTTCCTGGAAAGGTGATAATCGAGGTTGATACGGGTCGAAAAGCGTTGGGCGGCGGTACCCAGGGTGGTCCCCTCCTCATCGAGGTAGCTCAGCGAAGTAAAATAGCGGGTACGTTGTCCCCCTCCCGAAATCTTGAAATAGTGGTCATGATTCATCGAGTTACGGGTGATGGCCCCAATCCAGTCGGTGTTGGCCGAATAGTTGTAAAAGTCGGCGAAGTCACGGTCGTAGGCGATTTCCGGAGGCATGTTGAACACCCCGTAAGCATTGTGCCACTCTTCGTGCTGAAGCATGATGTATTCATCGCCGTTCAGCATCGGTATGGCCGGAGGCTGGATGTTAAACGTATTCTTATACTGGTAGTCGAACTGTACTTTTCCCATTCTCCCTTTGTGGGTTTCAATCAGGAGAACCCCGTCGGCCCCCCGGGAGCCGTATACGGCGGTGGAGGCGGCATCCTTGAGGACTTCGATGGACTTGATGTCCTGCAGAGCAATGTTGATCAGGTTACTGATATCTTCCTGGTCGGCCGAGGCCAGGTCAAAATCGCGCGATACCCGGTCCTGCGGCACCCCGTCAATGACGATGAGTGGCTGACTGTTTCCCATGGAACTCAGCCCCCTGATGACCAGGGAGGATCCTGACCCCGGGTCGCCCGAAGCACTAAGGATATCCAACCCCGAGACTTTCCCCTGGAGGGCATCGGCAGCCGATACCAAACCGGTCTCAGTCATCTCCATGAGATCGATTTTCACCGAGGCCGTGGCATTGTCGCGCTGGTCGATGTTGGTCAGACGGTTCGACGTGGTGGCCTGGGCGGTCACTACCACCTCCCCGATTTCCACATCCGAAGGATCGATCTCCACCATGATAGTTTTCGAGGGATCAGGCTTGATCTCTTTCGAGTTGTAACCGATCACGCTCACCAGCACCTTATTGCTTGCACTGCGCATTTCCAGCACAAAGTCGCCGTTCACATTGGTGATCGTACCCCCTACCACACGATTATCACTGTCGTACTCGACAATATTGGCCCCAATGACGGTTGTCTTATCCGAACTGTCTAAGACCCTGCCCCTGATAACAACCTTTCCCTGGGGATATGCTTCCATAAAGCTACAGATGGCCAGCAGAAGCAAAAGGAGACTTTTTATTCTTTTCATTTCTTTCTTAAACCTTAGGTTTAGTGAATCGGGTTAAATCACGACTACTTGGTATCTAGTGCAGCAAAATCCAGAACTTTGTCAATTTCATGGATCACCCCGTTGGTAATGGTGCTTCTTATGGTTTCAGTGCCTTCACCCAGGCCTTTCCCCAAAATGATATTGGTATTGGAAGATTCCTGAACTTCCACGTAGGGATTGCCGTCCTTGCCCATGATCCCAATGACGTCGATACCGGGCTGGATCCTGATCTGGGTGTAAAAGGTAGCATATTGTGAGGATGCTTCGGAAGTGCGGGTGGTTTCGTAATACCCCGGCGATTTTTTGCCATCGGTGAAGATGATGTGCCCGGGAACAAAATGGAGGAGCACCAGTTTTTTGAGCTGGTCGGTCGTCAGTCCCTCGGTTTCATAGGCGGCCAGCGCGGAATCGCTGGGTACGAAAACGGTATACACTTCACTTTCTGAAATGAAACTGTACCGGTATTCCTTGGCCAGATCAAAGCCAGCGGCTTTAAGCAGGTTATGGAACCGGGGATAATCAGAGGAGATGACGGAATAAAGGCTTACCGCCGAAAAACTGAACCAGTTGTTAATCTCATAGGTGACCCCGTTATCGGCATTGCTGCTGATCTGCCGGGGAAATTCCTGGACCACCTTTGACCCCCCGTAACCTTCTTTAGTCACGTCGGTTCCGCGTACCTCTCCGGTTTCATTGTTCACAATCAGATAGGTTCCTGCCTGGGTCGGAATGAATTCCTTGCGGGCCAGCCCCTTGGGCCGCTCCAATCCCACATGGTTCAGCAACAAAGTACGCAGGTCACTCTTGGTCATGCCAAACTCCTGAACAGAGCCGGGAGAGATCATAAAGGCCGAAAACCTCTCCCTCACCGGATCATATACCAGTGAAGAGTCCTCCTGCAGATTCAGGTCTGACTCTACAAAAAAGATATAATCCTGGTTATGCCGCTTCAGGGAGGAGAGCAACCCCGAGGACTCTATGGCGTACATCACCCGCGAGTAGCCCCGGGAGAGGTATACAGGACCCGTCACGCTTTTAAAAGCTCTGGGAACAATGGGATTTTTAACCCCCATAAAGGTACAGTTGCTGCCATACTGTTTCTGAATGATATCTTCCCGATCGACCGTGATCAGGTCCAGTTCCCCGTTATAAAACCCCTTTTCCAGATCGGTGGGATAAATCGGATTGATCGACATGTAAGTGTTGACGATGATCCTTTTGATATGATCAGGGGCATTTTTCAGGCTTCCCCACCGGGTGCCGCCCACCAGATACTCGTTGACAAAAGCATTGAAGGCCTCATCGGTCGGAGCGATCAGCCCGTGATGATACCTGATGGCTACGTTCTCGGGAAGCCCGTAAGTGCTGGGGGGTGCCTTGGTCTTCTCCCGGTTGATGTTAAAGGTCAGCTTGGGATAGGTGAGGTCAAAGAGCGAATCAACCGCCAACCCCTTGTCCGCCCCGGGCTGATCCAGGGTTTTTTTGTTGTTGTAGACAAATTCGGGAAAAGTGTTGATCAGATCAAGAAAGGCGGTATAGGAATAGGGACCCGCCTTATTGCTGAGGATCTGGTAACCGTTTTTCAGAGGCTCCACCACCCGGTCGATTTTGTAAACAAAACCGTTTTCAGCAAAAATCTCATCTCCCGTCACTTTTGCCCCGGCATAATATATGTCGGAGGGTGTATCGATTGGCCGGTTGAAATAAAATTCATAATCGGAACTGCTCAATTCATAGATATCAAAATACTCCTTGTAAAAAAGAGGGGCATATTTACGGGAATCAACCGTTTCCCTCCTTTTCCATGATGTGGCCGTGGTATCAACAATGGAGATGTAGTTACGCAGATTCCTCTTTTCCCCGAAAATACCGTAACGGGGATCCTTATCAAGCAGCAACGTCTCTCTTTTATAACCTTTGGGCTCGCTGTTGGTCAGGTCCTTGGGATCGATCCACCCGTATACGTCAAGAGAACGCAGCTGATTCTTGCTCCACGGATTCTGAACGATATGGTATTTCACCAGGTCATTCAGGATATCCAGCGGGATGTCCTCCACCTTTTTATAGCTGCTGTTCTGCTGAAAAAAGAGGTTAAAGGCTTCATCGGTCGGCGCAAATACCGTATAAGTTCCCGAAACGTCCAGAATATCGTCATATCCGGTTAATTCCAGGCATTTGGCAAATGTTGCAAGATCAGGTTGCCCTTTCAACTGGGTGTAAACCTTTCCCGACAACCATTCAGGCCTGGCATATTTGTCTATATACGAATCATCCCGGCAACTGCTGAAAACAAACAGCAGAAAAGCCAGGAAAATGACGAATTTAGTTATGACCTTCATTTTGATAACTTTAATTTCATAACAACAAAGAAAATTGTCAAAAATAGAATAAAATCTTCCAAAAAAAATCCAGAACAAAAAGATCTCTGGTCAAAAGTAACAATTTCTCCCGAAAAGAACCTTTCCGACAACCGAGCAAAACAAACGAAGCCTTAATCCTTCATCATTTCCGTGAGAGAACCTGTTTTCCATTTCTTTTCGAAAATCACCAGACTTACCGAAAAAAACTAATTGGATATCAGGGCACTAAACAATTCTTAGGAGGGATAGCTGTATCGAAGGAGTCAGTACATCGGGCTGATCAGGTGGGCCAGCGATTCCTTCATCCGGGAAATCCGGGGACGTTTCTTCCAGTCACTGTAAATAATTTCCCGGCTGTTGCGGAGGTCGTGACTGAAATAAGCCTCCAGCTGACGGGT
>Ga0255345_1002969_pt1 | contig 20494 bp, 13 predicted proteins | sample wastewater_treat_6_FD_192415 | JGI IMG/M metagenome (GOLD analysis project Ga0255345, IMG submission 192415) | Wastewater microbial communities from Lulu Island WWTP, Vancouver, Canada - plant20 | ecosystem: Engineered > WWTP > Wastewater > Unclassified | place: Canada: Vancouver, British...
GACGAACGGTCTTTCCTCATGTAGACAGAATCCTGATATCCCCGGGGGTGTAGCTCAGTTGGGAGAGCGCAGCGTTCGCAATGCTGAGGTCGGGGGTTCGATCCCCCCCACCTCCATAAAAATTTAAAGCCCGGCGTGCAAAACGCGCCGGGCTTTTTATTATGGGATCAGGGGAATCGAAGCGCAGCGGGCGCCTCCGGCGGCAGGCAGCATCGGCTGTTCAGCGGATTCATGTCTCGACTTTCTCGCCCTGTTGATGGGCACGACACACGCCTTCTTTTTCTCCCTGACAGCTGTCGCCATCTCGAATGACACTCTGTTTTCAGACTGACAGAGCCTGCCAAAAGCCATATTCGTCAAACCCGATGCAGCATGAGCGTTTTAATTCGGCTGCTTCTGTTGCCAAGGCATGTTTTGTTTCTGGATTAGGAATGACCGAATGAAAGAACTTTAATCAGCAGCGGTCTTATTTAAAGAAACCGCCTATCTTTAAATAAAAGACGGCCTGCAGAATTCAGGAAAGGGAGAAGAGCAATGCGATCTGGATTTTCCACCGGGAAAGCAGAGCATGGCTCGATCGTCGATGGTGAAAGACGTCGAACGCATACATACGCTGGAAGGTGCGACCGTGATTTATTCCCTGTGGAAAGGCTATCTCGAAGAGAAATCCATGAAGGCCGTGCTGGGATTCATGGCCAGGCACAGGATGCAGCTCGTTGAGACTCACACCAGCGGCCACGCCGGCATCCGGACACTTCAGCGCGTGGTCAGTGAGCTCGGGCCGCGGAAGATCGTCCCTGTTCACACGTTCCGGCCGGACAGGTTTCACGAGCTCTTTGACAACGTGCTGTCGATATCTGACGGGAAAGAGGTTGCTGTTTAATCAGTAATTCCACGTTTCCCCCTGCCAGGCAACCCACGTCCGGAAATCCCCCAGCACCTGCTCGGCCACCTCAGGAGGGCTGATCACCCGCACATGCGGCAGCCAGGGCTTCAGGCACATCATGGTCTCCTCCACCGAGCAGGCAAAGAAACGGACCAGAATCGAGCCGTCGTCCCTGATCTCACGGATCTCCTGCAATGGCAGGATCCACCGGCGCTGGAAGTAGTGGGCCCAGGCAGCGTCCACCTCGATGAGCACCTCCATGGCGCGCTCCCCGGAAAACCAGATGTTCACGCTCCCCTCCAGCGTCTCGTCCAGATCTTTGGGCATGCTCCTGGAGGCTGCCCTGAGCACGCGGATGTCGCTCATGTTGTCCAGGATGTATTTCTTGATGATGGTATCGGCCGTGTCGCGGGCCACCAGGTACCACACGCCGTCGAAGTATGCGATGCGGTAGGGCTCGGCCGTGACGCCGTGGGAGGAGCGCCCCTCGTAATAGAAGGAGATCTGCCTGCCTCCCTGGATGGCCTTGATGATCCGGCTCATGGTCTTGCCGCTCAAGGGCACATCGCTTTTCACCTTGATGTACACCGGCCTGCAGGCGGTGTAGTCGCAGATCCTGCCCAGCAGGCCGTCGGCCGCCCGCTCGAAGGGCCTGCCCAGCTGGGAGACCAGGTCTTTGAGCGCCACGATCAAAGCGAGCTCGGCGTCGTCGAACACCTCCAGATCCTTCAGCAGGCTCTTGTCCAGCCGGTAGAGCCCCTTCTTTTCCTCGTTGATCGGTATGCCGGCGCACTTGAGCGCCTTCAGATCGCGCTGGATGGTGCGGGCATTCACCCCCAGGTCCCGGCTTATCCATGAGGTGCTCGCCGACTCCCTCTCCAGGAAGATTCTCAGGATGCGTCCGAGCCTCATGAGCCGCCGTGTCACCGTCCTGTGTGAATTGTCGACCATGAAAAACTCCTCTCTATTTCATGAGATGACTTTACGGCACAACGCCCGGCCGAGTAAACACCCGAAACACGATTTTGCGACACACCTCTGTCGCTGAGGCCTTTCAACCAACGAATAACAGGAGTAAAGATATCTTCTTTCATTTCAATTGACGCCTGAATTCGGGCGGGAAGGAGAGGGTCTTGGAGAGCACGATCAAAGAGAAGATCATGAATATCCAGCCGGGAGACATGCAGCGGTACCGGAATGTGACAGTGTTCCCGCTCTTCTGCAGGTTTAAGCCGCCGGTGAAGCATCTTGTCCTGAAAGAAGCAATGGAACAGGGCCTTATCACCATCGGCGAGGTGAACGAGAGGGGACACGTACCGCAGCTCAAAGTGACCAGCAATGCAAGCGCCCCTGTGCTCATCCTGGACGGCGAAGAGCTTTTCGGCGCCAAGCAGAACCGGGTGCTCAACACCACGGTGCTGCTCGGAAAGCATTCTGTCACCATCATCCCGGTGAGCTGCACCGAGCAGGGCAGGTGGCACTACGAGTCTAAGACCTTCACCGAGTCGGGCATCATCATGTCACCCAGGCTCAGAGAGATGAAGAACAGGTCCGTGCAGGAATCCCTGCGCACGACCCGGGAGTTTCGCTCGGACCAGTGCGCCATCTGGGACGGTATCCGCGATCAGGCGGACCATGCATCGGTGAGCTCCCCAACCGGCGCCATGCGGGACGTGCACGAGAAGCGCAGAGAAGACATCATCGACTATGGCAGGCGCTTTCCCCTGGTGCCGGGCCAGCAGGGAATCCTGGTCGCCATCGGACAAGAGGTGGTGGGCATGGATGTGGTCACCTATCCGCAGGCCTATGCGCTCCTCCATGAGAAGCTCGTGCAGAGCTATGTCATGGATGCGATCATACATCGAGGCGGTAAGACCAGAGGCGCTGACAAGGCTCAAACCCACGCTTTCATCAACGGCATCGGCGAATGCACAATGACCCGGTATAAATCCGTGGGCCACGGGTGGGATGTGCGGTTCGAAGGCGAAAACCTCTTCGGCTCTGCCCTTGAATACCGGAGTGGTGCAGTCCACCTGGCTTTCTTCGCTTCGCAGGCCCAAAGGCCCGGGAAGGAGCGGAGCAGGATGTCGGGATACCGGAGGAGAGCCGGGTTTAAGAAATCAGATAATTATTGAAGAACAATAAGGCTTCGCATGGATTGTCAGTTGTGATGTCACGGGGAAAACATCGAGGCATGAAGAATAGTAGGGTCATAAGCGGATATGTTGCCTTTGGATCGAACCTGAACGAAAAAGATCCGCAGAATCGGTACGCCCGCTGCCCGGGCATGATCCCAGCTGAGAAGCGGCGGGCCGGCGTGCCGTGTATGGAGAAATATAGGGCATGAAAGCCAGCGTGAGCATACAAGAACTGCAGGAGCACATGAAATTTCTTTCTTCGGCGAAGCCAAAATCCGCCAAACTCGCCGCAGCATCGGAAATCACCCTTTGTGTTTCCGAAGTATTCAGGGTGACGGGTTTTGGTATTCAGCATGACATTCCCTGCAAGCCCTTGAAGTGGGGGACGATAATGTTGCCCTTTCGGACGTGGTCGAAACTGGTAACGACCCTGAGCCGGTCATTGACGGGCGAATATGTTACCATCGAGGCCGGCAGCGGATATATCCTGTTCGGCCATATCAAGTTAAAAAACCCCGACATCAAGGAAGGGCCCTCGAGCAATCTTGCCTATGAGATACCTGTGGATGCGAACGAAGGCAGGATACGAAGCCTGATTCTGGAAGCATATACGATCGATCAGATACAGAGTTCAGGGCTTGGGGGCGTCTACGACACAATTATGGAAGAGATCGGCTCCAATGCTCTGAAGGCCCACAAGCGGCTGTCCAGGTATGGGGTGAGCCTCGATGACATAATCCAGGTTCTCCTGAAGGCCCTCAAGGTAAAGGACCGGAATTCGTTCATACGATATTTGAAAGAGAAATCGCAGGAAAAACCACCCAGATAAAATCGATCGCATGAGCATTGAAGAGGTTCTCATGGAACAGGCTGCAAGAGAAAGATTTTAAAGCTGTATCAATGAAAAAATAAATTACAATGGAGGGTATAGAATGAAAAGAGTATGTGGGCTGTTGGTCTTTGGTATCCTGGTCGTTTCTTCGGTATGTTACGCCGCTGATGCGGAATTGCGGCTTCGGCCGTATTATCTGATCCCTGGGCAGGATGATTATTGGGACTATGCGTTGGGCGTAGATGCTCGATATGTTTTCTGGACGAATCCCAACATGGGCATTGCCCTTTCTGGAGGGTTGGCCACATGGAAAGCCAACGACGATGTGTTTTTTGAAGAGGGCTTGGCGGCACAATTGGACGGCTCTGCCCTTGTGATCCCCCTGGGCGCATCAGTGCTTCTCAGGCCCATGCCGGCTGACACCCCGTTCGAGCTGACCCTGGAAGGCGGCTTGCGGTATGTGGTGGTCGATTCAAATGTGGATCTTGCCGCAACAGACTTTTATTACTACGCCGAAGACGAGCTGGATATCGAAAACAGCGTGGTGGGGATCCTCGGTGCAGAGCTTGGCTTTCCCCTCTCTGATGGAATGGGGCTGTCCTTTGGCTTTGGGTATCAGTTTGACATATCCGAAGGCGATGTCGAATGGCTTGGAGTAGATATCGAAGAGTTTGAGATGAAAGGCTTTTATTTCAACTTCGGGCTGAACATAAATTTATAATTTCATTTCATCACATTACATAACCGAGGACGTAACACATGTGATTATGTGGATTCTGACAGAAAAGAGCCTTGATCAAGCGGGTCGTGAAGGAAGTTCAAATGTCTTTCCGTACCGGGAGCGTGGTCCGACTGGCGATTTTCCCCGGCATTGGAAGAGTACAGCAAGATGATAACAGCGTACAAAGTTATCAGAGGCGGGCAAGACATTGCAGAGGAACGAAATATATATCTTTTACCCCGCCCCGCTGGGTTGTACTCGGAAAGGGTTGTGTCAGGGCAGAACCGGGACCGTGGTGGGCTGCTTTCTCGCCCGCCACGGGATAGCACACGGCAAAAAGGCCCTTGCCATGATCTCACGGCTCCGCTTGAACGACCCGAGAGCTCACGAGCCCTCTCCGGATACGCCTGTGCAGAGAGACATGGTTGCTTCATGGAAGGAGGGAGAATAGCCATGGAACTGATCGACCGATATCAGGGCTGCCTGCTCGGCCTTGCCGTGGGCGATGCCCTGGGAACAACGCTGGAGTTCAAGCCCCGAGGCACCTTCGAGCCCATAGACGACATGGTGGGCGGAGGGCGCTTCGACCTGGAGCCGGGCCAGTGGACCGACGACACATCTATGGCGCTTTGCCTTGCGGAGAGCCTCATCGAAAAGAAAGGCTTCGACCCGTACCACCAGATGAAAAAGTACCTGCTCTGGTACCGCACCGGCTACCTGAGCAGCACCGGGTACGCCTTTGACATCGGCGGGACAACCAGGGCGGCGCTCGATGCCTTCCAAAAGACCGGAGAGCCCTTCAGCGGGCCCACCGACCCCCGCAGCTCCGGCAACGGATCGCTCATGCGCCTGGCGCCGGTGCCCATGTTCTTCTTCCCCGATAGAGATGCCATGATTTTCTACGCAGGCGAGAGCTCCCGCACCACCCACGGATCCCAGACGTGCATCGACGCCTGCCGCCTCTTCGCGTCCATCCTCCTCAACGCATTCTCCGGCATGGACAAGGAGCGGGTGCTCTTCGACCATGACCCGGCGATAGTACAGTCGCCCGCCGTCAGAGAGATAGCAGGCGGCGCGTACCGGGACAAAACCGAGGACCGGATCCAGGGAAGCGGCTATGTGGTCAAGAGCCTGGAGGCGGCGCTCTGGTGCTTTTACACCACCGGTTCCTTCCGCGAGGCCGTGCTCAAGGCGGCAAACCTCGGCGACGATGCCGATACAACGGCGGCTGTCTGCGGGCAGGCGGCCGGGGTGGTCTATGGTATTTCAGGCATACCTTCACCGTGGCTTTATTGCCTGACCATGACTGATGAAATAAAGCGGTTGGCAACTAAATTAAACAATAAATAACTGTGAAAAATAGCTGTAGACTAACTGACTGATTTTAAGGCAAGTGACCAAAGAATTTGCGAATCATTACAATTGGTGGTATATTTTTATAAAAATTATATTATCATTAGAGGCTTAGGGCTGAGGCTAAATGTAAGGGTCCCATTCATTGCAGTGTCACTTCTCAGGGGGTAGAATTCTTCATGACGGATACACTGAGCGATCTCATCGCGAGCAAGATTCAGCAGGTGCGGGAATCGTATCACCGTCTCGTGCTTCTCGTGGCACCATCAGGATCTGGCAAAACAGCTATCCTTCGGGATGTCAGTGCGAAAACAGGAACCCCTCTTGTAAATCTGAATCTGGAACTCTCTCAAGGCATGCTTGAACTCACCAAGCGGCAAAGAATTCTCCAGTTTCCACGACTGCTGGATGGGATTGTAAAAAATGCGCCAGGAGACGTTGTGCTGCTTGATAATACTGAAATCATTTTCGACACCAGCCTCAAGCAGGATCCCCTTCGGTCACTTCAAAGAGTGTCGCGGAATAAAACCATCTTCGCCTCATGGAACGGTTTGATAGAAGGAGATTATCTTGTCCATGCAGTCCCTGGGCATCCGGAATACCGCAGTTATACTGCACGTGAACTCGTTATTGTCCCGGCGTATAAGAAAGAAACATAAAAGAAACCACAGGAAAGAGGAAAGCCATGAAATACCGTGACATACTGCAGTTCGAGCCAATTGAATCCGTCATACAGCTGCGTGATGCTGACAAGAGCAGTGCAGCAAAACAACTGGTAAGCACATATGTCATATCCGAGGACATGGCTGAGAAGCTTGTATCCATCGTAATCCCCAACATCCAGTTTGATTATCCAAAAGACAACAAGGGCTTACTCATTGTGGGTAACTACGGCACAGGTAAGTCTCACCTGATGTCGGTCATATCGAGCATTGCTGAAAACGCTGATTTTATCAATTGCCTGACCAATGATCAGACGGCACAATCATCAAAGACCATCGCCGGCAAATTCAAGGTTGTCCGAACAGAGATCGGTGCATCGGAGATGTCCCTGCGGGGCATCGTCACCTCTGAGCTGGAAGAACACCTTGCTGACATGGGGGTTACCTATCAATTTCCTGAGGCGGATCAGGTGGTCAGCAACAAGCAGTCGTTCGAAGAGATGATGTCCTCCTTCCATCAGAAATATCCTGATCATGGGCTACTACTAGTGGTAGATGAGCTCCTTGATTATCTGAAGACCCGGAAAGATCAGGAGATCATCCTCGATCTCAACTTTCTCCGCGAGATCGGCGAGGTCTGCAAGGATCTCAGGTTCCGTTTCATTGCAGGGCTCCAGGAGGCCATCTTCGACAGCCCTCGTTTCGCCTTCGTAGCAGCCAGCCTTCAGAGGGTCAAAGACAGATTCGAGCAGATTCTCATCGTGCGCAAAGATATCAAGTACGTCGTAGCACAGCGCCTTTTGAAAAAGAGTGCAGACCAGTTGGTTGCGATCCGAGAATATCTCCTTCCCTTTGCCAAATTCTACGGGAACATGAACGAGCGCATGGATGAGTACGTTCATCTATTTCCGGTTCATCCTGACTTCATTGATGTCTTTGAGCGGATCACCGCCATCGAGAAGCGCGAGATAATCAAGACGTTATCCCTTTCTATGAAAAAGCTCCTGGATACTGAGATCCCCAAAGATCAGCCAGGCCTTCTTGCTTATGATACCTACTGGTCGAACCTTCGGGAGAATGCTTCCTTCCGGGCCCACCAAGATATAAAACCGGTTATCGACTGCAGCCAGGTCCTTGAATCACGCATACAGCAGGCCTTCACCAGGCCAGCCTATATGCCCCTTGCTCTCCGGATTATTCATGCACTCTCCATCCATCGGCTCACCACAGGAGATATTAATGCACCTATGGGAGCGACGGCCCGCGAGCTGCGCGATACGCTCTGCCTCTATCAACCGGGAATAGAAGAACTTGGTGGTGTCCCGGCAGAAGATCTCCTCTCGCAGATAGAGACCGTTCTCCGTGAAATCCATAAGACCGTGAGCGGCCAGTTTCTGTCTGTCAATCCATCCAACCAGCAATACTACATCGACCTGAAAAAGACCGATGACTACGATGCGCTTATTGAGAAGCGGGCGGAATACTTGAGCAAGAGTGAGCTCGACCGGTATTATTTTGAGGCCTTGAAGCGGGTCATGGAATGTTCGGATATCACCTATGTCACCGGTTATAAGATATGGCAACATGAGATCGAGTGGCTCAGCAACAAATCATCTCGACTTGGCTATCTGTTTTTCGGCTCTCCGAACGAGCGATCTACAGCCGTGCCCCCGCGCGATTTCTACCTCTACTTCATTCAGCCTTTTGAACCGCCCAACTTCAAGGATGGAAAAAACGCCGATGAGCTTTTCGTGAGGTTGAAGTGGATGGATGAAGGGTTCCAGAGACCGCTCAAGGGCTATGCTGCATCCATGGATCTTGCCTCCACATCGTCAGGCCATGCGAAGAACACCTATGAATCCAAGGCGGCGTATTACCTCAAAGAGCTGGTGCAGTGGCTACAAAAGAACATGACCACGGCTTTTGAGGTAACCTATCAGGGCCAGTCAAAGAAGCTGCCCGAGTGGGCCAAGGGAAAGACCATCAGACAGCTTTCCGGTATTGCCCCCCATGAAACCATAAACTTCCGCGATCTCATGAACACCGTTGCCGGTGTCTGCCTCAGCACTCATTTCCAGGAGCAGGCGCCTGAGTATCCGGTGTTTTCACTCCTCATCACCAATGCCAGCCGGCCACAGGCAGCCCAGGATGCCTTGCGTGCCATTGCGGGCCAGAACCGCACCAAGCAAGCCACAGCAGTGCTCGATGCGCTGGAGTTGCTGGACGCAGATAAGCTCAATCCGATGAACTCAAAGTACACAAAGTACATTATCGATCAGCTCGAAAAAAAAGGGCATGGTCAGGTGATCAATCGAACCGAGCTTATCAAGGACATCTATGGCGTCGAATACCTTGCACCCAATACCTACCGGCTTGAACCTGAATGGGTGGTGGTGGTGATCGCTTCTTTGATCCATTCAGGGCATGCGGTGCTCTCCATCCCGGGCTCGAAGTTCGATGCCACCACGCTCAACCAGCTGGCTGCTGAAAGTATCGACGATCTGAAAGGCTTCAAACACATCGAGCGGCCCAAGGGATGGAACCTCCCAGGTCTCAAGGCCCTCTTCGATCTGTTGGGTCTTGCTCCCGGTATGGTCAACGACATTACCCAAGGAAAGGAACATCCTGTTGCCCAGCTTCAATCAGCCATCTCCAAGCTGGTAGAACGGCTCATTTTTGCCCAGCAGACATTGTTGGCCGGTCTTCCATTCTGGGGGCAGAATCTCATGCCCGAAGACGAGGCCCAGACACTGCGTGCAAAACTGGAAAAAACAAAAGGCTTCCTGGAGTCGCTCCAGGCATTCAACTCTCCCGGAAAGATTAAGAATTTTCAGCACGATGCAGCCGCCATTACGGCACATCTTGGCACGCTGAAGGATCTCGAAGAGATCGAGTCGGCAAAAGATCTCGTCAACGAACTCGGGCCCATCACCTCATACCTGTCCACAGCCGAGGCCTTACTGCCATCTGACCATGAATGGGTCAAGAATATGAAAGCATCTCGAAGCACCATAATGCTCAGTGTTGCTGATCCTGCCGTGAAAAAGACCCACGCCTTCAGGCAGCAGGCAAAGGCCATGCTCTTAGAGCTGAAAAAGGCATATATCCAGGTTTACATGACTCATCATGCCAAGGCACGTCTGGGTGTCAATGACGACAAGCTGAAAGCAAGACTCATGACTGACGGCAGGTTGCAGGTGCTCCAGAGTCTCTCTATCATCGATCTCATGCCCCGTCTGCAGCTCATTGAATTCCAGAGCCGGTTGGCTGAATTACAAAGCTGCTTTGCACTGACTGACCATGACCTGCAGTCTTCTCCCATCTGCCCTTATTGCACATTCAAACCGGAGACAAAGCACCATGAGCAGCCTGCGGGCGTAACTCTCAAAAAGCTGGATGAAGAGCTCGATACTCTTATTGAGAACTGGACCCAGACCCTGCTCACAAATCTGGATGACCCGACCACCAAGGGCAATCTGAGTCTGCTCAAACCGGAGCAGAAAACCATGGTAAGTGCGTTCATGAAGAAAAAATCCCTGCCTGATGATCTGAGCGCCGAGTTCATCAATACACTAAAGGAAGTGTTTTCAGGGCTGATAAAGGTGCCCATGAAATCGGAAGAGCTGCGCTCTGCACTGCTCTTGGGAGGATCACCGGTTACGCCCGCTGAGATGAAAAAACGGTTCGAGGACTACATGAACGATATCACAAAAGGCAAAGAACTCGACAAGGTTCGTATCATATTGGAATAGACCATGGATCGCCAGGAACTGATTCGCAGACTACAGGGATTTGAATGGAACGACATCGAGTTCAAGAGGGCCCGTCGTGGTGTCCCCGAGGATGCCTATAAAACTGTGTCCGCTTTCGCAAACACCTCAGGGGGGTACCTTGTCTTCGGCATTCAGGAGTCTTCCGGAGGATACGAAGTGTCTGGCGTCGAGGATGTGGATCGTGTGCAGAATGACTTCCTGAGCTGCCTGAGAGCTGGTACGAAGTTCAATAGACCTATCGGGGTAGAAGAAAGCCATACCGACATAGAGGGAAAGACCGTCCTCGTATTCCGTATCCTTTCTGTTGAAAGGCATGAACGCCCGGTTTATCTCAATGGTGACATCCGGCACTCATACATCCGCAGGGGTGGAGGGGATGAAAAATGCAATCAAAGGGAGATAGAGCGGTTCTTGCGTGATGCAGGGACGGCTCCCTATGACGCAGATCTTCTCGATCTTGATGCCAAGGACTTCTACGACGCCAACTCGCTTCAGTGGTATCGCAAACGTTTTGATGAGCGAGAACCAGGCCGTCATGAAACCCTTGATGATCTTGCTTTCCTCAAGGAGTGGGGTTTTCTGGTTGAAAGAGATGGTCGTTGTCTTCCGACTCGCGCTGCACTCCTTTTGTTCGGCAAGGCACGGTTGATACGCATCCATCTGTCCCGACCGGTGGCGGATTTTCAGATCATATCCGCAAGTATCGATCAATGGGATCCGGAACGGCGCTGGGAAGACAGGATCGTTATCGAAGAGAATCTCATCCAGGCATGGCTGGCCATTGTCGAGCGTTATATGAAGCATGCCGACAGGCCGTTTGAAATCGATGCGGCAACCTTGCGCCGGCACGATGCACCTCCCGATTATATCGCCTTCCGAGAGGCTGCTATCAACCTATTAGTTCACCAGGACTATGGTGACACGGGGAGGCACGCTCAAATCCAGATGTTCCTCAATGGGGCGCGTTTCTGGAACCCGGGCGATGCCTTTGCCTCGGTGGATGAACTTCTAAGCCCGGGCCCCAAGGAGCTGAGGAACCCGAATCTCGTGGGAGCGTTCCGTCGCATCGGTTTGAGCGATCAGGCAGGGACAGGGATTCGTGCAATGGTCCACAACTGGCACCGCATGGGGAATGTCCCTCCCGAGATACGCAACTTGAGGGAAAGCCAGGCCTTTGAGGTGATCCTGAAGCGGGAGAGGCTTCTTACACCTCTTCAGGAGCGGTTTGTCAGCGAGCTTGGCGTCCACTTGGATGAGAAAGAGGCCGATGTGTTCGCCTATGCATGCAGCAGGGAGCGGGTGACCGTTACTGATATCCGGGCCCTTGGTGGGTTTAGCGTGGCCGAGGCACAAGGGACTCTGGAACATCTGGTGGTGCAGAATCTGCTTCAGCCCTTGGAGAGAGGAAAGGTGTATGCCTTGGCCCCCCATCTAAAGCCCAGGTACGCTGAGCTATCGAGCGACTCTGCCTCAGAGGCAGAGTCGGGGCAAGAGTCGAGGCAAGAGTCGGGGCTAGAGTCGCGAATCTTAAATTCCTTGAAGAAGGCCGATCTTTCGAAGAAGCAGATTTCCCTGGACTTAGGGCACAAGTCAGTTTCAGGGGCAATGAACAGGGCCATTGCCCGGCTGATGGAGCGGGGCGTGATCGAGTACACCATCCCCGAAAAGCCCAACAGCCGCTTGCAGAAGTATCGCCTCACCGAGCAGGGGCGGAGAGAACTGAAGGGAAAAGGGGAAGCCGATGGGTAAGGATAAGCGCACCCGGAAGTTGTTCAAAGACGGGACAATCTTTGACGACTCGTATGAGGCAGAGCTCGAGGACAAGAAAGAAAAGCCTGTTGAATGTCTTGGAATGACGTTTCCCAGTGATGCAGAGAGAAGGAAATACTTCCTGGATAAGCTGCGGGAAAAGCTGGAAGATCCTGAATTCAGGAAGATCGAAGGTTTTCCCGTTGGAAATGATGAGGATATCCTGGCTTTGTCGGACCCGCCATACTACACCGCATGCCCGAATCCATTTCTCTATGATTTCATAGGAATCTATGGCAAGCCTTATGACCCATCTGAAACCTACAGCCGAAACCCCTTTGCCGTTGACGTGAGCGAAGGCAAGACAGATCCAATCTATAGAGCGCATTCGTACCATACAAAGGTGCCCCACCTGGCTATTGTCCCATCAATTCTTCATTACACTGAGCCTGGCGATGTAATTCTCGATGGTTTTTGCGGATCGGGAATGACAGGGGTTGCTGCCCAGTGGTGTGCCACGGCTCCGGAAGAATACCGTAAAAGGCTTGAGAAAAAATGGGGTAAAGAGGGCCTCGATAAGCCCAAATGGGGTCCTCGGCGAGTGGTGTTGAACGATCTTTCGCCTGCCGCGACATTCATCGCTGCCAACTACAATATCCCCTTTAACGTTCAGGAATTCGAACGCGCAGGAAAGCGGATACTCGCTGAAGTCGAGCAGGAGCTCGGGTGGATGTACCGAACCGTGCACAGATCCAAGAAGGACATGAGAAGTCATGAAGACGAGATCATGAAGGCCATCACTGGTGAAACTCCTTGTCCCTCATGGTTGACCTTGGGCAAAATCGAATACACTGTATGGAGCGAGGTTTTTACCTGTCCCGATTGTGCAAAAGAGGTCGTGTTCCTTGATGAAGCATTAGACAAGGACACAAAACGGGTAAGAGAAAATTTTCCCTGCCCACACTGTCGTAGTCAAGTCAGTAAACAGCAGCTTGATCGTTGTTATGAGACGATTTTTGACAAGGTTCTCGAAAGAACCGTAAGAGCGCCAAAACGTCGGCCATCTCTTATCATATATTCTGTGGGCGGGAATCGTTTTGAAAAAAGGCCAGATAAATTCGATAGTGCTGTCCTCAATCGAATTAACTCATTGGCGTTTCCAAAAGAGATCCCAACAGTACAAATACCGCCAATGCATATGACGCACGAACGTGCGCGGATGGATAAAGCTGGAGTAACCCACATTCATCACTTCTTCCTGCCTCGCGCCGCTCATGCCGTTGCTTCTTTGTGGGGTAAGGCAAAAGCGTTTTCAGATGATCGATTACGGCATATGCTGTTATTCTTTATTGAGCAATCTATTTGGGGTCTATCGGTATTGAATCGTTATGGCCCATTACACTTTTCTCAAGTAAACCGCTATCTAAGTGGCGTCTATTATGTCGCTTCCCAGCACTCTGAATGCAGTCCGTGGTATATTCTCGAAGGAAAACTAGATCGTCTTTCTAAGGCATTTTCAACAGGTTTAATACAGAAGCGAGATGTAATCACCTCGACCGGAACGACAACAAATCTTGGAATTCCAGGCAACTCAATTGACTACATCTTTACCGATCCCCCCTTTGGCGAGAATATATACTATGCTGACCTAAACTTCCTGGTCGAGTCTTGGCATCGGGTAATCACGAATGCCGGCCCGGAAGCCATTATTGATAAATTCAAACACAAGGCCCTGACGGACTATCAACAGCTGATGCGGCAGTGCTTCAAGGAATATTACCGGGCGCTCAAGCCGGGCCGTTGGATGACGGTGGTGTTTCACAACTCTCGCAATGCGGTCTGGAATGCCATACAGGAAGCGATGCAAGCCTCGGGTTTTGTAGTGGCAGACGTACGCACCCTTGACAAACAACAAGGATCGTATCGCCAGGTAACGAGCACAGCCGTAAAACAGGATTTAGTGATCTCATCTTACAAGCCCAACGGTGGTCTGGAAGAACGGTTCAAGCTTGAATCAGGTACTGAGAGGGGCGTCTGGGATTTCGTTCGTTCTCACCTGAAGCAGCTGCCAATATTTGTATCGAGGGAGGGAAAAACCGAGGTTATCGCTGAGCGATTGAATCATCTGCTGTACGATAGAATGGTAGCATTTCACGTGCTGCGAGGTGTCACTGTCCCTTTGTCTGCGCCCGAATTTTATCAAGGCCTTGCGCAACAGTTCTCCGAGCGGGACGGGATGTACTTTCTTCCCGAGCAAGTGGCTGAATATGACAAAAAGCGTATGACATCAAAAGAGGTCCTCCAGCTTCAGCTCTTCGTCACTGATGAATCCTCTGCAATACAGTGGCTCAAGCAGCAGCTCACGATAAAACCGCAGACCTTTCAGGAGCTCCATCCCCAGTTCATGAAGGAGATTGGAGGATGGAATAAACAGGAGACGCCTCTTGAGCTGTCAGAGTTACTCGAGCAGAACTTTCTCTGCTACGATGGAAAGGGAGATGTTCCAAGCCAGATCCATGGCTATCTCTCAACCAACTTCAAGGAGCTACGGAAGCTTCCCAAGGACGATCCAGCACTCAAGGCCAAGGCAAAGGATCGCTGGTATATCCCGGACCCCACCAAGGCCGGTGATCTGGAGAAGCTGCGCGAGCGGGCCCTTTTACGCGAATTCGAGGAATACAAGCAACGCCAGAAGAAGTTCAAGAGTAGGGATAAATTCCGTCTCGAAGCTGTCCGTGCAGGGTTCAGCAAGGCATGGCAGGAGCGTGACTATGCCACCATCATCAATGTGGCCAACAAGATCCCGGAAAACATCCTCCAGGAAGATCCCAAGCTGTTGATGTGGCATGATCTTGCCGTGACCAGGGCCGGTGATTCCTGATGGGAGTGAAACGATAGATGGAATGATAAAGCTATTTTGATGCAGTTGTACGCCTTTGGCGAATACAATCAGAGGGTATCTCGATGAAATTTCTTCATACTGCCGATTGGCAGATTGGGATGAGGGCGGCAAGGCTCGGGAGGGCTGGTGAAAGGGTACGGAATGAGCGTTTAAATTCGGTCAAGCGCATTGTTGAACTGGCTAAAAGCCATGATGTTGAATTCATGCTGGTTGCCGGCGATGTGTTCGAAGACAATGCGGTTGACAGGGTGATGATCCAGAAGATCGCCGATATCGTGGGCTCATGTAAAAAACCTGTGTTCATCATCCCCGGAAATCACGATCCGCTCGTTCCTGGTTCTGTCTGGGATCATCCCGGGTGGAAAGCAGCAAATAACGTATGCGTTATCAAAGAGGAAGCACTTATTCAAATTCCTGGCGGAACGCTTTTTCCCTGTCCGGTGTTCGAAAAACATTCAGGACGCAATCCTGCGGCATGGATTCCAAACGAGCCAAAAGATCATATTCGAATTGGAATGGCCCACGGGACCGTCGAGGGAATACGGCAAGACGAGCCTGACTACCCAATACCCAGGGACGCTGCGCAGAAATTGGAATTAGATTACTTGGCCCTCGGACATTGGCACTCCTATGCGAATTATGCCGGATCTGATGGTATTTCTCGGATGGCTTATTCCGGGACTCATGAGACAACGAGGTTTGGAGAAAGAGACAGCGGCAATGTGCTTATTGTAGAGATTACTGCGCCAAAGGCACCCCCCGTTATTACATGCATCAGAACAGGCTGCTTCGACTGGGTCTCGGTAGAGAAGGAAGTCCGCACTCAGTACGATCTTCAATCAATTCGTGAATATATCGAGTCGATCACAAGTCCCGAAAATACGCTTGTAGAGATCCAGCTGTCAGGCCTTCTTCTCGTCAGCGGACAGGCGGAGCTCGATCACATCAAGCAAATTTTGAGTTCAAGATTCCTCTGGGGGAGCCTCGACGTATCAAATTTGCGGCCGTCTCCCGAAGATGGAGCCTGGATAGAGAACCTTCCCCCCGGGATCATCCAAGATGCTGCGACAAGGCTGCGTGACAATCACGAAATTCCTCCAGAGGTCAGCACTCAAGCGCTCATGGAGCTCTATGCAATCGTCGGGGAGGTCACGAAATGATCGTCCGAGCAATAACGGTTTCCGGCTGGCGGTGCATTTTAGAAGAGGTGGAGGTAGGGCCTTTTGGAGACGGAATCAATGTGATTCACGCCCCAAATGGCACAGGGAAGTCGAGGCTTTTTGAGGCCCTCCAACGTGCATTGCTTGACGGGCACAAGGTGAGCGGAAGAGATGTCGAATCAATCCGGCCATGGGGCAGGCTTGTTGCTCCCAGGGTGACTGTTCAATTCATGCACAATGGACAGGACTACCGGATAACGAAGCAGTTTCTCGACAGCCCCATCGCCTTGCTGGAAAGAAGAGAAAACGGGCACTATCGACGCTTGGCGGAGGGGGCGGCTGCAGATGAACAGACACGAGAGATATTGACGAAAAATCCTCCCGGACGTGGCTTGGCCAGACTTGATAACTGGGGTCTCGCTCAGATTCTCTGGGCCTCACAAGGAAATTTGGCCATCAGCTCTCTTTCCGGTGATGTAATCGATAACATCCGGCATATGCTCTGTGCACAAATTTCCAGCACATTCACAGGCCCGATAGAAAAGCGTATAGAGGATCTCTATCTGCAATATTACACCGCGAAAGGCAAGCTCAAGACAGGCAAGGATGCGCCCAGAGTAATTCATCTCAAAGAACAGCTCACTGAAGCTTACCATGCCAAGCAGGAAACATACGATCAGTATTTGGCTTTCGAAGGAGCTGCACGGCGGGTTGAAGATCTTCGATCCCGGCGTGCGCAAGCCCGTCACGAAGTTGAGGAGATATCAAGGGCGCTTCGAAATGCTCGTATTGCTGCAGAAGGTTATAGAAAACTGGCCGTTGAAAGAGACAAAACATCTGAACGGGTGCGTTCCGCAGAAGCTCAGTATGGGGAGTTGAGACAAAGGATTGACCTCATCAAGGGAATCGAAAAGGATTTGGATGATTCCAACAATAAGCTGCAATCACTGGAAAAGGATATACCGTTAAAGGATAAGGAGCTTCAGGATCGAGAGAAGGATACCGCAAGGCTAAAGGCCGCCCTAGAAGATGTACGCAAGGGCCGTGAAGATGTTGATGCCTTGGGACAACTTGCTGACAGAGCACGTCGGTTCAATGAATGCAGAAAAGAATTACAGGAAATGGACGGTCTGATTTCCAATATCAGAAAGTCTGAGAAAGCGTTAAACCATAGCTGGCAGAGGCGCAATAAACTGGTTGCTCCTGATTCAAAGACACTGAAGTCGATCCAGAGGCATGTGAAGGATCGCGACGATGCGCAGGTGCGGATTGATGCATCTTTGATCACGCTGGAAGTCGTACCCTATAAAGACGGTGTAATTGATGTCATAACTGGAGAGACAAAAGGCTCTCTACCAGCAAAGGCCGGAGTACCGGCTCAGGTCAAAGGCTCACCAGAGGTTGTGGCCGATCTCCACCAAATCGCCAGGATACGCGCATGGGGACCATCTGACTCAGTTGAGACACATAGAACCTTGAAGGCAAAGTCCGAACAGAAGCTAAGGGAGCTCACTGAACCATTCGGCACCTTAAATATCGAAGAATTGGAGCTGCTTACAGAGAAAGCGAAAAATCTTGATAGGAGCATAGCCGAGGCTGATATCAAGCTGCAGACGTTGCTGTCTGGGCGATCTTCCGATGAGGTACAGCAGGAACGAAATGCTCTGGAAATCAGATATCAGTGTTTTCTCGAGACCCAGCCGGACTGGGAGAATACCCCACCGGACGTTGAGGCTCTGGAAGCGCAAGCAAGAGATAAGAAGGATTCTTTTGACTCTCGTGTAAAACAATGTGAGTTTGAATGGGAGAGGGCACAAAACGCACTTTCAGCCGTTGCCGCACAGAAGGATACACTGACTCAACGTATTGATGATGCAAAGAAAAAGGTCAAATCCCTAGTTGATAAACGCGATGAGATCGTCAGTGACAACAAGCCTCTTAAAGAGATGGAGAACGATTTGCAGCAGATCTCTATGAAATGGGACGCTGCCAGAGGACGTTTCAAAGAAATTGAAGATCAGCTTCACGAATATGGAGATAACCCTGTTGAGCTAGTCGAACGGCTTGAAAACAATCTCGAATCAGTTGGCCAAGAGTCTGATAAAGCGCGTGAAGAAGAAATACGTGAAGAGGCTCGGCTGGAAAATCTTTCTGCTCAGGGGCCCTATTCGAGGATGGTTCAAGCTGAAGAGCATGTCAGTCAGCTTGAGGAAGAAATCAAACACGAAGAACTGCGCATCGAGGCAATTCGGCTCCTGCATGAAACAGTGGCTAAATGTAAAGCCGATACGATCGCTGCAGTTTCAAAGCCGGTAGAAGATAAGGCCAGCAGAACATTACAGAGAATAGCTGGCCGACGATTGAGGAGGATAGCGATTGGAGATGCCTTCATCCCCACTGCAGTGATGCCCGGTTCCATTGAGGAACCCGTAGATCTGGACAGCTTGTCCGGAGGAGAACAGGAGCAACTATATCTGGCAACACGATTGGCACTGGCCGAGATTCTCGGGAAGGATGAGCGACAGATGGTCGTTCTGGATGATGTGTTGACGGCCACAGATGCCGGACGTCTTGCCCGGGTGATGGGTGTTCTGGAAGATGCTGCCCAGCAGCTACAAATTCTTATCCTGACCTGCCACCCAGAGCGATACCGGACATTGAAAAACACGCAATTTTTCGACTTGGAGGCTCTGATGCGAGGAGCAGCCTGCGAGAAGGTTGCCCTATAAGAAAGTCTATAAGAGAGGATGATATATCAGGAACATATCAAGTAGGGCAAATGAATGGAAGGAATAATACATATGCATTGTAAATATAAATTAATTGCCAGGAGGATCCTTGCATGGGATTTAATAGAGAGAACAAAACGCTCAGGAGAGTTAGTTCACCATCAGCTTTACCAACCTCACTAAAGCTGGATGACGATCAAAGAGAATTCTGTAAGGTGTCAGGTGGGGCTGTACGGTTACTTGCACCTGCAGGGTGCGGGAAAACCCACTCTCTTTTATGGAGATGTCTACATCTCCTTGAGAAATCCGATAAGGAAAAACCTCGATTTCTCCTCTTTACGTTCACCCGTGCAGCAAGTGATGAGCTTCGCGATCGCATAAAGAATGATAAAGCATTTCAGTCCATTGCTCCCTTCGTCACTATAACCACATTGAATTCATGGGGTTTTCGTCAATTAAAGTCCAACAGGCATAACTTGAAGCTAATTGTAGAAAAGGCACTTAGATACACCTGTGTGAATAATATACTGCAACCTGTCTGGCAAAAGCACCAATACATCCGTGATGTGCTGACAGATAAGAAACGTCAATCTAAGGCAACGCATGAGCTGATGGATATTATTGATCAATTGAAGACTCTCGGCTTTCGCCATGATTATGTTCAAAGTGAAAAGCATCTTGCAGAGCATATCGGCTGGTTAGTCAAATCTGGCATGATGAAGCATGTAGAAGCAGTGATACAGCGGCTGATTGATATGGAGATTCTTCAAAGGGAGGATATAATAAAAGAACTCCAGGTAAATTTCATCGAATTTTGGAAAGAAGCATGCGAGCTCTTATACCAGTCTGCGTTTATCACCCTCGAAGACCAGAAATACTGGCCATTAATCGAGCTAGAAAAGCATCTCCGTGGAAAGAAGTATACATCCGGAGGAGGCAGGTTTCACCACATCCTTGTTGATGAGTTCCAGGACATCAATCCCTTAGATCTCAATCTCCTGAAAGCTATTGCTGCAGTAAACAAGGCTGAACTTACCATTGTAGGAGATGACGACCAGGCAATATATGAGTGGCGTGGAGCCACTCCTTCTTTCATTCTGAACCCGGATGATTACCTGGATGGCAAGTATACCACTTGTATTTTGGGTACGAATTACCGCTCACCAAAAAATATCGTTGAACTCTCCCAAAAGCTAATAGCTCACAATAAGAGACGTGTTTCTAAGAAAGTGAAAGCATTCTCCACCTCGCAGGCTCAAGTGAGTGCTGTTCTTCTCCACGGCCTGACTGATTCGGTAGAGTACGTTCTGGGTCTTGTGCAAGACTTGTTGAGAGAAAATGACTGTAAAAATATTGCCATCATCGGCCGAAAACGCAGCCAAATTATTCCATACCAAATCATATTCGCAGGCCAGAATATTCCCTTCTATGCAGCAGAGGATCTCCAGGTTTTTCTGAGTGCAGCGTTCAATGAACTCAAGGATATTCTGGCAATCAGGGCACGTGCAGGCATGGGCAGTATTGCAGGATTTAATCCAGTCAACGATCTGCTCAAGCTCTGTGATAAGATTAAAGGTTCATCACACGGA
>Ga0255345_1002981_pt1 | contig 20438 bp, 13 predicted proteins | sample wastewater_treat_6_FD_192415 | JGI IMG/M metagenome (GOLD analysis project Ga0255345, IMG submission 192415) | Wastewater microbial communities from Lulu Island WWTP, Vancouver, Canada - plant20 | ecosystem: Engineered > WWTP > Wastewater > Unclassified | place: Canada: Vancouver, British...
AATAAAAAACGATGTATTGTTGTTACCGTTTTTGCTGCACCATTGTTACCATTTTTGTCGTACTATTGTTACCATTATTGCTGCACTGTGATTACCGATTTTGTTGTATTTCTAATTTCTTGTTACAGTTTTCGCAAAAGTACATGAAAAAAGAGATATTTCCAAGCGTGCTATCTTTCAGGAGTCGGTATAATTTCAATTCCTTCTGGTGCGATTAAGAGAAAAGGAATACGCTCGCGAGGTGAATACGCTCGAGCATTTCAATTCCTTCTGGTGCGATTAAGAGCTCCAGATGCACTCACAGGAATGGTAGAACACATGAATATTTCAATTCCTTCTGGTGCGATTAAGAGGAAATCCCGAGTATATTAAAAGCAAATACTTATTTTATTTCAATTCCTTCTGGTGCGATTAAAAGCGTTTTGCGTAATGTTTATGCCATGCCCGGCAGCACATTTCAATTCCTTCTGGTGCGATTAAAAGTACGCAAGACGATGAATAAAAAAACAGTGGATAAGATTTCAATTCCTTCTGGTGCGATTAAAAGACTCATAGATACAATTTCAGGATCTGCCGTTGACATATTTCAATTCCTTCTGGTGCGATTAAAAGTCCTTTTGCGACTCAAGGAATGTTCTGGCAATTTCTTATTTCAATTCCTTCTGGTGCGATTAAAAGATTCTGACGGTCGTCCGGATGATAGCGACAAATCGGGATTTCAATTCCTTCTGGTGCGATTAAAAGAGCCGAGCAAAAAGGAGCTTTTTACGGATTAACGGAATTTCAATTCCTTCTGGTGCGATTAAAAGAATTCAAACAATAACTCTTTATCAACATCAACCATAAATTTCAATTCCTTCTGGTGCGATTAAAAGGCTGATTTCATACCAGGAACAAATCGATTTGGCAAGTTTCAATTCCTTCTGGTGCGATTAAAAGAAATATGTCATTTAGTGCACAAAATTCAATTACGCTGTTTCAATTCCTTCTGGTGCGATTAAGAGACTGTTGTCTTACCTGATCACATGCAAGGAAGTCGTATTTCAATTCCTTCTGGTGCGATTAAGAGCATTTGAATTAGTTTTAGCTAATGGCCTTAATATAATATTTCAATTCCTTCTGGTGCGATTAAGAGTCAGAAAATTAGTTTCTTTCAACGGGAAAAGGGTTATTTCAATTCCTTCTGGTGCGATTAAGAGGAAAATAGAAGAGTTGGAAAACGAACTTGAAAAGAGAATTTCAATTCCTTCTGGTGCGATTAAGAGCTTTACATTCACAACACAGGTCAATTATTCTGTTAGATTTCAATTCCTTCTGGTGCGATTAAGAGATAATATTGCCATGCCGCAAAGTTACGTTACGGCGGCATTTCAATTCCTTCTGGTGCGATTAAGAGAATGAACGATTTCACAAAATACGGCTCCAACACGTTCAATTTCAATTCCTTCTGGTGCGATTAAGAGAATTTGTGTTTTTCCCTTTCGGTACCAAACACTTTATTTCAATTCCTTCTGGTGCGATTAAGAGAAGCTTACAAGGGCATCAAACTGGTTTTGTGACAGATTTCAATTCCTTCTGGTGCGATTAAGAGATTTCTTTATTCATAACTTACCTTCCCTCCTTAATGAAATTTCAATTCCTTCTGGTGCGATTAAGAGGTAATTATTAATTCACAAAAAAATACAGAAGATTAATTTCAATTCCTTCTGGTGCGATTAAGAGGCTTATCGTTGGCCCGAGCGGAAGCGGAAAAACATATTTCAATTCCTTCTGGTGCGATTAAGAGGGTAACCGGCTGTTCCTGAGCTGCAAGATAATCGTATTTCAATTCCTTCTGGTGCGATTAAGAGATCAAGATTCCTCCTGAACATTCCTTCTTTGACTGTATTTCAATTCCTTCTGGTGCGATTAAGAGTTAATGCCCTTCTATCGCAAACTTTCGTAACTGTCGAATTTCAATTCCTTCTGGTGCGATTAAGAGCATGCCACGCTTGATAGCTGTTTTGGGGATGTCACCATTTCAATTCCTTCTGGTGCGATTAAGAGATGTGAAAACTGAAGATATCTCGGCCGATACGATTATATTTCAATTCCTTCTGGTGCGATTAAGAGCTCCACTTAACCCAGCTCTCACACATAAGTTAAGATTTCAATTCCTTCTGGTGCGATTAAGAGCTGGCAATTTTTTTGGGAGTTTCGTAATAGTTGTTACCATTTCAATTCCTTCTGGTGCGATTAAGAGACCAATTGTCGATGCAATATCTCCGGAAGGAAATATATTTCAATTCCTTCTGGTGCGATTAAGAGGATCCCGTTTTGCGTACCTTACCGTTTTACACGATCAAATTTCAATTCCTTCTGGTGCGATTAAGAGTACAGCATTGTAATTCTCAAACAAACCGCGTTGAAATTTCAATTCCTTCTGGTGCGATTAAGAGGATCTTTTTCGATGTTGCGAACGCTCACGAACTGTATTTCAATTCCTTCTGGTGCGATTAAGAGGATCTTTTTCGATGTTGCGAACGCTCACGAACTGTATTTCAATTCCTTCTGGTGCGATTAAGAGTTTCCATCATCGAATTTAATCACGCAAAAGTATATCTAATTTCAATTCCTTCTGGTGCGATTAAGAGGGAGAGACGACTATTGAAACATGTTCTATTCTTTCTTATTTCAATTCCTTCTGGTGCGATTAAGAGAATGCTTGCATGTGTAAATCTATTCTCCTATCTTATTTCAATTCCTTCTGGTGCGATTAAGAGCCTGTTCGGAAAGCGGATCCGAAAAGTAGTAACGCATTTCAATTCCTTCTGGTGCGATTAAGAGGAGAAAACAGCATCCACCTGGGCGGAAGTAAGACGATATTTCAATTCCTTCTGGTGCGATTAAGAGTTGATGGTGCGCATCAGCATCAGATAGCCGTTTCGGAATTTCAATTCCTTCTGGTGCGATTAAGAGGCTTCCGCCCCGGACTTGAACCGGGGAGTATGACGTTATTTCAATTCCTTCTGGTGCGATTAAGAGGACAAAAGCCACAAGCAATAATTTCAAAGAATTCTCGACATTTCAATTCCTTCTGGTGCGATTAAGAGTCCTATTAATGAGACTAACCTTCAAGATGTAAATTAATTTCAATTCCTTCTGGTGCGATTAAGAGAAAAATATCAAAGAGGTTAATACCGATAATCCTCATTTCAATTCCTTCTGGTGCGATTAAGAGTTCCAATCCCGAAAGCAAAACCCATCTTGCCATTCGCAATTTCAATTCCTTCTGGTGCGATTAAGAGCGCGGCTGCCATGGCCTTGCCGTCTTGCTTTTGTTATTTCAATTCCTTCTGGTGCGATTAAGAGCCGATTTGGTGGTGGGCATATCGGTAGTGTAGAGTTATTTCAATTCCTTCTGGTGCGATTAAGAGGCAGATGAAAGACTATCTCGCAGGGATGCAGGATATTTCAATTCCTTCTGGTGCGATTAAGAGGAGCAGAAGGACAAAGACATTAAGTCGGCTATATATTTCAATTCCTTCTGGTGCGATTAAGAGCAAAGATACCCGGCGTAGATGGGCCTACCTTTGTGCATTTCAATTCCTTCTGGTGCGATTAAGAGAAAAGAAGAAACAAAAGGACAAACAGCATTACCAGATTTCAATTCCTTCTGGTGCGATTAAGAGATAAAGATAAGGTCAATGTCTGAAGACGTCTTCACACGAATTTCAATTCCTTCTGGTGCGATTAAGAGCGTTTCCCCTTTTTACGAATGATTGCGCCCTTACGTAATTTCAATTCCTTCTGGTGCGATTAAGAGTTTCAAGATGTGCTTGAAATAACGTTGCTTTGTACTCACATTTCAATTCCTTCTGGTGCGATTAAGAGATTTCTTCGAGATACGCTTTCCCTTCGATCGTATTGATATTTCAATTCCTTCTGGTGCGATTAAGAGACACGATTACGGGTATTATCTGCAATATGAACCGTTATTTCAATTCCTTCTGGTGCGATTAAGAGGAAGTCGAAACAAGGAATCCATTTAAGGCCCTTGTCAAATTTCAATTCCTTCTGGTGCGATTAAGAGGCTACGATTGTACATTCAAATATAAAATTAATCATTATTTCAATTCCTTCTGGTGCGATTAAGAGCCGGAATCGTTCGTTGCGTTCTATCAATCCAAAAATATTTCAATTCCTTCTGGTGCGATTAAGAGTGCTTTTCGGTGTTCTGCTTTGGCGAATTAACGGCATTTCAATTCCTTCTGGTGCGATTAAGAGGAACAAAGTCTCCTATGATGTTCGTAAAATGATCATTTCAATTCCTTCTGGTGCGATTAAGAGTTTCGATGAATAATGTGCAGCAATTGGACTATGTATATTTCAATTCCTTCTGGTGCGATTAAGAGACATTTCTATTTTGATAATCGTTCTGTTATCAATTTCATTTCAATTCCTTCTGGTGCGATTAAGAGACGAAAGTAGAGCAACGCTATGTAATTCGTACAATCATTTCAATTCCTTCTGGTGCGATTAAGAGGCAGTCCGTCAAATCAACGTCGAGTCCGTCCTCGTCATTTCAATTCCTTCTGGTGCGATTAAGAGCAGGCATTTCTCTGTCGGCAAGCAGTTTGTCTTTCGCATTTCAATTCCTTCTGGTGCGATTAAGAGTCGTCCATTGTGGCATTTATTTTAGCCAGTCTTGCGTATTTCAATTCCTTCTGGTGCGATTAAGAGCTAAATATCCAATTTTAAATCCGGAGTGGTTATTAAATTTCAATTCCTTCTGGTGCGATTAAGAGGCTGAACGTATAGGAGTCAGTACGAGCGATATTATATTTCAATTCCTTCTGGTGCGATTAAGAGACCAACAAAGAACTTGCAGACATGGCAAGCAAAACAATTTCAATTCCTTCTGGTGCGATTAAGAGAATGTGGCGTTTTGGTACCCTTAAACCAGAATGGCATTTCAATTCCTTCTGGTGCGATTAAGAGTGGAATCAAGATGCTATGTGAAAAATACATAGTACATTTCAATTCCTTCTGGTGCGATTAAGAGGAAAGCGTCCGACACTACAAAACAAAAAGCACAATCCCATTTCAATTCCTTCTGGTGCGATTAAGAGTATTGTTCGACATGTTTTCAGGACTTGCAGAAGGATATTTCAATTCCTTCTGGTGCGATTAAGAGGGAACGCCGAAGCTGAAGACACTAAAAGGATTCACGATTTCAATTCCTTCTGGTGCGATTAAGAGAGCCGCCTCTCTTCCAAATCACATACGGGGCTGTACGATTTCAATTCCTTCTGGTGCGATTAAGAGTTGTTGCACGTGAGGAATTAAACAGCCCCACTTACTAATTTCAATTCCTTCTGGTGCGATTAAGAGTTGAACGTGGGCTTTTCCCCTCCAGGTTCGGGAACGTATTTCAATTCCTTCTGGTGCGATTAAGAGCTCGGAAAACAACGGAATGAAAACCTGCTGATAAAAATTTCAATTCCTTCTGGTGCGATTAAGAGCCTTGTTTTCCTGCGCGAATGCCTGTACAATCTCAAATTTCAATTCCTTCTGGTGCGATTAAGAGGTATCAGGATTCACGCGGAACTTGGACAATAGGTTAATTTCAATTCCTTCTGGTGCGATTAAGAGTTTTAGATTGTTTGACGAAAACGGATTCGTTCCACTCATTTCAATTCCTTCTGGTGCGATTAAGAGTATAAATGAACCATTGCGCGGACAATCTTATGTATTTCAATTCCTTCTGGTGCGATTAAGAGTAAAACATGGGACGGGAAAGCCCAACAAACAAATTTATTTCAATTCCTTCTGGTGCGATTAAGAGAAAAACATTCGGAACAGAAGCAGAATCAAATATTTTCATTTCAATTCCTTCTGGTGCGATTAAGAGCCGGATTTTCTTTGCCTTTATTTAAATAGAAACCATATTTCAATTCCTTCTGGTGCGATTAAGAGTTGAAGGAGGTGACGAATATGATAAATTTACTGTATTTCAATTCCTTCTGGTGCGATTAAGAGCCATCCGTTTATTTGCCCTGTAACAAAGATTTTCATTTCAATTCCTTCTGGTGCGATTAAGAGTCTAAACAGTTTTTCCGGTTCATTCAAATAACCTTTCATTTCAATTCCTTCTGGTGCGATTAAGAGCCTGCTCGATCCACTCCCACTTCTTTTGAATTCGGTCATTTCAATTCCTTCTGGTGCGATTAAGAGAGACCAAAGCCTTGACTTGGAAACACCTAATGTTTCATTTCAATTCCTTCTGGTGCGATTAAGAGGCTCCCATTTCGTCTATTTTAGAGAAGGGGATTTCCATTTCAATTCCTTCTGGTGCGATTAAGAGAAGCCGAATACAACAATGGGAAATATTATATTGACCATTTCAATTCCTTCTGGTGCGATTAAGAGTAAAGTTCAACCAGTCATAGCAGTTCACCTCAATGTCATTTCAATTCCTTCTGGTGCGATTAAGAGTCCGAAAATGAACCTGAATTCAAAACATTCAAAAACATATTTCAATTCCTTCTGGTGCGATTAAGAGTGTTTGGCATCAAGTGCGATTAATTCTTCCAAGAAATTTCAATTCCTTCTGGTGCGATTAAGAGTAAGTTGAGCCAGATCCTTATACAACTTTCGTAAATATTTCAATTCCTTCTGGTGCGATTAAGAGCATCGCCAGTTTTCTTTTTCTGTACGTAAACATATATATTTCAATTCCTTCTGGTGCGATTAAGAGATCGTAACGTCTGCCTGCGTCGTGCTGTATATCGACATTTCAATTCCTTCTGGTGCGATTAAGAGACGTTCCTCGTCCGAAATAAAACCCAGCGTGATGTCGTATTTCAATTCCTTCTGGTGCGATTAAGAGGTCGTACGTTTCCTGTTGTATCCATCTCTGTTTCTCATTTCAATTCCTTCTGGTGCGATTAAGAGTACACAAACGTTTCCAGCGGACTCATATCCACATCCATTTCAATTCCTTCTGGTGCGATTAAGAGAAGTTGGAGACTTCATTATGGCAGACGAAGGAGCTAATTTCAATTCCTTCTGGTGCGATTAAGAGTTCGTGCCGAACGTGCACATACTGTCATTAAGAAGTAATTTCAATTCCTTCTGGTGCGATTAAGAGTCTCGAACGCTGTTGGCATGTCACAAACACCAGACTATTTCAATTCCTTCTGGTGCGATTAAGAGCAGAGGCTATTCTCCAAAAAACAATCGAAATAACCGTATTTCAATTCCTTCTGGTGCGATTAAGAGATGAAAACCGATATGGAAAAGATAAAATTAGTATTTGCATTTCAATTCCTTCTGGTGCGATTAAGAGATTTCAACAGCTTGAAGTAGCCTTCGAGACTATGCTCATTTCAATTCCTTCTGGTGCGATTAAGAGTCAAGGACGCCTCTATACTCAAGACCTCAATCAATTTTTATTTCAATTCCTTCTGGTGCGATTAAGAGGTGTTTAAAACGGTTTCACCTATGTATAGCATTGTCATTTCAATTCCTTCTGGTGCGATTAAGAGTATTTCGGTGATGATTACGCTCCGATACAAATTCCGCATTTCAATTCCTTCTGGTGCGATTAAGAGGAAAGGAATATCACCTTTTGCGCTTTCAAAGAGAGGGATTTCAATTCCTTCTGGTGCGATTAAGAGAGCCGTTTGACGCAGAGCAGATAAGACTTAAAAATATTTCAATTCCTTCTGGTGCGATTAAGAGTAATCCATTTGCAACTTCAAGCACTTTTGTACCGATATTTCAATTCCTTCTGGTGCGATTAAGAGAGAAGAGTTAACAACAAAGATGCACGCTGAATTCATATTTCAATTCCTTCTGGTGCGATTAAGAGTAAGTAAGATATTAAATAAAGTTAAATTCAACTATTATTTCAATTCCTTCTGGTGCGATTAAGAGAGTTACACTCTTTAACCGCTAACTTGCTACAGAAAAATTTCAATTCCTTCTGGTGCGATTAAGAGGCGGAGTTGGATATACGACAGGAGCAAATTAACGCTAATTTCAATTCCTTCTGGTGCGATTAAGAGGAAGGATATGTAAAAGAGATCATTTTCGGGGAATAATTTCAATTCCTTCTGGTGCGATTAAGAGAATGCGTCGTTAACGGGTACGTTAATGCTTAAATTAATTTCAATTCCTTCTGGTGCGATTAAGAGAAAGAAGAGTTAACAACAAAGATGCACGCTGAATTCATATTTCAATTCCTTCTGGTGCGATTAAGAGGCGCATAGCTCGTAAATCGTTCACGTAAATCGTTTATTTCAATTCCTTCTGGTGCGATTAAGAGAAGCCCTTATATTTACTTACCGACGACTCCATAAATTTCAATTCCTTCTGGTGCGATTAAGAGCTTTTTGCTGCTGCTTGAGTATTTTATACTCTTCATATTTCAATTCCTTCTGGTGCGATTAAGAGTATAATTTTCGATAGACCGATTAATTCTGTCAGCTGAATTTCAATTCCTTCTGGTGCGATTAAGAGACTGTCTCCAAAAGTGATTCTGCCGTTGCATCTTCATTTCAATTCCTTCTGGTGCGATTAAGAGTATGACTATGACGAAGATGGCAACAAGATAACCGAGATTTCAATTCCTTCTGGTGCGATTAAGAGATCATATCCGACTTAGAAAAGTTTAAGGCTTCTGCATTTCAATTCCTTCTGGTGCGATTAAGAGAAAAAGAGAAATCCGTATAAAATCATTGCGCAGCGATTTCAATTCCTTCTGGTGCGATTAAGAGTTAATTGTCGGAGGATCGCGCGGTGGCGGAAAGACATTTCAATTCCTTCTGGTGCGATTAAGAGATAGGTGCTGCGATGGGAGAAGTTGCCGGTTGGGTATTTCAATTCCTTCTGGTGCGATTAAGAGGTTAGTGATGTTCTTACACAACTTAAAACTGTCGAATTTCAATTCCTTCTGGTGCGATTAAGAGAGCATTGAATGTAACAGCATTAGATGCAAATAACTTATTTCAATTCCTTCTGGTGCGATTAAGAGTTGAATTTGCACGTAATACCGAAGACTTTAGTAATATTTCAATTCCTTCTGGTGCGATTAAGAGTTGGATGATAATTGGATGACATTAGATTTGCGCATATTTCAATTCCTTCTGGTGCGATTAAGAGACGAAGGTATGATTTCAACGTGTTTGATGATGAAAAATTTCAATTCCTTCTGGTGCGATTAAGAGCCGAATCAGGTCTTGTAAATAGTCAGATAATTGACAAATTTCAATTCCTTCTGGTGCGATTAAGAGCCTCTGCTACCAAACTCCAAATACCTCGCACAATCATTTCAATTCCTTCTGGTGCGATTAAGAGCATGACATCGAACAGTTGCAAGTACAATCAGAAGTTATTTCAATTCCTTCTGGTGCGATTAAGAGATAAGATTGACAGGGAGCGCAAGATCTCCGCACGACATTTCAATTCCTTCTGGTGCGATTAAGAGTGAACGGTGAGAGGCAAGCGGATTATTCAGACCCGGATTTCAATTCCTTCTGGTGCGATTAAGAGCTTATCGTTGCCCCGAAGTTCGTCGCGCTTAACGTGATTTCAATTCCTTCTGGTGCGATTAAGAGTTTCCATTGCGATTACAACACCAGATAAGATTATCAATTTCAATTCCTTCTGGTGCGATTAAGAGCAAAGAATTGTTTAGGGTAACAAAAAATCAGATAATAATTTCAATTCCTTCTGGTGCGATTAAGAGAATATATTAGGTATTCGTTTTTCCTTATACCTTTTTATTTCAATTCCTTCTGGTGCGATTAAGAGCAGGAAATTCTTCAAAGATTAGATACCTCTTATCAGATTTCAATTCCTTCTGGTGCGATTAAGAGCGTTAAACACTGCCAACGACACTCTTTCCTCGATAATTTCAATTCCTTCTGGTGCGATTAAGAGGACCGAAGAGGGAGCGTAATCAGATGTTCTATCGAATTTCAATTCCTTCTGGTGCGATTAAGAGAACCAAAGTCAAGCCCGAATTTATAATCTCCTCCATTTCAATTCCTTCTGGTGCGATTAAGAGTTTCTTGTCGTGCTGCTTCGGCAGTATTTCTTTCATTTCAATTCCTTCTGGTGCGATTAAGAGTCCAAGCTATATGTTATGCTCGACCACACGGCTATAATTTCAATTCCTTCTGGTGCGATTAAGAGTTTTACGACGTAACATCAGAATTTAGATATTCGTTATTTCAATTCCTTCTGGTGCGATTAAGAGTCTTCACAACGTCGAATTGATTAATCACGAAATGAAATTTCAATTCCTTCTGGTGCGATTAAGAGTATCAGAACCGTTTCAGGCTTAACCTCATCAATGTAGATTTCAATTCCTTCTGGTGCGATTAAGAGCAGGAATATCTAAAAACAATTGATGAGATAGAACTAATTTCAATTCCTTCTGGTGCGATTAAGAGTGGAACGATCGAAGTCGATCAATATAAATCGCTTAATTTCAATTCCTTCTGGTGCGATTAAGAGTTCTACCACTACATCGGCAATTAATTATACAACTACATTTCAATTCCTTCTGGTGCGATTAAGAGTGAAAGAACATCCTGAAATCAATGAAAGCGATTACTATTTCAATTCCTTCTGGTGCGATTAAGAGAGTCTTACCCATAGCAGGCCTTGCGGCTATGATATATTTCAATTCCTTCTGGTGCGATTAAGAGTATTTGGTCGTCGATACGGTTACCGATATTGAGGTATTTCAATTCCTTCTGGTGCGATTAAGAGGTGTCTATCCTGAATCGCTCTCTCCACTTTATCGATATTTCAATTCCTTCTGGTGCGATTAAGAGAGCACCGACGGGATCGATCATCGAGTTTTTCTCGGCATTTCAATTCCTTCTGGTGCGATTAAGAGTGATTCAATGTACGGAGAATTTGAAACGCCTATGTAATTTCAATTCCTTCTGGTGCGATTAAGAGCGCGAAAGGCTTCCGTTCTTAATATCGCGTATCAGCAATTTCAATTCCTTCTGGTGCGATTAAGAGACAAAGTCGTTGCCAATTCTTATCTTTTTCATAATTACATTTCAATTCCTTCTGGTGCGATTAAGAGAATGCGAAGAACAAAGCTGAAGTCGTAGAATACAGGTATTTCAATTCCTTCTGGTGCGATTAAGAGAGATTGAGCCTGACAATAAGCTTGATCCAAATGCAAATTTCAATTCCTTCTGGTGCGATTAAGAGAAATTGGCATCGTGCCACCAAGAAGGTATATCGCAAATTTCAATTCCTTCTGGTGCGATTAAGAGAATTTGGATCGATGCCGAGTTCACCTGAAATCTTTAATTTCAATTCCTTCTGGTGCGATTAAGAGTGCAGGCCGAAGTGAAGGAATCTGAAGTTGAAAAGAATTTCAATTCCTTCTGGTGCGATTAAGAGCGACAAAAGTTTAATAAATGTACTAATATGTAAAAAATTTCAATTCCTTCTGGTGCGATTAAGAGCAGATCCTTACGGTCTCGGCTTGACGGCAAAGATGATTTCAATTCCTTCTGGTGCGATTAAGAGGCACATCGATAACGGAAAGTTGGTTGGTTGGAGGAATTTCAATTCCTTCTGGTGCGATTAAGAGTATCGTATGTGTCTTCAAATAAGCATCTGTTTGATCATTTCAATTCCTTCTGGTGCGATTAAGAGATCGATGTAGTACTCAACCTTTATATCCGTTTCGTTATTTCAATTCCTTCTGGTGCGATTAAGAGGCCAATATGATAAGCATAAGTCGTTTAGGTATAGTATTTCAATTCCTTCTGGTGCGATTAAGAGACAGTCTTCTCAAGTCCGTCGATCTTTTCCTGTGCCATTTCAATTCCTTCTGGTGCGATTAAGAGTTTTAAGCCAGACATACGGCAAAAAAGTTGACAGCCATTTCAATTCCTTCTGGTGCGATTAAGAGGCCGTACCTATGGTTATAGTCCTCCCCCTAATGAATTTCAATTCCTTCTGGTGCGATTAAGAGTTGTTAAGCTGATACGCAGTCCACGTATCATACAAAAATTTCAATTCCTTCTGGTGCGATTAAGAGTCTCGATTCTCGTATTACACCATTACTTATTAGTGTTATTTCAATTCCTTCTGGTGCGATTAAGAGTTAGACAATCATCCCCTATCTTTGGATGATATGGAGTATTTCAATTCCTTCTGGTGCGATTAAGAGAGCGATTCGAATTCGTGAATTTTTTGCCATTTTCGATATTTCAATTCCTTCTGGTGCGATTAAGAGCTGGCGGAATTGTATCGAATGAACAAAAGTTTTGGCTATTTCAATTCCTTCTGGTGCGATTAAGAGCAGCGCGCGAAGATGTTTTCGATAGCGCACGACATTTATTTCAATTCCTTCTGGTGCGATTAAGAGAAGCGGCTTGAGCGGTTACGGCTATCCGTATCCGATATTTCAATTCCTTCTGGTGCGATTAAGAGTATCGAGAGCGAAATATTCGTTATTCCTTTGCGTAATTTCAATTCCTTCTGGTGCGATTAAGAGGATGGATGAAGATAAAAAGATTTATTCCGAAAAATATTTCAATTCCTTCTGGTGCGATTAAGAGACTTAATGAAATGTTTGCAAAACATCTAATTAGAGGATTTCAATTCCTTCTGGTGCGATTAAGAGTACCTGTTTGCTCATCGATGTCGCGAAATTCTGAAGTTTTCAATTCCTTCTGGTGCGATTAAGAGGTAGTAAGCGCAGCAATCGCCGCTACCGCAATTCCTATTTTTCAATTCCTTCTGGTGCGATTAAGAGAGTTTGTCGCTAACCATTTGCCGTAATTTCGGATCATTTTCAATTCCTTCTGGTGCGATTAAGAGACAGTCCGTCAGATCAACGTCCAACCCGTCTTCGTCCTTTCAATTCCTTCTGGTGCGATTAAGAGGATAAACATCCACCCACGTCTTCATTCGTCCTTTGTACTTTCAATTCCTTCTGGTGCGATTAAGAGACTCACTCGGTATCGACCGAGACGTTACATAACATACCTTTCAATTCCTTCTGGTGCGATTAAGAGTTATATCAATAGAGAGAACGATTATTGATGAAGACCTTTCAATTCCTTCTGGTGCGATTAAGAGTTAGTCATCTACAAATTGATACGCAGATAATTTGATCTTTCAATTCCTTCTGGTGCGATTAAGAGCTTATCTTTCGGATATTCTGATGTTCTTCTCCTCGACACTTTCAATTCCTTCTGGTGCGATTAAGAGTTCTATTTCATCTGGTATTTCGTAATCGTCTTCTTCTTTCAATTCCTTCTGGTGCGATTAAGAGTCGTAATAAGTCGTTTCTTTAACTCGCTTCATCCTGATCTTTCAATTCCTTCTGGTGCGATTAAGAGCAATTTCTCTCGATGCATGCCATACATAGATAGCTCCTTTCAATTCCTTCTGGTGCGATTAAGAGTCAATCCGACATCGCAGTTTTGGCTTGAGGATTGGCCTTTCAATTCCTTCTGGTGCGATTAAGAGTTCTCCTGTCGATGTGCAGTCAAAGGTTTTTGTTCGCTTTCAATTCCTTCTGGTGCGATTAAGAGGACGATATCGATCGTGCCCGTAAGTTTCAGCCCGCTTTCAATTCCTTCTGGTGCGATTAAGAGAAGGCTTGCGCTGCCATTACAACAAACGCACAGGACTTTCAATTCCTTCTGGTGCGATTAAGAGAAAATAATATTTACAAAATTGGCGAAGTTCTTTATTCTTTCAATTCCTTCTGGTGCGATTAAGAGACGATTTCGATTTGCGAAATGCGTATTTCGTTTGCGCCTTTCAATTCCTTCTGGTGCGATTAAGAGGTATTATGTGTCGAAAATCAGATATTCGTGAACTCACTTTCAATTCCTTCTGGTGCGATTAAGAGACACTTGCAAACAACATACTTCTTTCCGAATTTCTGAACTTTCAATTCCTTCTGGTGCGATTAAGAGTTATTAAAGGTACAGCAACAGCGCCATGATACAGGTCTTTCAATTCCTTCTGGTGCGATTAAGAGTCGACAAGGCGAATGTTGCAACTCCTTATCTTTACGTCTTTCAATTCCTTCTGGTGCGATTAAGAGCAGGACTTAAATATTTGAAGCTTGACGATACGGCTATCTTTCAATTCCTTCTGGTGCGATTAAGAGAAATACGAGGAAAAGTCATTACAGCGCTTTCAACGTCTTTCAATTCCTTCTGGTGCGATTAAGAGTCGATTCTTTTAAAAATACTCTAAATTATTTCGTACTTTCAATTCCTTCTGGTGCGATTAAGAGGGAAAGGAATCCAATTATTACCAGGTATGAATTTAAATCTTTCAATTCCTTCTGGTGCGATTAAGAGATAATTTTTCTCTCTCCATTTCACGATGTGTTGAACCTTTCAATTCCTTCTGGTGCGATTAAGAGAAGAACAGGTTGAAGAGTTGAACAACTTGTATATGCCTTTCAATTCCTTCTGGTGCGATTAAGAGAATTCTTTAGGTACGAAGTTAGGTACTATCTTTTGTCTTTCAATTCCTTCTGGTGCGATTAAGAGAATACGAGGCAAGATAATTACAGCACTTTCAACGCCTTTCAATTCCTTCTGGTGCGATTAAGAGGAAAGTTTGCGCGACTTCATAGAATATCGGTTACGTACTTTCAATTCCTTCTGGTGCGATTAAGAGCAAAAGATAGGTACGACAGAGACAAAATTGTCGGTCTTTCAATTCCTTCTGGTGCGATTAAGAGGCAGAAATGGAAATTGAGGAAAGAATTTACGATCGACTTTCAATTCCTTCTGGTGCGATTAAGAGGCGAAGTAACGGCTTATGGCGCAACATCTTAATAACTTTCAATTCCTTCTGGTGCGATTAAGAGACGCACGATTTCAAGGTTTATCGAACGTCAGGCGTCTTTCAATTCCTTCTGGTGCGATTAAGAGATGCTGTCAGCTCCCTTCTTTGCAGGCTTAACATCTTTCAATTCCTTCTGGTGCGATTAAGAGGAGGCTGCAAGTAATGCAAACGAAGCTCGATTAGCTATCTTTCAATTCCTTCTGGTGCGATTAAGAGTCGCTTATTCCATACTCGCAATCAATGTGTATTCGTTCTTTCAATTCCTTCTGGTGCGATTAAGAGAAAGACATACGTCGATACTGCAATAGCGAGTTTGGTCTTTCAATTCCTTCTGGTGCGATTAAGAGCTGCGTAGTTTTAATCTCATCGCGAACATTTGTCGACTTTCAATTCCTTCTGGTGCGATTAAGAGAAAGAGTAGGCAAAAAATTTATTAAAATATAAAGTTACTTTCAATTCCTTCTGGTGCGATTAAGAGTAATTTGCTTTGAGCAAGCGTGGTCTATTCTCGAGAACTTTCAATTCCTTCTGGTGCGATTAAGAGCATGCTTGAAATCGTATTCGTTACTATCCTTCCTATCTTTCAATTCCTTCTGGTGCGATTAAGAGAAATACAACGGCGTTATTAAGCAAAGGTTACTAAGCTTTCAATTCCTTCTGGTGCGATTAAGAGAATTTGCTTTGAGCAAGCGTGGTCTATTCTCGAGAACTTTCAATTCCTTCTGGTGCGATTAAGAGAAATATGAAAGCTGCAAGCGAGCGTTTCGTTAAGGACTTTCAATTCCTTCTGGTGCGATTAAGAGGCAGGATTCGATAAAGAAAACATCTGACACAATCGACTTTCAATTCCTTCTGGTGCGATTAAGAGAGGCAAAGCAAAAAGAATATTTGGGGACAATTGAAAACTTTCAATTCCTTCTGGTGCGATTAAGAGTGTAGCAATAACTTCTTCGTCGTCTATAACTCCGTTCTTTCAATTCCTTCTGGTGCGATTAAGAGACGTGTTCGGCAAGAAATAAGCGAACAAACGAAGCCCTTTCAATTCCTTCTGGTGCGATTAAGAGGCACTGTGCTGCCGACGACGCAATACGTCGATTTCGACTTTCAATTCCTTCTGGTGCGATTAAGAGCCTTACACGGTTGAGGTCGTTAAAGAGGTAAACAAGTCTTTCAATTCCTTCTGGTGCGATTAAGAGTCGTATATCACCGTATCTCCTACTTCGCAATAAATCTTTCAATTCCTTCTGGTGCGATTAAGAGCGGGTTTATTGTCTCCATCCACGCAATTATACAGAAACTTTCAATTCCTTCTGGTGCGATTAAGAGATTCAACGATAAAAAAAATCCGTTCGGATTTAAGTCTTTCAATTCCTTCTGGTGCGATTAAGAGGGAAAATTACACGGTTGAATTTAAGATCGGCACGAACTTTCAATTCCTTCTGGTGCGATTAAGAGATTACTTCTTGAGAAATACAAACGATTATTACAAAGCTTTCAATTCCTTCTGGTGCGATTAAGAGACGGTAACTAAAACAGAAAAACATGTAGTTACGATCTTTCAATTCCTTCTGGTGCGATTAAGAGGAAAAAGTGGTAGCTATCGAGATGGCTCTACTTGACTTTCAATTCCTTCTGGTGCGATTAAGAGACGCTTGCTCAAAGCAAATTATCCCTGCTACAATGTACTTTCAATTCCTTCTGGTGCGATTAAGAGCAACAGAAAGCCCCGTAACCATATCCCCTTCTGATAACTTTCAATTCCTTCTGGTGCGATTAAGAGAAGTAAAAAAAAATATGAGAAGCGAATGTTTCGCAATCTTTCAATTCCTTCTGGTGCGATTAAGAGCGACAAAAGTTTAATAAATGTACTAATATGTAAAAACTTTCAATTCCTTCTGGTGCGATTAAGAGCGTTGCAAGCGTGTCAGTAGTTGCATAATTAATTGCCTTTCAATTCCTTCTGGTGCGATTAAGAGTTTAACTTTCCATTGACACCTGCTTGCAAGAAAGCGGTCTTTCAATTCCTTCTGGTGCGATTAAGAGACTTGATAAGTGGGCAGAATCGGTAAACGGTTTCGCCTTTCAATTCCTTCTGGTGCGATTAAGAGTGTCAACGGAAAGTTAAACAATCCTGTTACGTAACCGCTTTCAATTCCTTCTGGTGCGATTAAGAGAGGCAAAACAAAAAGAATATTTGGAGACAATTGAAAACTTTCAATTCCTTCTGGTGCGATTAAGAGTAAATTGACGGAACAATAACATTCACACCCTTACGCTCTTTCAATTCCTTCTGGTGCGATTAAGAGCGGGTTTATTGTCTCCATCCACGCAATTATACAGAAACTTTCAATTCCTTCTGGTGCGATTAAGAGGCTTGTCTCGCTTCATTCTCCCACTCGCGTTCATCGCTTTCAATTCCTTCTGGTGCGATTAAGAGTCGTTTCGCAACGAAAAGGCAACTCACGTAAAGTTACTTTCAATTCCTTCTGGTGCGATTAAGAGGATTTATTGCTACGGCAGTTGTGCCGATGTACATTGTTCTTTCAATTCCTTCTGGTGCGATTAAGAGCAAAAACAATCAAACAAATGTATGACGAACTAAACGCCTTTCAATTCCTTCTGGTGCGATTAAGAGATTTTAGTTACTACCTTCTCTTGAATAATCTGTTTCCTTTCAATTCCTTCTGGTGCGATTAAGAGCCAATCTTGTTCAGCAATTCAGGCGTGAACTCAACGACTTTCAATTCCTTCTGGTGCGATTAAGAGTGGTGAAGTAACTGCTTATGGCGAAACATCTTAATAACTTTCAATTCCTTCTGGTGCGATTAAGAGAAAAACAATCAAACAAATGTATGACGAACTAAACGCCTTTCAATTCCTTCTGGTGCGATTAAGAGCTTCTTCATGTATCTTGTCGAGATGTTAGGAATGAACTTTCAATTCCTTCTGGTGCGATTAAGAGAAATAGATGGTACAATAACATTCACACCCTTACGCTCTTTCAATTCCTTCTGGTGCGATTAAGAGCGGAGTTAAGTCGCTTAAAAGCGACGGATACACATCTTTCAATTCCTTCTGGTGCGATTAAGAGTGTATTAATCGTTGTAAATAACTGATCTTTAGCGGACTTTCAATTCCTTCTGGTGCGATTAAGAGTAGAAGATGGATTCTTGTAAACTACTTTAACCCTCTTTCAATTCCTTCTGGTGCGATTAAGAGGAGGCACGCCATCTGGTATGATAGCAGGAGCAACATTCTTTCAATTCCTTCTGGTGCGATTAAGAGACCCACAACATCATAAGTTCCAGAACCAAATTTGAACTTTCAATTCCTTCTGGTGCGATTAAGAGCCAATCTTGTTAAGCAATTCAGGTGTGAACTCAACGACTTTCAATTCCTTCTGGTGCGATTAAGAGTATCTTGTTCAGCAATTCAGGCGTGAACTCAACGACTTTCAATTCCTTCTGGTGCGATTAAGAGCGATTAGCTATTGAAGGAGACTTAACAGATATAAACTTTCAATTCCTTCTGGTGCGATTAAGAGTGTCAGCCCTGATACCGTTTACATAAGAAGCAAGCAACTTTCAATTCCTTCTGGTGCGATTAAGAGTACTAAATGCTATATTGTTTATTGTCGTTTCAGCGATCTTTCAATTCCTTCTGGTGCGATTAAGAGTTTCAGATTAGGAATTGAATAGCCCATATCTATATTCTTTCAATTCCTTCTGGTGCGATTAAGAGAACTCAAATCATCGATGAGTTTAACACGCTGAAATCTTTCAATTCCTTCTGGTGCGATTAAGAGCGAAGCCGACGGATCATGCGGGTACATCATCCTGTCAGCTTTCAATTCCTTCTGGTGCGATTAAGAGATAATAGTCATATACGTATTAATTAAGATAAAATGGCTTTCAATTCCTTCTGGTGCGATTAAGAGTGAGCGAAAAGTGAAAGACGAGAACAAAATAGTTGACTTTCAATTCCTTCTGGTGCGATTAAGAGTCATACTCGTTTATTCTGACGATAAAGACGAACCGTCTTTCAATTCCTTCTGGTGCGATTAAGAGAAGTCCCAATTCGCCGAGTGCAAACGACAAGTGATCTTTCAATTCCTTCTGGTGCGATTAAGAGACGCTTGCTCAAAGCAAATTATTCCGGCAACAATGTACTTTCAATTCCTTCTGGTGCGATTAAGAGCTGCATCGTCGATAACTGCCCATGCTTCAGCTGCCGTCTTTCAATTCCTTCTGGTGCGATTAAGAGCGTTTGTCAATCATCTGCTTTACGTGCCACATCTCGCTTTCAATTCCTTCTGGTGCGATTAAGAGACGACGATCCTCGTTGTAAGACACGGGAGGTTATGATCTTTCAATTCCTTCTGGTGCGATTAAGAGGATAAGAAAGAAATTTTCGATCTTTTCGGGTTATCGGACTTTCAATTCCTTCTGGTGCGATTAAGAGTCGTTGAAAACGACTAAAAATAAGGCTGAAAATCAGCCCGAAAACACAAAATAAACTTCATTTTTGAAGTAGGAAAGTTGTCGATAGGCAAAAATATAAAAATTCCCGACTATCGACAACTTATTTTATATATTGATTTTCAGCATGTCAATGATCGCTGTTCCTGTCGATTGCTCACGCAACCGTGAGGAAAACCCTCCATCGACAATCGGATCAGAGAAAATTATCGGTGCTACTTCGCTCTTTTCCAATAATTTGCTTGTCGAGAAATTTTTCTGTCCGACTCGAAAAAATAATCAACGAATCTTCTTCCGGTTTCATTATTTTTTCCGCCAATATAATCAATTCTTTCAATTTAACCTCGGAAATATCGCCTTCAAAAACCGAATTCTGTATCCAATTCAAATATTTGCGGCACAATTTCAGCATTTTTCCGACGCGCTTTTCTCCAACATCATATACCAAAATTACATACACTGCTCAAACTTTTTTACGAGTGATCGGGTGACGGGATTTGTGTTTCATAACTACCAATACATTTTAAATGGTTTGTATTCTTCCATTCCCAGCAAATGTTTGCTCAGTTTGTAACATTCCAACTTGATGAGATGCCGATAACTCACTTTGCGTTTGAGCGATCGGTGCTGAATGGTTTCGTTGAGCCGCTCTTCAAAGGCCTGCACGAATATCTTTTTCCCTGCAGGATTGAGCAAACACTTATTGAGTTTATTTTCGAAATGCTTTTCCTGAAGCTCTTTTTTGTTCAACAGTTTAAAAATCACTCGGTCCACCAATATAGGTTTGAAGATTTCCGATATATCCAACGAAAGCGAATAACGGCGGTCTCCCGGCGTATGCAGGTAACTGATCGTCGGGTTGAGCTGCGTTTGATGAATCGCCCGCAAGCACTGCGAATAGCACATCATATTGCCAAACGAAATCAACGCATTCACTTCGTTTTTAGGCGGTTGCTTACTTCTTCCACCCATGCTGAAATCGTTGATGATAAGTTCGAAACCCTCGTAATAGGTTTGCCTTATGTTGCCTTCCAATCCCATCATTTCGTCAACGGCTTCCGCATTAGGAAGCATCGCGGCATATTGCTCAATTTTTTCGATTACCCCCTCCAG
>Ga0255345_1002982_pt1 | contig 20437 bp, 22 predicted proteins | sample wastewater_treat_6_FD_192415 | JGI IMG/M metagenome (GOLD analysis project Ga0255345, IMG submission 192415) | Wastewater microbial communities from Lulu Island WWTP, Vancouver, Canada - plant20 | ecosystem: Engineered > WWTP > Wastewater > Unclassified | place: Canada: Vancouver, British...
TGCTGCGATTATAGAGTTATTGGGTGAAGAGGCATATAAGAATGATGTGTTGAATGCTAAATTTGTTGCGAGTAAAGTGTTTGACGATAAATCTTTGTTAGAGAAAATAAATGCAATTATTCATCCCGTAGTATTTGCAGCTTTTGAAGATTGGAGCATGCAGTTTGAAGGGCACAAAATAGTCGCATTAGAATCTGCTGTATTGTTTGAAAGTGGTTTTGACAAGTATATTGATAAGTCTATTGTGGTAACAGCACCATTACAGGTACGCATTAATAGAATTATGAAAAGAGATAAACTTACTTATCCAGAGGTAGAAGCAAGAATTAAAAATCAACTTTCTGATGAAGAAAGAGAAGCAAGAGCCGATTTTGTTATCAAAAACGATGGGGTGGAGCACTTGCCTTCTCAATTATTTGCTTTTTTGAAGGCAGTTGATTTTTAAACTTTCTGCACTTTGTAATGGCAATTAAATTTACCTTTCGTTAATGCGTTCAGTTTTGACGAAATCATTTGCCTGCGTATAGGTGATATCTTATCTACAAATACATGCCCTTCGATATGGTCGTATTCGTGTTGCATTACTCTGCTAGGGAAACCACTGTATTGCTCAACGTGTTTTTGCCAATTTTCGTCATAGTATTCAATTGAAATTTTGTCGCTTCTTTTTACTGTTTCAGAAATACCAGGTATGCTTAAGCATCCTTCTTCTTGAGATAATTCTTCTCCTTCAAAAGATGTAATTAAAGGATTAATCATTACTTTCTTGAAATTTACAAAACTTGGTTCGTCATCACCTAAAATTGACAAATCAACAATAAATAAACGAATAGGGAGTCCCACTTGTGGTGCGGCTAATCCTACTCCCTCTGCATGAGAAAGGGTATCAAACATGTCGTTGATTAATGAACTGAGTTCTGGGTAGTTTTTGTCAATTGGGTCAGCTTTTTTGCGTAATACAGCATTGCCATAAACAACTATAGGACGTATCATAATGTGTTAGTTTTTATACTTTCAAGGTATGTTTGTAAAATGATGGTTGCACTAATGGTATCCACCAAAGCTTTGTTTTGTCTATCTTTCTTTTTTAATCCAGCCTCGAGCATGGTACGATGAGCTAACACAGATGTAAATCGCTCATCTACGTATTCAATGGGAATATGCGTGATTCTCTTTTTGAGCGTATGTACAAACGGTGTGATGTATTTCATCGATTCAGATAGCTCATTATTCATTTGTTTGGGTAATCCTATAATGATTTTATCCACGGGTTCTGTTTGTATATAGCGTTCTAAAAAAGCAATAACTTCGTGACTTGCCACTGTTGTTAATCCGTTGGCAATCAGTTGCAAAGTGTCGGTAACAGCTATCCCTACACGTTTTTTGCCATAATCGATAGCAATAATTCTTCCCATAATTAAGCACCAAAAGTAGCTATAAACCGCCATAAAAGCAAATTTACTAGTATTTTTTAAAAATTTAGACACTTTTTTAACCCTTAGCATGGGCACTTTCTACTCTGTATCTGAAAAATATGTATCTTTGTGCAAAAATTTAATTGTATGACAAAAATTATTGTTACAGGAGGCACGGGTTATATAGGTTCGCATACAGTGGTTGAGTTACAACAAGCTGGTTATGAAGTTGTCATCATTGACAACTTATCTAATTCTTCTGTAGATGTGTTGCAAGGTATTTTTGCTATCACGGGCGTTATGCCAAGTTTTGAAAAGATTGATTGTACTGATTATCAAGCAATGGAGTCTGTATTCAAAAAACACGCAGATGCACAAGCAATTATTCATTTTGCTGCCAGTAAGGCGGTGAATGAATCGGTGGAAAAGCCTTTGTTGTACTACCGCAATAATTTAGTGTCGTTGATGAATCTATTAGAATTAATGGCTACATATACTATGCCAAATTTGGTGTTTTCGTCATCGTGCACCGTATATGGTCAACCAGATATATTGCCTGTAACTGAAAATTCTCCAATAAAAGTATCCCTTTCTCCTTATGGTAATACCAAACAAATTGGTGAGGAGATTATTACCGATACAGTACATGCAAACAAAAGCATTCATGCCATTATTTTACGTTATTTTAATCCAGTAGGAGCACACGAAAGTGCCTTGATTGGAGAATTGCCCAACGGTGTGCCACAAAATTTAATGCCTTTTGTAACGCAAACAGCTATTGGTATTAGAGAAAAATTAAGTGTGTTTGGCAATGACTACGATACTCCTGACGGATCTTGTATTCGCGATTATATACATGTGGTAGATTTGGCAAAGGCACATGTGGTAGCTGTGGAGCGTATGTTGCAAGGCAAACAGAAACAAAATCCAGAAACATTTAATGTGGGTACAGGTGTAGGATTGTCTGTGCTTGAAATTGTACAAAAGTTTCAGGATGTAAACAATGTTTCGCTCAACTACCAAATTGTAGGAAGGCGTGCCGGCGATATTGAAAAAGTATGGGCTGATGCTACTATTGCCAATAATGAGCTAGGATGGAAAGCAACGAAGTCGGTAGAAGAGATTGTACAATCGGCTTGGAAGTGGGAGCTTCAGTTGCAGAAGAAAAGAAAAGCCAACTAGCAATGCCTATGTTAGGAGCTTTTTGCTACTACAAATGCCTGAATTTCGGGCGATAAGGTTGAGAAAGACTGTTGTGCTTCATTCAGTGTATATGACTTTATTGTGGAGGTAAATTCTTTTTGTGGCAAGAGGTTTTCTGAGATGTGATTTTGTAAATTTTCGTAACACATATCAAGTTCAATTTCGCAAAAGAATTGAGGTTTTCCCCCTCTGCATAATTCTCTGCACAATAACAAAGGTTTTACATTCTCAAAATCCAATACAGAGGCATCAATACCTAATTCTTCTGCTTGTTCTTGTATAAAGTCTGCTTTAATCAGTTCTTTTATTGATTGCTGTTTTCCAAACATAGATGGTGTAGGGTTGAAATTGAGGGAAAATGAAAATGGCAAAACTTCTTGATGAGCAGCTACGGCAACATGTGATGTGCGTGTGCGGGTTAAAAACACTTTCTCATTATTTTTGTTTTTTACAGTAATTCCAAGTGATACGCCAATTGTATTGGCTAATTGGGAGGACTCAAAAGAAGGAAGCGTTCCGTGCGGTGTATTTGATTGCTGTAAGTCCCATTCTCTTAGACAGCGTGCTTGCAATGATGTGGCATCTGTTTCCTCGAGTGGATAATCTAAGGCTAAATTCGTTGCCACTTGATCAAAATAACTTGCCTTTTCAAGTTTCAACAACAGTTTATTTTGCATAATGGAATACGTTTTGACACGTGGACAAACATTGTTACCTTTGTATAAACCATCGTTTTGTTCCAGCATGCTGATGAACTGTTTTTTTATACTTGTTAATTCTTCTGCAATACAAAATTCACCACTATATTCCCAACTACCCCAATCTAGTTGACCTTGATTTCTGTAATCAACTATAATTTCGTATGGTGCTGTTAGTTGTAGTTCTTTGTTTCTCAACATAGTTGCACGTTGACTCGTTTGGTGATAAAAGCGAGTAAGCCAATTTGTATCGTATGTTAAAAAGTGATGCTTGTTGATCATAATAAAAGTCCTAAATACATTAGACCTAACATATTTACATACATGTTAGGTCTATACAAAAGTACTATTTATTCTCCGAATGAAGAAGGAGCACGTATTTTTTATTACAAACTACTGCTTTTCGTAGTCGTTTATTTTAAACCAAATAGTTCCATGTCTTCTTCTACGGTTGCATTTGTTTTTACTCCAAATTTTTCTGTTATCAGTTTTAATACATTCGGAGTCATAAAGGCGGGGAGAGTTGGTCCGATATGTGTGTCTTTTACTCCTAGATATAACAAAGCAAGGTGTACAATAATGGCTTTTTGCTCGTACCAAGCAATATTAAACACCAATGGTAAATCATTAATATCGTCTAAACCAAGCACTTCTTTTAGTTTTAAAGCTACGATTGCCCATGAGTAGGAGTCGTTGCACTGACCAGCATCCAATACGCGAGGAATTCCGTTGATATCTCCTAAAGGTAGTTTGTTGTAGCGGTATTTGGCACAGCCAGAGGTTAATATTAAGGTGTCTGATGGCAGGGCTTCGGCAAAATCTGTGTAGTATTGGCGTGATTTTTGACGTGCATCGCAACCCGACATGACCACCATTTTTTTGATGTTGCCCGATTGAATGTTTTCTAAAATGGTGCCTGCTAATGCCAATACCTGATTATGGGCAAAGCCGATGGTTAATTCTCCTGTTTCTATCTCGGTAGGTGGTGGGCAGGTTTTTGCTAAAGAAATTATTTCAGTAAAATCTTTTTGCCCGTTTGGTAAATGAGTGTCGATATGTTTCCACTCTGGCATACCTGTAGCACCAGATGTAAACACCCTATTGTTGTATGTGGTAGATTTTCGGGGAGGAACTAAACAATTGGTTGTGAATAGTATAGGACCATTAAACGATTCGAATTCTTCTAATTGCTTGTGCCAAGCGTTTCCATAATTACCTACTAAGTGAGGATATTTTTTGAACATTGGATAGGCATGTGAGGGTAACATCTCAGAGTGAGTGTAAATGTCTATTCCGCTGTTTTTTGTTTGTTCCAATAGCTCTTCTAAATCTTTTAAATCATGTCCGCTTACCAAGATGCCTGGTTTTTTTCCTACACCAATATTTACCTTGGTTATTTCTGGATTGCCATAGGTGTTTGTATTTGCTGCATCTAATAATGACATTACTTTTACACCATATTCGCCTGTTTTCATTACCCAAGAAAGCATATCGTCGAGGCTTGTTTCTTTTGTAATCATTACGAGAGCTTTTTCAATAAAATCATAAATATCGCCATCCTCTTGCCCCAAATTAGCGGCATGTTCGGCATACGCTGCCATACCTTTTAGTCCGTACAATACATATTGTTTTAGCGAACGTATATCAATATCTGCATCGTAGGTTTGTACACTTACTAGAGCAGCTTTCGCAACAAATTCAATATCAGTTGTGCCATTCCACCTTACAGTATGATGTTTGAGAGGAGTGTTTAATTTACTATGAAGCGAATTTCGAAGTTCAATTACTTCTTTTATTTGCTTTATTAGTAAGCTATTATCGAAATTCGCGTTTGTAATTGTTGCAAACAAACTTTGTGCTATTTTTCTGCTTTCGGGTAGGGTATTTACTCCTTGTTTTCGTGCCTCTATGTTTACGTATGCTAAACCTTGACATACATATACTACTAAATCTTGGATACCAGCAGTATCCTCAGTTTTACCACATACACCTTTTATAGTACAGCCAGTGTTGTGTGCTGATTCTTGACATTGATTACAAAACATGCTCATATTATTATCGTGTTAAATGTTTATTTTTGAGTTATACCCATTCTTCTTTTAGTATTTCTCCTTTGATACTCACTACAATTAATTTCATTGGTATTTTTCTGTTTGATTGCGATACCGCTTTGCTTGCTAAAGAAAGCAATCCACCGCAACAAGGAACTTCCATAATGATAACTGTAAGGGTATTGATTAACGATTCTTCTATCATCGATTGTAGTTTTTCTACGTATATTTCCTTATTGCTGTCTAATTTTGGACAGGCTATGGCTAAGGTTTTTCCTGCTAAAAATTTTTGATGAAAATTGGCGTAACTAAATGCAACGCAATCAGCAGCGAGCACAACGTCAGCTGATTTAAAATATCCAGCTTGTGGGTTTAGAAGGTGCAATTGCACGGGCCATTGCCTTAGTGCCGAAGTGGCAGGGGTGTTGGTGTCAACACGAAAACTTGGCGTTGTGTTGGCAAAAGATACTTCTCTACTGCCTGGACACCCTTTGCTTCCTTCTTTGCCATGTATGGGCATGTTGTGTACTTGTGCAAAGTCTACTTTTACACCATTTTCGCGTAAATAGGAAACAGCTTGTTTTAAGTAGTCAAATTCCCCATGCTCTTTTAGATGCTTTAAGTGAGCTAGAATAGTGTTTTCGCCTTTTGGAATCATACGTTCAATGGTTGCAATTTCATCATAAGGTTCAGCTTCTCTTTCTTCTAGTGTAATGGCACCTACAGGACATTCGCCAATACAAGCTCCTAGCCCGTCGCAAAATAATTCGCTTACCATACGTGCTTTTCCGTCAATCATTTGCAAGGCACCTTCATGGCAACCTTGCACACAGGCTTCGCATCCGTTACACAATTCCTCGTCAATTTTAATAATTGTTCTTAACATAGTGCTTATCCTTTTATCATGATGAGTAACATTTTAAAACGTTCGGTAGCAGTTAAGGCATGGCTCACATTTGCAGGCATTATAATACTTTGTCCTGTTGTTAGTAAATGTGGCTTTTTATCAATAATAACTTCAGCTGTTCCATCAAGTATTTGTACAATGGCATCAAATGGTGCAGTGTGCTCACTTAAAAACTCGCCTTTATCAAAAGCAAATAGGGTAAGGTTTCCTTTTTCGTTGCGTAGAAGTATTTTACTAACAATAGAGCCTGCTGCATAATCAACACTATCTACAAATGTGAACACTTGTGCTTTTGGGAATTCTTTCTTTTCCATACTATCATCTTTTTATTTTGTAGCACAAAGATAGGGTGTATGGCACAGATAAAGTGTAACATTTGTTACACTTACAAAATAAATGGTTGTGCCTAAATCTAGACACAACCATTTAGAAAATAAAAACTATAAAAATGAAAAACTAACAGATATTTTATTTGTAGGCATCAGTATGAACTGATTTTACAGCTCTTCCTGATGGGTCTGCCATTTTCTTAAATTCAGCATCCCACTCCAATGCTATAGCGGTACTACAGGCTACAGACCGTTCGTATGGAACAGTTTCGGCTGCAGTACGGCTTGGAAAATGTTCTGTAAATAGTGTGCGATATAAATATGCCTCTTTTGTTTCGGGTGTATTAATTGGAAAAGTATGAGTAGCATTTTTCATCATGGTATCGGTTATGCGTTCATTGGCAATCAGTTTTAAGTTGTCTATCCAGCTATATCCTACACCATCAGAAAATTGTTCTTTTTGACGCCACACAACCTCTTCGGGTAAATACGATTCAAAGGCTTTACGCAATATCCATTTCTCCATTTTTCCATTACCAGCCATTTTATCTGTAGGATTTAAGCGCATAGCGACATCCATAAATTCTTTGTCTAAAAATGGAACGCGACCTTCTACACCCCAAGCTGCTAAGGATTTATTCGCTCTCAAACAGTCGTAAGAATGCAGTTTGGATAATTTTCGCACTGTTTCTTCATGAAAAGCTTTAGCGTTTGGAGCTTTATGGAAATACAAATATCCGCCAAAAATTTCGTCAGCACCCTCGCCAGATAATACCATTTTTACTCCCATTGATTTGATTACACGTGCCATAAGATACATAGGGGTAGAAGCCCTAACCGTGGTTACATCATATGTTTCGAGATGATAAATAACGTCACTTACAGCATCTAAACCTTCTTCGATGGTAAAGTGTATTTCGTGGTGTACTGAACCAATGTAGTCAGCTACTTTACGAGCAGCAATAAGGTCGGGCGAACCATCTAATCCTACGGCAAATGAATGTAGTTGAGGCCACCAAGCATCTTGAATACTTCCAGACTCAATACGTTTGGTTGAATATTTTTTTGCTACTGCTGAAATAATAGATGAATCTAATCCTCCAGACAATAATACGCCATATGGTACATCTGTCATTAATTGTCTTTCAACTGCTTTTTCTAGAGCCTCTCGCAATTCATCAATGGAAGAAGAGTTGTTGTTTACCGCATCATATTTCATCCAATCCCGTTTGTACCATGGCGTGATTTTGCAATCTTTACTACTTAAATAGTGTCCAGGTAAAAATTCCTCAATACGCACACAGGTTCCTTCTAAGGCTTTAAGTTCAGATGCAACATAAAATTGATTGTTTTTATCCCAACCCATGTACAATGGTATAATTCCAATATGATCGCGTGCAATTAAATATTCATCTTTCTCAATATCATATAGTGCAAATGCAAATATACCACTCAAGTCTTCTAAAAAATTGATGCCTTTTTCGCGATATAATGCTAAAATTACTTCGCAATCAGAACGTGTTAGAAATTCATACTGATCACTTAACCTTTCTCTAATTTGTTGATGGTTATAAATTTCTCCATTTACAGCCAAAACAACCTTTTTATCTTTTGTATACAACGGTTGACTCCCAGATTGGGGGTCGACGATAGATAAGCGTTCGTGTGATAAAACTGCTTTTTCACCGCAATATATTCCAGACCAATCTGGTCCCCGATGTCTAATCTTTTTAGACATCTTTAATACCTGAGGACGTAACTCGCTCTCTTTTTCTTTTATTTCAAATAATCCAACAAATCCGCACATATATCATCATTTTAATGTGAATAGAAATCTATTTTTTGCAAAATTAAAGAATATATTTTAAAATAGTATCATTTTGTTCGATTTTATTGATATAAATATCTATAATGCTATTAAATTTTTATAAAAAATACAGAAAATCCATCTCTAATTTACTTATTAAAATAAATAGTATTCATTCTTTTATGATTTAGAAGTTCTTTAATTGGAAGTAATACTACTTCTTGTTGTAAAAATACTACTTTGTACGTGCTATTTTGCATTATTTCTTTGATTTTTTTTTATTTAGCTTTGATTTTTATAGTAATATTCTTTCATTTCGTGTAATTTTATGTACTTTTGATATCAACATAATGGCAACAAACTATAAAGAAAACAGCGAATATGATTTGGAATAACATAGATGATTTAGTTAATGGGAAAGATGATGTTTTTTCTGATGTTACATTTTCATGTACTCAATACCCTAAAAATGAATTAGTTTTTAGGCAGAACGATATTTGTGATTCCTTATACTTATTGTCAAAAGGAAGTGTAAAAACAGAAATGATAACGGAAAATGGCAATTTATTGGGAATTGAAATTATTCATGCCCCGCGACCATTAGCTCCAGCGTTTTTATTTTCAGAAGATAATCGATTTCCTGTAGATGTTACGAGTATTACTGATATTGAAATAATTAAAATCCCCAAAAAAGAAGTTGTACGCTTAATGTCATTACAACCCGATTTTATGCACCAATTCATTAGTCATAATTCAAATCGTACACAATTTCTTACACATCGATTACAATTACTTACCATCAAAACAATAAAAGGGAAGATTGCTTATTTTCTTTTAGAGCAAATGCAAGAGTATGGAAACCCTTTTATGTTAGAACGAAATCAAACAGAGTTAGCCGATTTTTTTAATATTCCTCGACCGTCGTTAGCTCGAAGTTTATCTGAATTGGTTCAAGAAAATGCTATACGTATAGAGAGAAAGAAAATCACTATTTTAGATGAAAATAAACTAAAGGAATTACTGGTTTAATGTATATTTCAAGGTTATTTCGGTAACCAACAAATTTGGTTAATCTTGTTTATACAAATGAGGGTAAATCCTTACTCTTATCCAACGAATAAAGTAGCCTGTCTGTATGAAAATATCAGATGGAATTTTAGATGATACGATTAATAAAAAGTTTACACTTTAAGAATGTTTATGTAGCATAATAGCAACTGGATCGTTGTTTATTTGTATTTGAATACAGCTTTTTTAATTCTATCCATAATGGCAATACCTATGCCATTTTCTTCTACTGGTTCAATAAAAATTTGTTGTATCGCTTTATTGTCTTCCATTGTATGAAATGCTGCAAATAAATTAGATGCTATTTCTTTTTTATCTCCATTTTGTGATGTTATAAAGAGTGCTTGAGCCGTATTCCAGTTTTTTTTGTTAGTATGTACAATAATACCTGAATGCGGGGGCAAAATGTCCATTGTATTATCAAGTAAATACATAGGTTTGGTTGGAGCATAATGACTATGTAGCAATCCTGGAGAGGAAAGAGAACCGATTGTTTCGTTCGGATTATGAGAACAAAGTGGTACCACTTTTTCTAAATCTTCAGCAGTAATTACACCCGGTCGTAGCATAAAGCATCCTTCGTCTGCTACAGATACAACCGTAGATTCTATACCCAGTGTTACTTTTTCGCCAAGCAATACATAATCTATATCTTGTAATTGCTTTGTTACATGAGATGCTTCTGTTGGACTTATTTGACCAAATCTATTCGCACTAGGGGCTGCAATAGCACACTCACTTGCTTTAAGTAAAGCAATTGCTGTAGGGTGAGAGGGCATCCGTACGGCTACTGTTTCTAGTCCAGAAGTAACAATATGTGGAACACTAGTTGATTTTTTGTGTACAATTGTTAGCGGTCCGGGCCAAAAAGCCTCCGCTAACTTTTGTACCCAATGGCTAATAGGAGATGAAAACAAGGCATAAATTTCATCGAAATGGTGAATATGCACAATGAGAGGGTCAAACGAAGGTCGTTGTTTGGCTTCAAATATTTTTGCTACTGCCATAGGGTTGAGTGCATTAGCCCCCAATCCATATACTGTTTCAGTAGGAAATGCAACTAACCCTCCTTCGCGTATTATCAGTGCCGCTTGTTTAATATTTTCTCCAATAATCATTTTTTAGGCTTGACTTTTTTGCAAAAGAGCATCTGCTTCTTCTAATTCTTCACGTTTTTTTTCTTGAAAAGCTGCTATCTTTTCACGCAATGATGGATTTGATAATCCAAATATTTTGGCTGCTGCTAACGCTGCATTTTCTGGTGATAAAACAGTCAGAGGAGCAACACCCGAAGGCATACGAACACTAGAGAAAATATCAGTACCACCAAATTTATCACTATATGGTGGGCATGCTATTACAGGACAATAGGTTTGTGCATCGCTAAATCCACTCAACGCATTGCTCATGCCTGCAATAGTAATAAAGATTACATTTTCTTTTTCATATTCTTTAATTAAAGCATAGCATTTAAGTGGTACTTTATGTGCAGATGCTATACGGATTACAGATGGAATTTCAAATCTATCTAATACTGTTTTAATTTGTGTTCCCCAGTCTAAATCGGCTTTTGAGCCCATTAAAATAATTACTTTCATGTCGTTATTTGATTGTGTTATGTTACGTTTAAAATTATTTTTCTTATATAAAATCGCCTATGCGTTGAAATAATGTTTTGTTTTTCAAACTCATTTCAGGCATAGGCGATATGTTATCCATAGATAGATATTGCTCTATTAAATAAACGGAATAATATCGTTGTAGTCTTCTACTGATGCATCAGCCAAGCAAGCTTCAATAATTTTTCTTCCTACAGGATGTAATTCTGGAGTTAAGTATTGAGGTAATTCTTTTTTAAAGAATTCTCTCAAAATATCTGCTCCTTTATCATATCCTTCGAATCCAACCTCAGGTTGTTTGTATACTTGCAAGAAACGAGATGGAATTTTTGCTCCTTCAATAGAAAGGAAATTTAATTCATATCCTAACAGAGAACAACGAGCTGGTTGATATTGCTCTGGTTTTAAGTTTCCGTTTCCTCTTCTGGTCAAGTATTCTCTCATTAATAATTGAGGTTTGAATCCTACTTTCCATACACCAATGTATTGATTCGGTACCAATGTATAACGCATTTTTGGAGTCTGCATTATTTGCTCTAACAAAAGATTAGCATGTGTTACTCTCTTACCAGTGGCAAAGGGCCAATATGAACCTACACCTTCAGAACCCATTCCATCTCCACCTATAATACTTGGGTTAGCATGTCCACGTGGAGAAACTAATCTCCATAACCATGCTAATGCGGGTGGAAGTATATGGAATAATCCAAATATACCGTAGTTAGGATTTTCGCTAGAACATGGTGGAGTACGTACACCAAAACTACGAATATCAATAGCTACTGGTTTGGCAATGCTACCAGGCACAGTTTCGCGAGGTAAAATAACACGAGGATTTGGACAAGGTTTACCCGGTTCATCTTCTGTGTGATTCCAAATAAGAGCGGTACCTCCTGGGTGTGATTGAATATTTAAAAATAATAGAGGTTTTTCTACTTTAATAGTTTGTTTTTCCAAGTGAGGATCATCTCCATAGTCGCATACACTATCTACACGAATAAACCAGCCATTTTCAGCATCGCTAATTGATAATTTACCAGGGGTTTTTTGGAAAGATGGGTGACACAATGCCATGTCATCGGTAATTGGGTTAAACGAACAGAATATTGGTAAACTGATAGCACGAGTTTCTCCTGTTACGACGTTTTTTCCAATCATTACTTGTCCATTCAATTCTCTAGCTAAATGCTGCATCATCTCACTTTTTCCACCACCACTTGCCCCTTCGTGCATAAATGCAGTAGTATTATCGTATGGGCTAATTGCTTGTACACTTGAACAGTGTGTAGTTACCCAGCCTTCTTTTTCTCCTTTGTCTAATAGAACGGCATACATTCCTTTTTTAGCACTAGGACCTGGATAAAGGTTATAAGCAAAAATTTCATGTAATTGCTCTAAACGGTTATGAACAACTACTTGTTTTCCTTCAAAATGGGTATGTCTAAAAACTGGAGCTACATATAGAACAGACTCAATTGCAAATGAGTCTTCCATTTCATTAATTGGTACAATATGTTGTAACATTGCCAACCCCATAGCAAAGAAACCAGCATTTGCAGGCACGATAGCTATACCGGGTACGCCAATGCCATTATTTCCTGCAAAATAAAAGAAAATAGCCAATTCTTGTGTTTTTAGCCAATCAAAAGTTTCTTTTCTTAAATTAGAAAATTCATATCCGTATTTGTCTTTAAAACGTTTTTTGTCTGTTGGTAAATTATCACCTATAGCCATTGTGTCAGGGTCGCGACGACGCATATAGGCTTCAGTGTAATTGGCAGAAATACCATTTGTTACACGATGAACAATAGCTTCAGTGTATTCACCTTTGCCTGGCACGTCGTATTTTACTTCAAATTCTAGCTTGTCTTTTCCACCTACAGCAGCATCTGCTATGTCTTCAACAGTTTCAAATAAGGTAAACCCTTTGCAGCTGTTTAGCAGAATCTGTACGTCATCTGGTAGGGTTACATTTTTTTCTTGTAATCTTTTAAATAATTTTGTTGTCATAATATATATTGTTTAAAATTCTCTCAGTTGCATGAGATAGACTTTTGCATATGGCTACCTCACATGTTAATTCGTTTTTATGTTTATTTCCGTGACCTGTTAATACATATACAGGTGTTAATCCCGCTCGTATACCGCATTCACTATCACTAGGATGGTCTCCAATTATATAAGAATGCTTTCGGTCAATATTGTATTCATGTACTGCTTGATTAATAAAATAAGGACTTGGTTTTTTGCAAAAACAATTGTCTTCAGTAGTGTGCGGACAATAATAAGTTGCCGTAATTGTAATTCCTTGTTTTTTTAATTCTGTTTCAATATATGAGTTTACTATTTTTACTTCTTTATCTGTCAGTAAATTATTTCCAATACCAGATTGATTGGTAATAATAAACAGCATAAAGTGTTTTTGTAAACGGATTAAATCAGCGAATGTATTTGGAAAAAAAGAAACCGCGCTTGGTTCTTTTATATATCCTACATCTTCTATAAGAGTGCCATCTCTGTCAAGAAATATTGCAGGAAATTTTTGCTTTTCTTTTGTTATCTTCTGTTCCCTATTACACATCACAAAGATAAAAATTTTTTTAATACAAATTTTTATTCATCAATAAAAATATCAGATAAATGTAGTTTTACATACTTGCTGGGGCTATTACTAATAAAAGTTTCGTATCCTCTTGTTGCTTATTTTGTAATATAGAGATGTTTTTCGCGTGAAAAAATGCACTATCACCTGTTTTCAATTCTACTTTTTTCTCATCGATGGTAAATTCTATATTTCCTTGTAACACATAACACATTCGTTGTCCGCTGTGTGATGCAAATATATTTTCAACTTTTTCTTGTGGTTTTAAGATTATCACAAAACTATCCATTTGTTTGTTAACATCTTCGTATGGAATGTGATAGATTGTAGCCTTGTAGTCAAGATTATCAAGTAATTTATAATCTACTGCTCTATATACTGGAGAATGTTTGGATGCCTCATTCTCTCCAATTAATTCACCAACTGTGGTATGTAGATTTTCTGCAATCGATTTTAGTGTAATAATAGATGGAAATGCTTTTGCATTTTCGATTTGAGATAATGCACTAGGAGTGATACCAACTTTTGTAGCTAAATCTCCTAATGCCATATTATAGATGCGTCTGTATTTTTTTATTCTTTCTCCGATGCGTTTCATTGTGTACTATTATTTGAATACAAAGATACTATTTTAGTTTAAATAATTAAGTAACGCTTAAAATATTAATTTAAAATTAACATACTTTAAATAAATCTATTGTGTGTAAAATAACATGAAACAAGCCATGATGGCTTCTTTGTAATCCTACCTTATTTGTACTGTGCATATGTTTGCAAAAATTGAAAACAATAGGTTATGCAAGATTGTTGTACCACACCCAGTATTTGTTAGGTAGTAATATGTATAAAAGAATCCATATGTGTGCTACTATTGAAAAAACTGTTGTCTAAATTGCACGGGTGTAATGCCTTCGTATTTTTTAAAGAACTTAACAAAATGAGATGAATCGCTAAACGATAGTGGGTCAGCTATTTCAGCAATGGTTTTTTCCGTATGTATCGTTTGGCTTCTAAAAGCAGGTGATTGTTAATGTGGTTTGCGGCATTCGTTTTTCCATGTTTAAGGCAGATGGCATTCAAGTTTTGAGGTGTCATGTTTAATAATGCAGCATATTGGTATACCTTGTGATGTGTATGTATGTGTTGTTGAATCAATTTGCTAAACTGTTCGAATGGCAAACTCATTGATTGAGCTTGTAGGTCGTGGTTTTGTGTGATAATTAATAAAGTGGCAAACAACGATTGCAATAACCCATGTATGATGAGTTGAGAAAAATGATTTGGTTCGCTGTATACCTTGTATAGCTCTTCTAATAAAGCAATTGGTAGTGTTTCTTTTGATATGTTGATGTGTGTATGAAAAGCCAATTGTTTATACAATAAGCATACATTTTTTTCATGTAGATCATCAAATTCATCATTGCTAAACAAGATGACATATCCTTTGGGTATGGAAGTAAACTGCCAATAATGCATTTGTCCAGGTTGCAAAACAAAACAAACAGGGGCTTGAATCAGGTAATGGGTAGATTCTATTTGATGAAAACCACTGCCTTCGAGCAAAATAATTAGCTCGTAATAGTTGTCGTGTTTGTGTGGTTTAGTTTTTTTTATTTGCTCTTTAAAACGCGACACTTTACATGTAGTGTTATGCAACTTGCTTTTAAGTTCGATGTTACTACTGTTAGTCATCATGGTTATAGTAATTGATTAGTTGATGAAGTACCGTGCGTAAAATCGAGCATATTTTGATAGGTTGTTTCGGCAATTTGTGTAAGTGCTTCGTGTGTAAAGAAAGCTTGATGAGACGTAATCAGTACGTTTGGAAAAGTCATTAATCGCATTAAAATATCATCAGAAATAATGCTTTCCGAAAAATCGTGAAAGAAAAGTTTTTCTTCTTCCTCATATACATCAATCCCCAAGTAACCCAATGCACCTGTTTTAAGAGCTTCTATTGCTTCTTTGGTATCGATAAGTGCCCCTCTGCTGGTGTTTATTAACATTGCCCCGTGCTTCATTATGCTAAATTCTTTGGTACTAATCATGTGTCGGGTATGCTGATTGAGTGGGCAATGTAACGAAAGGATATCAGCTTGTTTTAGTACATCTTCTAAGGCTACATACTGGATTCCTAGTTGTTTGGCATCGTCAGATTCTGTTGGGTCGAATGCGATTACCTTGCACCCAAAACCAAGCATTATTTTAGCAAAAACCAATCCAATAGTGCCTGTGCCAATTACACCTACTGTTTTGCCATGCAAATCAAATCCGTGTAGGCGTTCTATCGAAAAATTATATTCTTTTACGCGGTTGTATGCTTTATGTGTTTTTCTGTTTAGGGTAAGAACCAGTGCTACTGCGTGTTCTGCTACTGCATAGGGAGAATAGGCGGGTACACGATATACTTTTATTCCCAATGATGTTGCAGTGCTTATGACTACGTTATTAAAACCTGCACAACGCAAAAAGATGGCTTTAATACCAGCACTTGCTATTTGTTGTAAAAGGTTGTTATCTAATTTGTCGTTTACAAATACGCAAATGCCATCAAAACCAGTAAGCAAACCAACGGTGTTTGGGTTGAGCGATTCTTCGAAAAATACGATGCTATGTGGTGCAACTATAGCTTTTGATAAATATTCTTTGTCGTACGATTTTGTACTAAAGCATGCTATTTTCATATGATTGACAATTTAGAGTACTCTTCAAAACTACTCATAAATACTGAAAATAGCAAGTTTTTTAGTCTATTTCTTGTATCGCACGTTCAATAATTTCGTCTTTGGTCAAATCTGTCCAATCGAAACTTACCAAAATATCTGGCGGAACACCATCTTCGGCGTAATTGTTCCCATCAAGGTCAAGTAGTTGAGATATGCTAAATCGATAGGTCCATCCATTGGGTAATTGACCGCCATTAGGCATACCGCCACCGCCACCAGTAGTATCGCCTACAAGGGTTAAATTTGGGATTGCCTTGGTTGATAATGCAAAAAATGTTGTTGCACTATACGAGCCACGGTCAATAAGTACCATTATGGGTTTAGTATATCGTGTTCCCTTGTATGGGTTCATATAAAAAGTAGCTCTGTCCGAAAAATCATTTCTTCCTTTTCCGTTACGGGTAAGTGTATAAGCAACCAAGGTGCGTGAGTCGATAAAGCGTTCTAATAACATAGGAATGTTAAACATGCCCCCACCTCCATTGTCGCGTAAGTCCAATATGATACCATCAGTATAGCGGTATTTATCTAATAAATAATCAAGATGAGTATTAGAAATATCATCAGAGAAACTTGCATAACGAATGTATGCAATATTGGTACCTGAGAGCATTGCATGCTTAAATGAACCTGTTCGTTCAGCATGTGGTATGTAAAATTCATCTATTGTACGTGCATGATAGTTAGCAGGTTTTGTAAGAGGCACGTTATACACAGATACATTGAATGGCGATACCAAGTTACTATGGTCATCACGTAGTTCGTTCATTAAATCGGCTAGGGTATTGAACAGCTCTGTTTCGCTCATGTTTGGGTAAAGGCGAGCTTCGTAGGTTGTTTTCATTTCGTCCCAATCGATATTCTTTAGTTCAAAATAGCTGTATTTTTTGTCTAATTCATTCCATAGATATTCAAAATTATCGTATGGGTTTGAGGAGCTTTTATCTGCGGAAAAAAAGTAGTTTTCGCAGGAGGTAAGGCTGATGCAGCTTATTATTAAGATTATAATTTTGTTCATATTGCAATTATTTATTTCTAAACATTAAAGTATATTGGATTTTATGGGTTGCCATTTCAAAAGGCTCGAAACGACCAGGAGCTTGTGCTATATCCCAAATATAACTCCATCTATGCCCATTGCCGTTTGGTGTAAATTGTTCCCAATATAAACGTGTTCCTAAACGATATCCATTAATTGTCCATTTGTGCCCATCAAGTAAAAATGCCAAAGGGTTGGTATTTGTGCCATCTAACGCAATGTCGGCATTATATGCATAACCTGGACGGTAGTTAAGATTCAATAATCCAATATTTAATTGAAACCCAATTTGTCTTTTTGCTGGAAAAAGCGTGCGTGTAAAAAAATAGTAATCTTTTATTACGATGTTTTTTCGAGAAACATCATAAATACCTTTTGTTGAAAGCGATAAATTGGCAAAACTTTCCATGCCAAATCCATTGTTAAATAACGAAGGATTACTACGTATGTTCCATGTGTTGGTTATAGCACCTCCTGCTTTAATTGTTAGTTTATCGTCGTAATTAAAAGGTACAGTAAACAAAGTATGTAAATAAATTGAACCACTCATAAAGGTAGAACCACTATATCCCTGTAATATGTTACTTAAAGGCATATATGCTGCAGTATTGGCAGATGTAATAGATAATTCTGTGTAAGTTTCATTTTTTGGATGTATCCATAGCCAGCTAATATTGCCATTTATACCAGCTCCACTATAAAATAAGGGAGAAGTAGCCAAATCGCGAAATTTGATTAATTCAATACCAACAGATGGAGTAAAATAATTTTCCCATTGTGAACTCTTTTTTACTACTTCTTCATTTGCTATTGCTACCAATGCTTTAGATATGATAAGAAACAATATGATTATTAGGCGTTTTTTCATGAAATTACTTTTTTCTTTTTTTTATATATATACCAATGAATATAATACCTAAAACAACAAGTATAATATTTCCCCAAATATATCCCTTACCATATTCATTTAACAATGAATAATCAAAAATGTATTGATAAGATTGCATTATACCTAAAAACAAAAATACAATACCAATAATTAAAAATAAAACTTTCATATTAATAATTTAAATGTATTAAGCTTAAAAAAAATGTAAGCTAACTGTTGAACCATACATAATAAATATACAGCCTGAAAACAGGCTGTATTACAAATCGTATTACTTTCTAACTATTGTAGTTGTTGGAGTATAAAGTCCACTTGTTAAAGCATTTAATAATCCATCAACAAATGTATGTTGTATAGTTACTTCGTAGTCAGCAGCACCACCAGCCATTTCTACCGGGTTCGAAGTGCTAATTGGAGCCAAACCATATAGTAAATAATGGTTCTTTTTAGTTATTTCTACACCAGTTTGAGGTCCGTTACCTACTGTATAGGTGTAGGTGTAGCAAGATGTCATCACTAAGCACACCGCACAGATTAAAGCTAATTTAAGAATGAAATTTTTCATAAAAATTAAAATAAAAATAAATATATTCCTACTCTTGAGGATTTTCAGTTACTCCCTGTTTTGATGGTTTAACAGCTCCATTATTTTTTTATATATAAGTACTAATTAGTATTACACCTAATCCAATAAGTGAAAATTTCTAGTGATATACTACTTTTTAAATAAAAGTGTTATATGCAAAACGGTATTGGATAATATAATACGTTTAATCCGTTTTATATAATACAGCCTGATAAAACAGGCTGTATTATAAATTGCATTACTTTCTAACTTTTGTAGTTGTTGGAGAATATAAACCTCCAGTTAAACCATTTAATAAACCATCAACAAATGTATGTTGGATAGTTACTTCGTAGTTAGCAGCACCACCAGCCATTTCTGTTGGGTTCGAAGTGCTAATTGGCACTAAACCAGCGATTAAATAATGGTTCTTTTTAGTAACTTCTACACCAGTTTGAGGTCCGTTACCTACTGTGTAAGTGTAGGTGTAGCAAGATGTCATCACCAAACATACTCCGCAGATTAATGCTGCTTTAAGAATAAATTTTTTCATAAAAAATAAATTTATATTTTTCCTACTCATAAGGCTTTTCGGTTTCGCCCCGTTTTTTTAAGTGGGTTCTAGACTCCACTTTTTCTTTTTAGTTATAATATACCCGTATTTGGTCTTCTTGTAAACGGGTTTTAAGCCAATTTTTTATGGTTGATTTATTGTCTGCACTTATTGTATCGCCTCCTAAGGAGAATAAAATGATTTGGGTTTGTTGTGGTTCTGTTTCTTTGTTTAAATGATGCGTAAATCCTTGCGTAAAGGTGCATGCTTGAATTTGGGGGTAAATGGTTCTTATTTCTTTTAAAATAATTTTCCCCATTTCATGCTGTTGCTGTATGCTGTCAATTTGTTGTTGTTTGATAGCTAATTGTGTGTCTGCTGAGCTTAACTCTAAACGCAATTTATACAGTTCAGCATTGTGCTCTTCTGCTCCATCAAAAGTAAATCCCTGACGCACTAATATTTGTGCCTTATCAAGATTAAAATCCTTCGCTTTATCAATAATTGATTGGCGTGTTTCATCATCCATGGAGTTGCCTCCATATACCAGAGAAATGGAAGAGTTTTTGGCATCGATATCGCTTTTTAACAAATAAACATCATCGATTAAAGTTACATTAGATATGTACTTGGTTGCATTTTCGGTAAATTTTTCTTTTACAACCAGAGTATATCCAAAATAAATGCTAGGTAAAAATACAATAGCAATTACAGTAGAAATATAGCGATTTACACGGCGCTTTTTTCTTTCGTCAACTAAGGTGCGAATAGGAAATTTGAGTAGTTGAGAAACAAATAATGCCGCCAAGGCTATAAATACGGTGTTGATAGTAAACAAGTACATGGCTCCAAAAAAGAAATTCATCTGAAATGTGGCTAATCCATATCCTGCGGTACACAAAGGAGGCATTAAAGCTGTTGCAATAGCTACACCCGGAATCACATTTCCTTTTTGTTTGCTACTAA
>Ga0255345_1002999_pt1 | contig 20364 bp, 23 predicted proteins | sample wastewater_treat_6_FD_192415 | JGI IMG/M metagenome (GOLD analysis project Ga0255345, IMG submission 192415) | Wastewater microbial communities from Lulu Island WWTP, Vancouver, Canada - plant20 | ecosystem: Engineered > WWTP > Wastewater > Unclassified | place: Canada: Vancouver, British...
TGGTGTAACATATTTTCTGTAAATTGCTGAACCTTAACAAAAGCGGTGAGTCAGAAGTATCCTTAAGGTGACTAAACCATACAAGGAGAACAAAATGACTCACCAAAATGATTATACCTTTGCAGACGAAATAGCAGAAAAAGGGCTTGAAGCAATCCCGGAGCTGATGCGAGTGCTGATCAACAATGCCATGCAGGTAGAAAGGTCAAAATACCTGCAGGCTGAACATTATGAGCGCACTGAGGATCGCAAGGGACATGCAAATGGCTTCAAGCCCAAGACCGTGAAGACCCGCATGGGTGAGATCACCTTTGCAGTGCCTCAAGTCAGAGAAGGTGGTTTTTATCCTTCAGCCCTTGAGAAAGGACTGAGGAGTGAAAGAGCGCTCACGATCACCCTGGCTGAGATGTACGTTCAGGGAGTGTCTACCCGTAAGGTGAAAGCCATCACTGAACAGCTATGCGGGGTTGAGATTTCTTCTGAACAGGTTAGCCGGGCAACTGCACAGCTGGACGGAGTGCTACAAGAATGGCGTGAAAGACCTTTGGGAGAGATCAGCTATCTCTACGTGGATGCTCGTTATGAGAAGGTTCGTGAAGCAGGGCAAGTGCGAGATGCGGCTGTTCTGGTGGCATCTGGGATCACTCCAGAGGGGGAAAGGCAGATTCTGGGTGTTTCTGTATCCCTCAGTGAACACGAAACCCACTGGAAAACCTTCTTGAAGAGCCTGAAAGACCGCGGTCTAAATGGGATAAAGCTGGTTATCAGTGACGACCACGAAGGGCTTGGAGCAGCCAGGAGAGCCGTGTTTGGCAGTGTCCCATGGCAGAGATGCCAGTTTCACTTACAGCAAAATGCGGGTGCATATCTGCCCAAACAGGCAATGAGATTGGAGGTGGCCGCAGACATTCGTTCAATGTTCAATGCTTCAGACCGCAAGACTGCTGAAGAGTTACTACAAACAGCCATCCAGAAGTATGCTGTTTCTGCACCACGGTTATCGGCATGGCTGGAAGAGAACTTGGCAGAAGGGTTTTCGGTTTTTGACTTCCCTTTGGAACACCGGAGAACGATCCGGACAACCAACAGCCTGGAGAGAATCAACAAAGAGATCCGCAGGCGAACAAGAGTGGTTGGTGTATTTCCAAACGAGGCTTCTTGCCTTAGATTGATCTCGGCTTTGCTTATGGAGATCAGCGAGGAGTGGCAGATCGGAAAACATTATTGTGCTGGCAAGTCATTAAGTTATTAAAGAACGATGGGTATTTCTGACTCGAATTTACAGAAAAAAGGTTGCGTAACCAAAGAATTTTTCACCAACGCTTAAAGGGGAGAAACCATAAAAAGATGATAAGAAAAAGACTTTACTTTCTAATTAACCTCACATAATATCTGTATCTATCACCACGATAGAGTATTTTTACATATTCAACAGGTTTTCTATATTGCGAATAGGATAATCTTTCGCTCAGCAAAAGCGGGGTTCCTTCTTCCACATCAAGTAACTTTGCCTCAATGAGAGAAGCTATGGTTACCTCATGAGTCTCATCCGCTTCGGTAGGGATGATTTGGAACTTCTCCCTGTACAACCTATATAAAGAACCATATTTCTCTAATTCCTCCGTTGTGATTGTTTCAGTTTCAGGAAGTACAGAATATGATGTCTGTAGTCCAATTGGCTTTCCATCTCCAGTTCGTATTCTTCTTACCATGACAACTTTTTTTTCTGGCGAAATGTCTAGCAATTCGCAAATTTTTAGGGGTGCGTTTACTTGTGCTATCTCAAGTATGGTTTGCCCTGGAATCATATCTCTGTTCTTCATATCTTCAGAGAAACTTGTCAGGTCCATCAAACCTTTTACAAGTTTTTTTGGAGAGACAAAGGTTCCCCTCCCATGCTCTCGATATAAATAACCTTCCCTAACCAGATGGTGTATCGCTTCGCGTATAGTGGTGCGACTGATATTATAAGTCGACTCTAATACACGCTCAGATGGAATTGCACTTCTTGGTTCCCACTCTCCATCATCTATCTTTTTTCGAATCATTGAGGCAAGTTGATGGTATTTTGGAATTGCATCATAAGGATCAATCAAATTCGTCATTTTATCCTTAGTCAAATAAACACTCTTTGAATTATTCTACTCAGGTAATTTGTTTCTATGTGCTGCGATGTTATATTTCTAGCATTATTCTAATAAAAACAGGGTTATGCAATTAGTATTGTGAATAGTTAAAAAGAGCGGTAACCAAATCATCTTTTACTACTCATTCTTAATAAACCGCATTGTCTATTCAATTAAAAATATCAACTTACCTGCACCGAATCAACAATTCCGATAATTACAGAGATGACGCAAGCATCTGGATTATTCAATACCTGTCTCGCCCCACCGCCCTCTCGATTTATTAGTACGACATCGCCAATTCCAGCATGGGTATTATCTAGTGCAATAAAATCATCATCCGCTTTTTCCCCTTCAACAATCATCGGTTGAACAATCAATAATTTTCGGTTTTTAAAATGCGGATTACTGATGGTTGTTACAACTGTTCCGACTACTTTCGCAAGAATCATTTTCCTACCTTTAATTGAATCGGTTATTACCTTCCTTTAGGGCAAATCCTAATTCTCCATCTGGCCGTATCTTTATCTCATCAACGATACCGACTAAAGCTAAGTCAACTGGGATGAATTTCACATCAGGTACCGCCATAGATGCTTCTCGCGAACGGACCATCAAACATAGATCACCATATCCAGCATGAACAACATCAATTGCAACCTGTAAAACCCCCACCGGTTCCATTTTTCGATTTAATTGCTGAACCACAAGTAGCTTTAACCCTTCAGTGCCAGGGTATTTTATTGTGCAAACTGCTGTTCCACGAACTCTACCTAGCAACATTTTATTTCAACCGTAAGCTAATCAATATACGGTTTATAATAGTATCTAGCAATTCTTCCTCAATTGAAGCGCCTAATTTTTGTTTTACAGCATCCTTGATTCTTTTGGTCAGATTGTTATCAAATTCATTTTTTATCCCATAAGAATTGTCGGACTGGTCATGTGTGACAGATTGAGATAGATATGGCCTGATTGGAGCAGAAGGGGGTAGTTCAATAACCTGATTAAGTTTTAACCCCAATTTTCCAGCTTTCTCATAAGCTAGTTCGGTTAAAACCACATTTTCACAAATGTTTAAGATCATTTGACCGCGATTCACTAGTTCGTCAATGTCTTGCTCCGTATAAAAGATTTTTGTCATGGACAACTCCTCTCTATTCTAAGCAGAAACTAACCCGAAATTCCCTTAAGGTTATCTAAAGCTGTAACTGCTGCGTTCTTTGCGGTTAGTATTTCTGATTCACTACCCGAAAGCCACATTCGCCCAAATCTACCCACAGATGACAGGTGGATTATTTTAATATTCGCCTTCTTTTCAGCCTCATTGCATGCAAAATTAATATAAGCTGCTGGTGCGCATTCTAGCACAAGCATTGTTTCTCCAGGAACTAACATACCTCCCCGCCTAAAACGATTTAACAGTTGTGCTTGATACGGATCTACCCGGGTTACTACTTGAGTAGACACAACTTCGGGTTTAATACGATCTTCTATTGTTAATCCCAGTCGATCCAACACTACTCGTCCAGCTTCTAATACAGATGCTTGATTGAGTGAGTGCACTTCGAACATGCCAAACTCGCGCTCAACGATTTGTGCTCCGGGTCTTGATTCTGTGGCCTTTACAGCAATATCAACAACTCTAAAAACCTCGTTTCCGGGAGCCATTTCAACATACAAGGAAGCCATTCCTTCAATCGGTAAATCTCCTTGAGTTATTGTCCCAATGAAAGCAGCATATTGAGGTTGCATCCGATCCAAAAAACAATAACATCGTAATGAAAGCTTATCAGCCATCTTTTCTCCCTAATTTAACCCCTGTATATCTTCCAACGCGATACCTAATGGCGTCACAAACATTGGTCGAACCGGTGTAAATGTTCGAATACCAGTCACTTCCTCTATGACTTTTGTGATCCAAGGGAAAATGCAAGTACCACCGACCAAGGTTATTGATTTTGGTTTATATCCATTTAAATTCCGGTTAATTATCGAACTTACTTTTTCCATCACAGGGCGAATAACCGGCAATAGTTTTTTCTGCTCCATTAGGTCCTTTTTTATTTCTTCAGCTTTTTCAAAGGAAATTTCATTTGCACCCGCTTTGACTAATGAGAAATGTGTACCACCAATTGGTTCGTCGACTGAATAGATTACATCAGCAATAGGTACTCCCATAGCATCGGTTACAATCATAACCGTGTAAGCCGTCCCCAAGTCCACACCAACCCTAACAGGTCCATTATGATGATAGTACTTCTGCGGGTTGGTGTGGACCAGAGAGAACCACCTCTTCAATACGAATCAGTAACCCCTCCGGGTCAATACCCGCGGAAACCATTCTTTTCTTCGTCACTAGAAATTTGCAGATACTATTTCTTGGTTTCTACACTATGGCTGCCGCTGGTACTACCCTTGGTGTTCTGAGGGAGAATCATTTCAACATCTTGATGTGGTCGAGGAATCACATGGACTGATACCAATTCTCCTATCCTCTTAGCCGCAGCAGCTCCTGCATCTGTAGCGGCTTTTACCGCCCCGACATCTCCTCGTACCATTACTGTAACATAACCACCGCCGACGTATTCAGATCCAATCAATGATACGTTTGCAGCTTTAACCATAGCATCTGCGGCCTCTACTGCCCCAACAAGACCTTTTGTCTCAACCATACCTAATGCGATTAATGATGTGTCTAGTGCCATTTGAATTATCCTTTCTGATTTGTTTTATTTTTGGTTAATGTGTAAAACATCTTCAACAACACGTTGAACAATTTTTTCTATCTCTTGTGACGAAAATCTTGCATTAGCATCATCCTTTCTGGGAAAAACCGACAATGGCGGTTCAGAGGTTTCATAGGCTAGGCGTTTTATATTGAATAAATGATAGGTTGAAATGTTATCTCCTGTTATTGATCCACCCACTCCACCTGCCCCTAATGTAAGAGATGGCATTACCCCAGTAGTTAATCCAATTGCCCCAAGTGTACCCATCGTATTGACCGCTATACGAAATACGGGCTTTTCCATTCCAAAAGCCATAATTACTTTCTCGTCAGTGGCGTGTATAACTAGGCTATGGCCTCTTCCACCAAATTGAATCAATTCGATACACCGCTCACACCCCGCCTCCCACCCATCTTCAACATACCACCCAAGCACAGTGGTTAGTTTTTCTCGAGAAAGTGGTTCTTCATAACCAGTTTTTGTCAGTTTGGTAACAAGAATATTCGTTCCTTGAGGAATAGCTAACCCAGCTAATTTTGCGATATAGCCTGCAGATTTTCCCACAACAGAGGTATTCATACTTCCATCTTTATTAAAGATTAGATCTCGAAGTTTATTTGTCTGTTGGTCGTCAGTAAAAAATGCCCCTTCTAATTCCATTAATGCTTGTAATTGTTTGGCTATTGGTCTATCAGCAACTACTGCTTGTTCTGTTGCACATATCGTTGAGAAATCAAAGGCTTTGCTCGCGACAATATACTTTGCTGCCTTAGCCAGATCTGCTGACCGATCAACATATACTGGTACATTACCTGGCCCAACACCATATGTGGGTTTCCCCATTGAATGTGCAGCTCGCACCATTGGGGTTCCACCAGTAGCTAAAATTAACGCTACATTTTTATGGTTCATCAATTCATTTGACCCCTGCAAACTGACATTCTGCATACAAGAAATCAACCCATTCGGTGCTCCATTATCTTCAGCTACCTTCGCCATTAGACTCGCAGCTGTAAAACTACATCGGGTTGCCGAAGGATGAGGAGCTATAACAATAGCATCTCTTGCTTTTATAGCAATCAATATTTTGTAAATAACTGTGGAGGTCGGATTTGTACTTGGTGTTAAGGCAGCTATTACTCCCATTGGCCAAGCAATTTCATAGACTCTTGTAATGGGGTTATGATTGACGACACCAACCGTTTTGATGTTTTTTATACTATTCCAAACGTGTTCAGCTGCAAATTCATTCTTTAACCGTTTGTGTTGAGCAACTCCATATCCTGTTTCCTCATGCGCTAGTTGCCCGAGGTATCCAGCTGATAAATAAGCAGCTTCTGCCATTTTTTCACAAACTCGATCGACCTGTTCTTGAGAAGCTTTTGACCATATTCTCCATGCCTCATATGCATGAGTTGCCAATGTTCGGGCTTCTTGAATGGAAAGCAGGTCGTTATCGTAGTTCATGTTTATAACTTAGTGTTTTTGAAACACTATTTCTCCATCAACTTCGAGAAAATCGATCATTGCCATAATGACGGCATCAACTGGTGTATCTTTGGTAATATTTGTCTGTCTCGCGCTTGAACCGCTAGCTGTAAGCACCAAATCCCCTAAACCAGCATCTACGGTATCAATAGCGACAAATGGTTTTCCAGAAGGGTTACCGCGCTCATCAGTTTGCCGAACAATTAATAACTTTCTGCCGACAAGCTTTTCATCCTTTACTGTAGATACAGTCGTACCAATCACCTTTGCGATTAGCATCAATTACTCCTTAATATATTCTTGCGGGAGCATCAGTTACTGGTTTTTTCTCAGTAGGTTTATTTTCGGTAGTGGTTCCCTGCAAGATTTTTATGCCTGCGCTGGCTCCCAATCTAGTTGCACCAGCTGCTACCATGGCCTCAGCGTCTTCTCTCGTCCGGATACCACCAGCTGCTTTTACTCCGATATTTGGTCCAACAGCATTTCTCATTAATTCAACATCATGAACCGTTGCTCCAGCGCTAGAGAACCCAGTGGAAGTCTTTACAAAATCAGCCCCAGCTTCCTTTGACAGTAAACAAGCAATTGTCTTCTCCTCATCTGTTAATAACGCTGTTTCAAGAATGACTTTAACTAATGCGCCAGCTTTATGTCCTGTCGCAACTACCTCACGAATATCGTTTGCGACAGTTTCTGTATCACCAGCTTTCAATGCACCAATATTTATTACCATATCTAATTCTGTAGCCCCTTTTCTTAGTGCATCTTGTGCTTCATACACTTTGGCATCAGTAGTAGTTGCTCCTAACGGGAATCCAATCACGGTACACACTTTGACGTCTGAGCCCTTTAATAATTCAGTACAAAGCGGAACATTTGATGGATTTACACATACTGATGCAAAGTGATACTTCTTCGCTTCAAAACAAAGTTGTGCAATTTGATCATTAGTGGCTTCAGGTTTAAGTAAGGTGTGATCTATATATTTTGCCAAAGATTTATCCTCTGGTATCACACCAACTGTAGAGGTAAGTCTCTCTGCACCAGCACTAACAACATGACCGGCATTATCAAAACAAGTTTTCACCCTCAAACCCCCTGCGCTTTCCGTTACACATACTGCTCCTTCTGGTGTTTTAACTTTCTGATCCTGTTCAGACAATGCTAACAATACTTCTCGCGTAATGATTTTTACTAATTCCTCAATAGTTTTTGGATCGTTAATCATTTTTTCATCCCTTCTTTCGAATTACTTACTTCTATAGCCATAATTTTATTCACACGCTTTGCGTGTCTTCCTCCACCAAATTCTGTGTTCAACCAGGTTTTTACAATCTGTTTTGCTAGATTTATACCAATTAACCCAGCTCCCAACGATAAAACATTGGCATCATTGTGCTCACGGCTATTAACTGCAGTTGCATAGTCATAGCACAAAGCAGCACGAATCCCGCGGATTTTATTAGCAGCTATACAAGATCCAATCCCTGCGCCATCAATTACTATCCCTCTCCAAGCCTTACCCGAAGAAACAAAAAGCGACACCGCCTGAGCAATATCAGGGTAGTCTACTGGGTCCTTAGAATTAGTTCCGCAATCAATCACATCATAACCCTGTTCGATTAATTCTTTCTTAACTATCTCTTTTAAATCTACCCCACCGTGGTCAGTACCGATAGATATTGTTTTTCCCTTTGTCGATAAATTTGGTGTTGTTTTTTCCGCAATCGGAGTGGTTATTTCCAGATTTTGCAAGGGTTTTTTTGCTGTTGAAAAAATGGATAATTCTTGTTGGACAGTCTTATGTATTATATTATTTATTTCATCATCAGAAAGTATTACCATCATCAAACTCCGAATATTGAAAAGTGATTGCCATTGCAAATGGTAGTGACCACATAACCAGTAATTCCATGATACCACTAAAAAAAAGCTGTGTCAAGCAGGTTCATCGATATCAGTTAGGTTAGTTGTTCTTCCTATCTCTTTCTTATATTTCGACACCGTATTCATTGAGCTGTAGACGGAGTAACACTGGTGAAGAATATTTCACTGTTAAAAAACCCAGTTTTTTTGCTACCCTTACATTATCCTCTCTATCATCAATAAAAATACACTCTTCTGGACCACGTCTGATACGATTCAGAAACGTCAAGAAAAATGCGGGTTCAGGTTTAATAAGGTTTATTTCACCTGAAATTAAATAATCATCCATATATTTTAAGAATTCTAATCTGTCAATAATTGGGAGGAATTTCTCAACTGGCCAATTACTCAGACCATACGTTGCATAACCTTTCGATCTTAATTCTTTTAATATATCTTGCGTTTCAACAATGATTCCTCCAACTGCATCAAACCAATATAAATCGAAGGCTTCGATCAATTCCCGGTATTCAGGAAAACGTGAACTGACATCAATAATACGCTCAGAATAAGGAACAATACCTCTTTGCAGTTCCTCATTCCAATCATGAAAACTAATGGTTTGTAAAAAATCATCAATTTGTTGGTCACTAGAAAAGTATCTACGGTAGATATAATACACGTTCCAATCGATTAGCACACCTCCAAAATCAAACACTATCGCAGGTTTTACTGTACGATCAGTATATGAAACACTTCGGATTGAGTTTTTTTGAATATTTCCCATTATTGTTAAATTATTACAATACCCAACCTATGATACTAGGGTAAAGCCAATTATTCTGGTGAAAATGTCTCGATTATGCTCTAAAAACTTCAACCTTTATACAATTGAAGAAGATTCAGAATATCATCGTTTGTTGGTGCACACTCAGTCATAGATCCTGGAATCGTTACAGCTAAAGCACCCGCACAAGATGCATATTCAACAGCATCGTCAACCGATTTGCCCATAGATAAGGCAAAAAGGAATGCACCAGCAAATATATCCCCAGCACAAGTAGTGTCAACTACATTTACTTTTGGAGCAGGGAACATTTTCGCTTGTTGTGGAGTTACTAATGCAGTCCCGTTACCTCCCATTGTTATGAGCACATTTTTCACTCCCTTATCAAGAAACCACTCACCTGCTTTCTTAGCAGACTCAAAATCAGATACCGCGATTCCAGTCAATAAGGAAGCTTCATGTTCATTAGGCTTTATCCATTCGAGACATTGATAGATCTCTGGATTTATTGGTATTGCAGGCGCAGGATCGAGGAATACCTTGACGCCCTTATTAAAAGCCTTCTTGATAGCATATTCAGTAACATCTAAATTCGTTTCTAAAACAAAACTTGCCATAAAGGCATCATCGAACTCTTTTTCAGCCTCGTCGATATCCTCATTCTTATAATGACCATGGGCACCTGTTACTATCATGATCGCATTTTCACCATTCTTATCAAGAAATATCGGCGCGTATCCTGTACTCTCTTTAGGATCTAACTTTATGTGTTTGTTACTTAGACCAAAATGAGTAAAAATAGCCGCAGACGCTCGGCCAGCCTCATCATCTCCTAATTTTTGTATCAAACAGACATTGCCCCCTAGATAGCTGCATTGACATGCCTGGTTTGCGCCTTTCCCGCCGTAAGAAACCACGTAATGATCACCTGGTACTGTTTCGCCTTTCAGCGGAATTCGCTCACCAAAAACAAATACTACCTGATGCCAACTTCCGAGAATAATTACTTTCTTGGGATTTGCCATCATCTTTCCTCCTAAGTAATTGTAAGAATCATGATTAGAAAGGTTTTAGCTCACCCTTCAATTGTTGCTGGAGGTCAAAAATCTTCTCAATAGGTTCAGATTTTGCAGATCCATCGAATGATGGCGTTGTAGCGAACCAGGGGGCTGTAACTTTCTGCCATTTTGAATTTGCTTCAAACTCGCCTAGCTTGGTAAATAGAGCGTCTATTTCTTCATCAGTCTCTACATAAAGGATAGACCAATTCTTGTAAAGAAATGTCATCATTTGCTGGCAATTAGAGTCCCGAATTGCATCTAATTGATCTTTAAATTCAGTCAGGTGAGCTGTTTTATGCATTTTTCGATAGTCATCTACATGTTCGGGTTTTAGTTCATAAATCATGATGTAACGGTTCATCTCTTTAGTCTCCTTTTTAAATTAGATTAAGTGCTTTCAAGTTCTCTTGGATTACTTTCTTTTGTTCGGGTGTTGCATCAATCAAAGGTGCACGTAGGCCACCAATTGGGTATCCTAAAAGCTCAGATGCGAATTTATACGCAGAAAATAATGGGGCTGCCTTCATAGCGATTCTAATTTTTAAAATAAATTCCTGTAAGTGGTACGATTCTTCAATATTCCCCTTGAAATATGCCTCACAACATTCAATCACTGGCTTTGGGAATACCGCTGATATTAGTGATATAACACCTGCCCCTCCAATAGCAAGTGTGGGAAATATCGTTCCATCACTTCCTGCTACACACTCAAAGTGCTTTTCTGGCTTAATAGACATTTTTACTGTTTGAAGATGCATAATATCTTTTGTGCTGTCTTTATAACCGATAACATTATCATGATCGTTAACAATCTTGGCAACTAATGCAGGTGACATCGTATTACTACTTTCAGGAGCATTATAAATATAGACTGGAAGTACTGTTCTTGTCGCTATAGATGAGAAATATTTGTATAACCCATCCGGGGTATATTCGTAAACCATCGGTTGGGTGATACAAACGGCAGATGCTCCAGCATCTTCATAACCACGCAATAGTTTTATTGCATCTAAAGCCACATTAGTAACAATATTCCCGATAACAGGAACTTTACCACGAACCCTATTCACTACCGTTTTTACCATTGCGATTTGTTCATCATGTGTAGTCAGCAACGCTTCAGTCGCCAAACCATTACAGAATAATGCAGCAATCCCACTTTCGATTTGCCGATCAACCTCTCCTTCAAATAATCGAAAATCAATTTCACCCTGTGGGTTGTAAGCCACCAGTAACTCGGTGCAAGCACCATGAATGATTGTATCTCTTGTGTTCATAACATATCCTTTCGTAAGATAGTATTTATTTTCGACGCGACCTATATGTGTCGATGATCACAGCAATAATGATTAAGAATCCAGTGACTATTTCCATGATGAATGGGTCTACTCCTAATTGGATACCCCCATTACTAATCATAGTCATTAGCAATGTCCCAATGATTGTTCCTATTATTGAACCTCGTCCTCCAGATAAGCTAGCACCACCTATGACAGCTGCTGCAATTGCATTCATCTCGTAACCTGCTCCACCGGTCGGTATTGCGCTATTAATTCTTGAAGTTAATAACACACCTGCAATCGAGCACATTATCCCTGCTACCATGTATATTGCATATTTGTTTAATCGCAAATCAATGCCACTCAATCGCGCTACTTCTTCACCGCACCCAATAGTAAACGTATTTCTCCCAAATCTCGTGTATCGTAAAACTAACCAAGCCACAAATGCAACTAAAAGCCATACCCATGCCATCTTAGGTATACCAATAAAACGATCATCACTAAAATTTGCAAATTTTGGATAAATGCCTGTTATTGTTTTTGCATCACATAGTAACTTAATCAATCCACGAATTATTGCTGCGCTTCCTAATGTAGCAATAAATGGTGCAATTTTAAATTCATGTATAACGAATCCATTGAAAAGACCAAGAATGGCTCCAGCTAACAATGCGACAATCAACATAGGAAACACAGAAATCCCCAAGCGCGCCATCATTAGCGCAATTATGAGAGACCCCATTCCGGTAATTGACCCCACACTAAGGTCGATCCCTCCTGCGATAATCACAAAAGTACTAGCGATTGCTATGATGCCGGTAATGGTTGCTTGTTTCAATATATTGGTTAAGTTGTATTCTGTAAAGAATGACTTGGTTGTAACCGAAAAAATTACGAATAATACGGCCAGAATCAGGAACAACGAAAACTCTGAACTAGCTAATAACCTGTTTTGGCGTTTTAATTCTGCCTTTTTCATCACTGTTATTCCTTTACTACTAGAGTGGATTGTTTAGATGCGAATTTCAACGCTTCTTCTTCATTCCATAATTCTTTTTCCCACCGATTAATTTCACTAACTTTTTCACCCTCAGCCATAATTACTACTCGATCAGAAATACCGAGGATTTCTGGGAGATAAGAAGATATAACGATAATCGCTTTACCTTCTTCAGCAAGTCGTCCGATTAATTGATAGATTTCCTGCTTTGCACCAACATCAACGCCTACGGTTGGTTCATCAAAGATTAAAAGATCAAGATCTCTACATAATAATTTGCTAATAACTATCTTTTGCTGGTTACCCCCGCTAAGATTCGCTACTTTCTGTTCAATTGATGGTGTTTTAATTTTTATAGCATCAATAAAATGATTAGTGCGAGTCTTCTCCTTTCTTACGTTGATTACGCCAAAATGACTTATCATGTCATAAGAATTAAGATTGATATTGATTTTTACAGATAGATCCAGCGCTACCCCTTCTTTTCCTCTTTCTTCTGGAATCAATCCAATACCTTTTTTCATAGATTCTATAGGACTATTTATCACAGCCTTTTTTTGGTGAACAAAAATCTCACCAGAGTCAGCTTTTTCTGCACCGTACACAGCTTTCATAACATCTGATCTACCAGAGCCAATTAATCCAAAGAATCCTAAAATCTCACCCTCTGCAATAGAGAACGAAATATCTTTATACTTACCCTTTTTAGTTAACCCCTCTACTCTTAAGATCTCTTTTCCAGGTTTTTGATGATTAATATCATAGATGTCTTCGATTTTCCGACCAACCATCATGGATATTAAGGCATCTTTGTCAATATCTGAAATATCTCGTGTTGATACATATTCACCGTCTTTTAAAACTGTAACACGATCACAAATTTGAGTAATTTCCTCCAGGCGATGACTAATATAAATGATGCTGATACCGTCGTTCTTTAATTTTTCTATGTATCTAAATAACTCATCCACTCTTTCATTTTCAAAAAAAGCAGTTGGCTCATCAAAGATCGCCAGCTGCAAATCATCATACATTGATATCTTGCTAATCGTAATCATTTCTTTTACTGAGATAGGTAGAGAGTCTATATTGGTTCGAGGGTCTATGTGGTCCAGATGAAACTTTTCCAACACCATTTTGCTTTCTTTAAAAATTTTTGGCCAATTAACAATGCCGAATTTCTGAATAGGTAGTCGTCCAAGGAAATAATTCTCACCAACACTTAAATTATTAGCAATGTTTACATTTTGATAGTTTGCGTACAACCCAAGCCTTTTTGCATCAAGCGCATTTTTAGGTTGTATCCAATCCCCATTATTATTTATGTATATTGCACCTCCATCAAGTTGATGAACCCCCATAATCGCCTTGATAAGTGTAGATTTACCAGCTCCATTTTCACCAACAATTCCATGGATTTCACCCCGCCTAACATTAAAACTTACGTCTCGTAATGCAACTACGCCAGGGAATTTCTTTGTTACGTTTTCGATTCTTACTATTGGAAGTTCTTGTGGTTGTTCTTGCACCTTGACACCGCCTCAAAAGATTGCTCTCCCTCCTAATTACAAGGAGGGAGAGCCGTCATCTCATTTTCTTACCTTTTTAAGATCAAGGGGTTCAACAGAGCCTGCATCTCAGGATCTTCCATGTTTTCTAACGTTACAATACTCGCGGGTAAATTCACTTCATTTGGCGGATTGTAACCTTTAAATAGATGTTCAAATGCATCATAGGTCGCCTGATATGCTTGCGCGTATGGAGTCTGAAGTACAATACCTGTTAGACTCCCATCCTTCAGACCTTCAATCTCCAACTCATCAGAATCCACAGCAATAGCAACAATCTTTCCCTGTAAACCTGCTTTCCGAATTGCTAGAACGGTACCATCGCCAGAAAGGTTGTTCCCTGCAAATATGCCAATAAGTTGATCACCGTAAGTGCTTATCTGATTCTCAACGTTTGCTTGTGCTTTTGCGGCATCATTTTCATTATATAGGGTATCGAGAACTTCGATTTCTGGAGCCAGTTCCTTCATTGTAGAGCGGAACATTTCCATTTTTTCAACGAGAATGGGGACTAAGGTGGCTAAGTGCATGCCTACTACCCCTTTCTTCTCGATTCCCATTTTATCCATCTGCCGAACCATCTCTTCTGCAGCCAATTTACCTTGCTCTGGCTGATTACAATAATACAATGCCCCATAGGAATCTTCATTCCCTGTAATGCCCAAAGAGAAAAGGTTTACATAAATTCCTTGATCAGCAGCTTGCTTGATTAACGGAGAAGTTCCGTCAGGTTGCATTGTCGCTGTGATGATCACATCTGGTTTAGTGGCAATGACACTCTCCAGAATATTAAGGTATTTATCTGTTTCACCTTCTGCAGTAGGACCTGACAGTGTTACATTAATATCCACTCCATATTTTTCTTCAATGTCCAACACGGCATTATTCAATCCAGTCCCACAATACTGGTTCCAGTATTGGGAATCCGTCCCAGGGATGACAAAAGCCAACTCATACTTTTCCTTTAGAGCGGATTCTGGGGCTATTGTTTCTGCTGGTGCAGCTTCTTCTGCTCCAGCAGGTGCTACTGGAACTTCCGCAGGTGCCTCAGTAGGTTTTGTTGCACATGCAGAAATTACCAGAACCATAATTAGTAACGCAAACAAAATCTTCTTCATCTCATCTCTCCATTTTCTGAACTAGTGTGTATTCCTTCTTCGTAAAATTTCCAGCTTACTGTCTTAGAATTTATCACCTCCTTCCTGAGAGCTGCAACAGAACTCATGGAATACAACAACAAACGCGGTTATCGCCAAGGAGAATTAGCATGAAAAAAGTGTAACAAACTAGGAGGAAGAAACATGTGCTTGACTTTGATTCACTTTTAATAGATAATGGTTATGACCACATGACCACAATATAATTTATAATACCACTTCATAAAACAAATGTCAACTACTATTGACCCTTATAACGTAATACCAAAATATCATCAACTTGCATTAATTTTAAAGGCGCAAATTGTAGATGGTAACTGGCCTCCAAGATCAGCAATTCCTGCTGAACGTCAATTGGAAACAATATATAGCATAAGCCGAACCACCATTAGAGAAGCAATAAACCTGCTCATCCAACAAGGATACTTATATCGAGAACATGGTCGAGGTACCTTTGTTTCTCCTCAAAAACTACAAAAGAAAATTATGGAATTGACTAGTTTTTCTGAAGACATGGTAAAGCGCGGAATCCGCCCAGGACAGATTATTCGAAAAGTAGAAATAATTACTCCACCGACCAGAATTCAGCGATTGTTAGAGTTACCGCCAAATAATACGGTTATTGAGATAGATCGTATACGCTTAGGCGATGGAAAACCCATTGGCCTTCAAACCTCTTACATTGCACTTCAGAACCCAAATACGATAACTAAGGCTGATTTAGAAGAATTGGGGTCTTTATACAAAATACTGGAACAAAAATTTCATATTATCCCTTCGGAAGCAGAAGAAACATTAGAAGTAACCCTCGCTGACCTTGATGAAGCTAAGTTACTCGGAATCCTCCCTGGTGCGCCTTTATTACTAAGTCAACGCCTGTTATTTGACCAAAATCGAAAACCCGTTGAATTTGTTAGGATTCTTTATAGAGGTGATAAATATCAATATTATATTAGACTTGTCCGATGATTTATCGTGCATGGCTCTCTTCGTAACAAAAGTAACGAATAATTTGATAATGATTTATTATCAACACCCCACCAGCAACCATAGAATATTTATTACATCAATGGCACTATAAATACTCCGAAACCCCATTATCTATGATTAATACTACGCTCATACCCCCAAGTACTTGGATGACACAACAATAATCCAGACTCTTAATCAATAGGTTCAGGGTTCAAATCCCTTAATAACAAGGACTGTGAAATTAAGATTTCTAGCGCTGGAGAGGATTTTTGATTTTAAATGATCACCCTCGCCACAGCAAATTCGTTTGTATCGGATATACGGGTAAAGCTTCAATCAACGAAAGCATAAAACAAAGGAAGGGATTTTTATACATAATTCTTTCCAATCTTTTAATCATTTGTTGATCTAACTTTACTGCAACCTTACTGCAACCCAGTTAAAAACAATAAATTGTTTATAGACAGTAACTTCGTTAACCACCATATCTAGCGCTAGAATTATCCCTTACCCCCATATATACGGGTTATACAATACCCTTCCCCACTTCGAATCAGTAGGTTGGGAGTTCGAGCCTCCCCGGGGGCGCCTATATATAGGGGTTTGAAGGTAGTCGGACGGCATATATGGTGGTTTATGCCGTCCGATTTCTATATTTGGGCAAAAAAACGTGCAAAAAACGTGCAAAACTATTTGATTTTCTCTCAACTTTTCTTAAGATTGATAAATCATTTTTTAAGATTCGAGACTGAGAGAAACTCCACAGGCAACGTACTGGGTTGAGTTTGCGATTGAAGTTGGGGTTGATCAAAGATGTCATCCACCAGACAGGCCGCTTGCAGTTCCATGGCACTGAACTGATGACCGTACATGTTCAATGTGGTCGAGGGTTGTGAGTGCCCAAGGATGTAAGAGACTGTCAGAAGCGGAATGCCATGGTTGAGCATGATCGAAGCGGCGATGTGACGCAGATCATGAAAACGAATGTGTTTCAGGCCTGCTGCCTTCTGAATCTCCGCGTACTGCTTCAACACGTTGCTTTGATTCAGGGGCGTGCCCGTGCTTGAAGGAAAGACCAGATCGTTTTCTTGCCAGCGATTTTTAGCCAGCGCCTTTTTTTGCAGAACCTCTCGTTGTTGAGCCCTGAGCGCTTCGAGTGTCTTCTCACCCACTATAATCTTGCGGTCACTGGTTGCCGTTTTGGGAGTACTGAAGTTGCGTACCTGTTTGCCATCCCTAAGGACACGCTGCAAATTGCGTTGGATGTGAATCTGTTGCGTCTCCCAAAGAATGTCTTCCCACTTCAGGGCGAACAACTCACCCTGCCGCATACCCGTCTTGAGAGCCAGGTGGATTAACGTTCCCAGAGGAGTTCCCTTCGCCTGGTTCATCAATAAGATGCTTTGTTCTTCATTCAACGGACAGTTGACGCGGTGAATGCGTTGCTTCTTGGGTGCCTTGGCACCCTCGCATGGGTTGAAGGTCAGGATTCTGTCATCGACTGCGTCCTGCAGCGCCTTGTGAAGAATACGGTGGATGTAACGGATTTGCGTGTCACCAACGGGTACCCTTCGCAGGTTCGTATAGAACGAGTCGAACACCGACCGGTGCAACGTATTCAACACCACCTCCCCCAGCGCCGGTAGGATGTACTTGTGAATGATGATCTCGTAATCGCAGCGAGTGGATTCTTTCAACTGCGAGGAATGGTTCTCAAACCATCCCAGCATGTACTCTCCAAGTGTCCGCTCCGCATCGAGCGCTTCTTCGGCTTCCGTCATCTTCTGTTGCAACCAGTCACGAGCTTCGGATTTGGTAGGGAGCGTCTTGCTGATTCGCTTCCCGGATTTCAAAGTCACCCAAGCCCGCCAGGTTCCATTAGGGGTCGGACGGATGCTTCCTTCGTAATGCCCACGATGCCTGGTTTTGCTTTTTCTGGATTGCTGAGTCATTGTTTCCTCCTGTTGCGAAACATCTGGCAGCAATCCACGTTTTTCTCTATATTCGTTTATTAAGGTGCGGTTGTTACAAATCATTGTAGCATCTTTTCTCAGAAATGGAACATCGGTTCTGTCTACCGCGTCCAGCAATTAGGCTATTTTGGCCCAAATTCCTGGCGATGAATTCCTCCAGATCCGCCGGCCGCACGCGTACACTGCGTCCGATCTTGACCGTTGGAATGATCCGTTGGCGCATGAGCTGATAGGCATACGCACGTGAAACATGCAGAATCTTGGCGATCTCCTCGCCGGTAAGCAAATTGGTAAATTGGGTGTTGCTTTCTTCCATTCGTTTTCCTTTCATTATGTGTGATTGAGACCCGCCAGCCATGCCAACTGCTTAAGGACCTGGCGTGGCTGGCGTATGTTTTTCATCGTTCAAATGATTTTTACCGAAGACTACCTCCTCTCTGTTCTGGAAAACAAAACGACCTGCCAGAAATTTCTGGCCAGGTCGCTCCAACGATAATAAGAAAGCCCAAACGATTTCAGCGACGATTAATCTGTGTTGATCACTTGGTCTTATTGTACAAAATGAAAAGGGATGATCCTAGGGGGACAAAACAATTATTTGAAAAGATGTTTTTGGATCTTGCTTTGTTTATTATCAATATTGTCGTATAATGATAACAATAATTTCCTTATTATCACTTGTGAGAAGATAGCATGAACCCTGAAGATTTCCGGGAAAGCATAAGCGGACAATTAATCTCCATTCCTGAGGGGGGATTTGCCTATGTGCCGAATCCTCTTCCGCCAACCAATCTTACTTGGGATTCCAGATTGGTCGAAATGCTCTCGCTTGCTGACCGCGCTTTAGGGGAATTGGCTGGTATAGGTAGATCATTACCCAATCCACATTTGTTGGTGCGCCCTTTCCTCAGGCGTGAGGCCGTCCTTTCTTCCCGGATTGAAGGAACACAGGCTTCGCTTGCAGATGTACTGGCCTATGAAGCTGTCCAATTGCCGCTTTTTGATGCCCCGGATGATGTGAGAGAAGTACATAACTATGTACTCGCTTTGGAATGTGGCCTCGAGCGGATGAGTAGCTTACCTGTCAGTTTACGCTTGATCCGTGAATTACATGGCATTCTACTGGAAGGGATACGTGGGGAACAGTTTCGAGCGGGTGAATTTAGACAAGGGCAAAACTTTATTGGTCCTCCGGGGAGCAGCCTTGCCGCTGCCACCTATGTTCCGCCCCCTCCCAAAGAGATGACAAAGGCATTGCAGCAATTGGAGTTGTATATCAATGAAGCATCCAATCTTCCTCCACTGATCCGTTTGGGCTTAATCCATTATCAATTTGAAGCTATCCATCCTTTTCCGGATGGTAATGGACGGTTAGGTCGACTGTTGATTTCTTTACTTCTGTGCGCATGGAATTTACTTCCTCAGCCTTTACTGTATTTGAGTGCCTTTTTTGAAACTAACCGACCTGATTATTATGCCAATCTCCGTGGCGTTTCTGAAAAAGGGAATTGGAATTCTTGGTTAAGCTTTTTCTTAAATGGTGTTTCCTCTCAAGCAATCGATGCGGCAGCGCGTGTTAAACGCATCAACGATCTGAGAGAGAATTATCGCCAGCGCTTCCAGCAAGGGCGCTCTGCAGCTCGTTTACTCCAGGTTGTGGATCTGCTTTTTGCACGGCCGCTCATTTCTGTACGCACGGTTGAAGAGGAACTGGCTCTGCCTTATCCAACTGCTGAACGTTATATTGATGAATTGGTAAAACAGGGGATCCTTGAAAGCTCTGGTAAAGCCCGTAACAGGGTATTTGTTGCCAGAGATATACTTAATGCTGTTGAAGAAACATAAATCGTAGGACATTAAGGCAATCATGATCGAATTATCAAAACTCGAAAGCCACCTTTGGGAAGCTGCCAACATCTTGCGCGGTCCGGTAGACGCAGCAGATTTTAAGACCTATATTTTCCCTTTACTATTTTTCAAGCGTATCTCGGACGCTTATGATGAGGAAACAGAAGCGGCGCTTGCTGAATCTGGAGGGGATATTGATTTTGCTCAGTTGCCTGAATTCCATCGCTTCATCATACCCAGAGGCTGCCATTGGGAAGATGTACGGAATCGGACTTCCGATATTGGTCAGGCCTTGCATTATTCTTTAACGGAAATCGAAAAATGCAACCCTGATACTTTATATGGAATTTTCGGCGATGCCCAATGGACTAATAAAGATCGCCTCTCTGACTCATTGCTGCGGGATCTCATTGACCATTTTTCACGATTAAGACTGCGAAATTCAGATGTTGACGCAGATATTATGGGACAGGCTTATGAGTACCTGATCAAGAAATTCGCGG
>Ga0255345_1003005_pt1 | contig 20351 bp, 20 predicted proteins | sample wastewater_treat_6_FD_192415 | JGI IMG/M metagenome (GOLD analysis project Ga0255345, IMG submission 192415) | Wastewater microbial communities from Lulu Island WWTP, Vancouver, Canada - plant20 | ecosystem: Engineered > WWTP > Wastewater > Unclassified | place: Canada: Vancouver, British...
GCATTATTTCGGCTGTGATTTTGTTGGCTGTGAAATTGACGTTGATTACTTCAACGCCGCAAAAGAGAGATTTGACAGGGAGACCCGGCAAGTTGCTATGTTTTAATTGCATAACGCCGACATCAGCGTGAGCGAGCAACGAGCGAGTCGGCTGTATGGACTTGTTATGACTTTTTATTACGGAAAAAGCAATGATTAAACCATACTACGAAGAAAACGGAATAACGATTTATCACGGTGACTGCCGGGAGATATTGCCAGAGCTTGGGCCTGTTGATTTAGTGCTGACTGACCCGCCTTATAATGTTGGGATTAATTATGGTGACAATAGTAATGACAAGTTGACGGTTGAGCAATACGATGACGCAATCAAAAAACTTCGCACCATGTGCGGAAACGCAGATTGGGCAATTCTACTGGGCAGCAAAACTGAAACACTTTTAACGTGGTGGAATAATTTTCCAGAGGCAAAGCAAATCATTGTGAGAGTTGGTGCAAGCGTGAACACGGTTCTTGGTGGATTTAGACCGCAGTACCGAAGCATACTTGTGACCAGAAAATCAAGTAAGTGGTGGAGCGACCTATGGGAAGACATTAGATTCCCCGGCGAGGGCTATTATTTCAATGAGCCACGATTTAACCACCCTTGTCATGCACCGCTTCGCTTGATGTCAAAATTGATTGAATGTCTTTGTTTGCCGGAAGACAAAATTCTTGACCCATTTTGCGGAACAGGAACAACTCTACGGGCGGCAAAAGACGCTGGAAGAATGGCAATCGGAATCGAGATTGAAGAAAAGTATTGTGAAATAGCGGTTAAGAGGTTGGCGCAAGGTGTGTTGGATTTTGCGTCATAACGCTGAATTAACGCGCCGACTGAAAGGAGGTCGCAGTTGAATGATTTGTTATGCCCTGATTGTGGCGGGGAGATGAAACACCGAGACGCACCCACAAGGCATGTGTTATTCAAAATGCCATTCACGGAGATATATCTTGAATTGTGGAACTGGGGACATCGTGAATTGTTTTGTTTGGAATGCACATTGGAAAAAGCCTCTGACAGGCAGAGGCAAATATACGATGCAGGAAAGAGAGATGGATACGAAAAAGGTTATGATGATGCGCATAGGGCATAACGAAAAAATCAGCCGGAACGTAGCGATCGGCTGGATTGACGGGTTATGCGATTTATTAACATAGAAAGGATTATTTTAATATGAAAAAAATTTATAGCGGGTCATGTTGTTTATGTGATTGTGGGATACCTACTCAGGAAAAAGATATACACGGTAAAGAGCTTTTCTCTGGTGATATTGTGCAGCTATGGCACGGGGATTATTTAGGAACAGATATTGAACAATGGATGCCTTCTGATGGTTTAACGGCTATTGTTGGAAACCAGTACCAAAGTTACTCTGATGGAACAATAAAAACATTAACAGATACGCCAACTCTATTCACGATGGGAATTGCAAGCTGCGGTGTGCAAAACCATGAATGGAAGGTTTCTTTAGTTAAGAGCCATAAGGATATTGTTGATGGAGAAAGGTTTATTGCCTACGGATTTAATTTTAAGGCATAACGACCGACATCAGCCGCTTGTCGGCTGGATGGAGCTTGTTATGCTTTTTTATTGAGGTAATATGGTTGATATAAAATTCATACACGGTGATTGCTTAGAAGAAATGCCCAAACTAGCAGACAAAAGCATTGACATGATTCTCTGTGACTTACCCTATGGCACGACCGCTTGCAAGTGGGATGTGGTAATACCTTTTGAACCCCTTTGGGCGCAATACAAACGGCTGATTAAGGACAACGGGGCGATAGTCTTGACGGCAAGCCAGCCGTTTACGAGTGCGCTGGTAATGAGTAATCCGGGGTGGTTTAGATATGAGTGGATATGGGAGAAAACAAACGCCGTTGACTTCGCCCTTGCTAAGAAAAGAGCACGAAAGATGCACGAAAATATCCTCATCTTTGCTCGTGGGAACCATCTCTATAACCCTCAAATGCAGGCCGGAACTCCCTATATTGATAAACCACGTAAGCGAACTAACAACATCCACGCATCGACTATGCCCAAGTTGGGCATAGTAAATACCGGAACACGATACCCGTCAAGTGTCGTAAAAATTAGCAACGGGAATAATCATATTGAGCACCCCACACAGAAACCCGTTGCCTTGTTTGAGTACCTTATCCGCACCTACACGAATGAAGGCGACACGGTACTTGATAATTGCTCTGGAAGCGGAACAACAGGGATAGCGGCTTTTAATACAAAGCGCAATGCAATATTAATTGAAAAAGATGAACAGTATTTTAACGCGGCAAAGGAGCGATTTTACCGGGAGACCCGGCAAGTTGCAATGTGGTAGCATTACAGAGCAATAAAAAGAAAACTAAAAGAGGACTAAACCATGATCATAAAAAGAAACAATTTAATCAAAAAAACTTTAGATGGGGGACGGCTCGTCAGAGGGAGGTTCATGTAATGAACTGGTTTACCTCTGACGAGCATTAGCTACTACAACCACTCAAACATAATATCAAGGTTTGTGTTTAGACCTTTTAGGGACTATAAACACATGAATTATGAGATTATTAAGCGTCATAATGAACGCGTAAAAGACAATGACACGGTTTACCATCTTGGAGATTTTAAGTTTTCGGCTGATGGGCAGAACACACATGAACTTATTAAGCAGTTGAACGGGCGGCATGTGTTCATTCAGGGCAACCATGACAAACGGAATGGAACAAACACATGTTTAAAGTTCGGGATTATCGAATTATTTAACACACAAATCGTTTTAGCCCACCGTCCAGAAGATGTTTTGGAGATGATGCGGTTGACACATATACATATGGGTTTTTGTGGTCATGTTCACGAAAAATGGAAGTTCATGGAAACTGAACAGGGTTTAATTGTGAACGTCGGAGTAGATCAGTGGGATTACTATCCGATTGACCCGAAGCAGATTTTTAAAGCGATCAAGAGGGAATGTTTATGAAGGTCACAATCCCTGAAGATTACCAAAGCAGATTGAAGAAGGAGAGATAAAATGACAAAAGTAAGACACTATTTTATCACGGAATGGCTGGATATTGAGATAGATTTATGCTCTTGGCTTCTCGGTATTTTTTGGCGCAGAAATTATTTACGGGTGGAAAATAGAAGAACAAAGTTAATTATCTCAATTGAAATACTATTCTTATCTATCACCTTTTATTTTTGACGCTTTTTGAAAAGATTAAGGGCAACGATTATTTGATGTTGTCAGAAAAATAACGCACCGACTAAGGGATATAACATGCGCCTGACTGAAAAAGAGCTCGAAAATATTTTAAACCGAAAGGGTAGCGGTCAAGAGCAACAGAATAAAATGAGAGCGGTTATTTGCGATGCGGATGGCATTAAGTTTCCTAGTAAAAAACATCGGAATCATTATCTGCTTCTGAAGGCTATGCAATTCGCTGGGGAAATTAAATTCATACTAAGGGAAATACCATTCGACCTTCCAGGGCATTATGATAACGGGCGTATAGTTAGGCACTATGTTGATTTCATGGTTTGTTTACCTGACGACACTTTTCGTTATCTGGAAGTCAAAGGACGCGATCTTCCAATGGGAAAGTTAAAGCGGAAACAGGTTGAGGATATTTATAAAATACAAATCGAGCTCGTTTAGGTCTTAAAAGTAGCGTGTAAACGCTGCAAAAGGATTAAATTATGGCCTTAAACAAAACAACTGGCAATTATGAATGTGACTACTGTCATGCCGTTATACCGAATCCTAGAATACGGAAGGATGAGGTTCAGCGGTTCTGTTCAGGTGGAAAATGTAAAAACGCATACTGGAATGCGCAAAAAGTAAAGCTCACTGATGTTAAAAATGAAATCAATAAAATTTTGAATGAGAAATTTGGGAGATAATTAATGGTTGAACGACAAGAGCTATATTGCCACAACTGCGACATATTGAAGAAGGCCGGACAGACGAGGAAATAGACGAGGAAATCGGAACGCAGGGGCTTTAATAATGCCGGAGATTAAGATAATACACGGGGACTGCATGGAATACATGGCAACGCTGAAAGACAAGGAATATGATTTGGCTATTTGCGACCCGCCTTATTTTGATGGACCTCAAAAGCCGGGATATTACAAAGGCACAAAGCAACGCAGTGAAGTCGGGCAATATAAAAGTTTAGAGAAAAGTTGGCGGCCGCTAAATGCCAAGGGGTTTAAAGAAATAAAACGAGTCTCCAAAAATCAAATTATCTGGGGAATTAATTATTTTAATGTCAAGGCTCCTGGCGGCCGTATTGTATGGATTAAGGGTGAAATGGGAAGTCCGTTTAGTATGGCGGATATTGCCTATCAGTCATTTTACCGGCGCATAGATGTTTTTAAATACACATGGTCTGGTTATTGGCAAGAAGCTGGACAGAAAAGAGAAGTAAGAATCCACCCCACTCAAAAGCCCGTTGCCCTCTATCAATGGCTTCTTAAGAACTACGCAAAGCAAGGCGACAAGATACTTGATACACATTTAGGAAGTGGCTCATCAGCGATAGCTTGTGACATTATGGGCTTCGACTTTGTAGGAATAGAAATTGACGCAGATTATTACAAGGCGGCTTTAGACCGATTTAACCGCCACAAACAACAGTTAACTTTGGAGTTATAATTGGAAGCAACGCAATATCTAGAAAATGCCTATATTCGACATCGCATCTTGATTGAGCGATATGCTAAAGGCTTATACAAAGAATTAAAGCCTATCCTTACCAATATGCGAAAAAAGCTATTAACTAAGATACCAGAAGCCACTACGAGCTTTCAGCGTTACAGATTAACAGCCTTGCTTGAAGATATTGACAATGTAATTCTATACGGCGTTGATAAGCTGGACAAGGCCATGTTTAAAAAGCTCACTGAATTTGCCGAATACGAAGGTCAATTCCAAGCCAAGTTATTTGACAAGATTGTTACCGTAAACACAGTTACACCGGCAGTTGAGCAAATGGCGATAGCAATTAAGGCTAAGCCAATGGAGTTACTTGCCGGACACTCGACAAAGAAGGCGTCTATGAACCGGATGATATGCCGATGGATGAGGACCTTTATAGGATACTTTATCGCCGATATCGGAAAAACCGTAAAAACGATAAATGGGTTTTTTATAATGCGAAAACTGGAGACAGATATTATCATAGGCCAAAAATGATGGCTAGTCTTTGCAAACGTGCCGGGATAAAGCCACTGGACCAGAGCAAACGGAAAATTCAACGAGGAAAAAACAAAGGAAAATATGAAACGGTAAATCTGTATTACGGTTTTCATGCTTTACGACATTTCGTTCCTTCTCATTTAATGGATAAAAAGAAGGTCAGTTTAAAAACGCTACAAAAACTTCTCCGTCATCGGAGTGCCAAGACAACTGAATTATATGTGCACTCCGTTGATGAATCCGTCCGAGCGGCTATGACCGAAATTGAGGGAGAATTTACACCGATTTTAGTAAAAGTGCCACAAAAAGCGCCACACTCATTTTAGTGCTTCTTTATAGCATTTGACCTGTGATTCCTTTTCCAGGGCGTAATTTACAATCTCGTTATAATTTTCTGCGTTCACTCTGTCATTGGAGGGTGTCTGAAGAACCGGCCTTGGCGGGTCAGGGCAATACACATCCGGCTTTACGTAAATCGTTTTACAGCCCATCATTAAAACGATTACTAATATCATCGAAAACCTTGTAATAGTCTTCATTTTGTCCATCACTCTGTAAGTTAAGTGCGTTTATTCGCTTTTTGAGGGTCTCTTTTTCTGCGGTTAATTGATTAACCCTGTCTGTGTGCTTTTTAATTTCCTCTTGATTCTGCTCATAAAGTTCAATTTGTTCAGCCTGACTCTTTAACTTCAACTTGTCGTAACGTATCTTATAGAATACTGCCACGCCCGAGCTTACTAAAAATAATAAAATTAAAATTAAAATAAATATATTTTTAACGTTTTTCAGTATGGTTATTATTGTTCCCATTTTCTTCCTTTCCTCTTAAATCAAGATAAAATTTAAACACGGTTCCCAAAAGTGCCAGCATTGCACATAAAACAGTTGCCAAACCTGTCGATATATTTGGAGGGTCTATCCAGGTCCACACCGTAAAAACAGTAATATATAAAACTACCCAAAATATTATTGCTCTGCGAAAACGCTTGTTTTTATTTAAGTCAATCATTTGTTCACCGAAGCGCATGTCCAATGCTTTGAGTAACCATTTCTTATTGCCCATCGTAACAACCATAACTGATCGTCCTGGTTCTTCCACTTTAGTTCAGGCTTGCCCGCAAGTTTCTTAAAATAATTAAAAGTTCGTTTCTGAAACTGTGCAATTCCATACGCCGGATATGGTTTGTCAAGGTCGCCCCAAACATCATGCTTACCGCCGCTTTCACACATGACAATCTGTAAAGCCTCTTTTTCTACCGCACCGTATTCACGCACACTTTCCCCGCTGTTATTGACCGTGACTAAAATAATAGCCACTATCAATATGATCACTTTCATTACAGAATACCGCTTAGCTTCTTAATCTTCTTTTTGTTATTACGATAAACAAAATAGACTATGACCAAAACACCAATCGCTCCGGTAAATAAACCAAGTAAAAAACTCATTTTCTCCTCCTATGTTATTTCGATAAAAACCTTTCCTGTTTCCATGCCTCTTTTTAAGAGGCGAAAAAACGTATTAAACACTTCGCGGCTGTTACCAATAAAATCTTCTGACTTAGTTTTACCCAACAAAATACAACCTTCCGTGTCTTTGTCTGTGTTTCCAGAATGTATTCTTACTCCTTCAAAATCCGGCACGTTAAGCAGTAATGGAAGTAGGCGCTGAAAACGGTTTGAATAATTGATAATCACTTCATATGTTCCGTAAGGTATTGCCGTATCGCTGGAAATTTTAAGGGCTGAATACCACGGCGTGATTAATCCCAAAGCCTGCCTCTGCCGGTCTTTATCTTCCAGCGTGTAACAAAAGAACTCGTTGTCAATCAGCAGGTCGCCGATTGTGGATATTTCCGTAAATATTTTTCTTTCAACGGTCAGCTTCATTTTAATGTTTGTTTTTGTTCCAATCGGCTTAATATTTTTTCCATGCGCTGCTGGAACTGGTCGCTCTTTTCCATATATGTTTTTATATGTTGGTAATTGGTTTCTAAAACTGTGACGCGGTCACAGGTTTGCTCCAGCTTGATTCGCATTTCCTTTGCGTCTACTTTAGATTCGCTTATATTTCCACCAATAAAAAACCCGATTAAAGCGAACACAGCAAGGATTAGAATACCCGACAGCCATTTCCATGTCGTATAACGCCCATTGTTTTCGTCATTCACTTTCACTGTTTTTTCCCCTTCTATGCCCCAATAAATTCCAGAATGATCGTTGTAACGGCACTGTTAATCTCGTTATTGGTTATTTTGACGGTAATGTTTCCGGTGATAAGTGCCGGTTGAGTGTCTTTCGCTGGGCCTGCGGCAATCCAGGTTTTATCACTGGCATCAATGAAATCAACTCCCCTTCCGCCCAGCAGATCAACCCCATATTCATCTTCTATGACCAAATCAGTTGCGTCAGTTGGCGCGGTATCGCCCGGAATTGCTTTTACAGAATAAAGTTTCAACCCGCGCAGATCGAAATCAGACACGCCGGATAATGTATTCACAACCGTTTCCGGATAAGTTGCTGCTTCTGCGTCTGCCGTGCATGTTAATTCCACTTTAACTACCGGTGGGCTTCCCTGTCTCACACCCAGCCTTGTCAGTGTTCCGGTTATTGTTCCAGCCATAATAATTTCTCCTTTCCTGTTTAGGAATGAAGGCTTGATGTCCCGTTATGAACGGCTATCAGTACCTTTTTATTTCACGCTTCTTATAAAAATTATACTGTACTCTTGCTCCTTTGTAAAGTTTATTGTAGCAATGCCGCCTGTCTAGTCGTCGGTTTTTGCATCCTGATGCTCTGTCTCCGCAAAGATTCCGATGTAATCAGCGGGACTTGTGCCTCAAGGCCATTATCACGCACTTGGCGGTTATACTCCCGAACATCTTTGACCAATTCTGCATACTTTTTGCGGTCGCGGCTAGACATGACGCTCCGATATCGCTGGTATAGCTCATTACGCTTTTCGTTATATTTGGCAACCTGCCTTTTAGCTTCCCAGGTTCTTTCGGAAAGAGTCGCTTGCCGTGACGACCGGAATCCAAGGGTTTTTTCAACTGTTTCCAGCGGCGTCGGCCTCAACTGTCGTCCTGTTTCATCAAATACGGGGTAGTTTCGCCTTGTTGTAACCCCTTCTTGAGCCTCACGATACGCCCTGATTGGATTAGCAATTCCAGTCGGGAGAAATGCTTCTGCCGCTTTAGAAAACTCTTTTCGTTGTAGCGCCGCTTCGGCCTCAACCGTTGATTCAATAGCCCCGCCAATAGCCCCTGTAAAATCCATCATGCTCTTGGGAACCCCAACTCCGATAGACAAAGAACTGGAAATGTCAACGCCAGCTGCACCTGTTAATCCATGCCGACCAACCTTCTCTGCTCCTGTCCCCAGGTGCTCCCTGATTTGATCCCATACCCACTTTTCCGGGTCTTTTTCCCATCCCAGCAGACTTAAAATCGCTCCGAATAAGGCAAAAATAACATCCTTGAACGGAAGTGCCGCGCCTCCGGCAACTACTACCGGAGAAAGGAAAGCGAACAATGCACCTTTAATATTGTGCTTTTTCAGGCCAACATCATGTAGCATTTGGAGGTAGTTGTGAGCAAACTTCATATAAACATAGAGCATTTGGCCTATTTTGGCAGCCGGATTCGCCCCTTGAGCCCACATTGGAAGTGTTTCACGTCCATAGACGCCATGAGCCTTATCAGAAGCCTCTTTGGCTAATTCTCTCGCCTCTTCCATTGTCCGTCCCTGCTTGCGAGCTAGACGGTAAGCTGCTAAAATCGTTGTCCCGCGGTTAAATTTTTCGGATTGGCCGAATAGATACATCGAACCATCCATCATTGTGGACCAAACCCGTGAATGGGTTTTGGCAATAGTTCCCAGGGCATCTCTTGTGTATTGTGGATCATTCCACCCCTTTTGCTCTATCTCTTCCAAAAACGCCTGTTCTTCAGCATTCAGCTTCTTACCGGCCATGTAAGCTCCGTAATCTTTACCGGCAATGCCCAATGTCTTTAAGATTCCTATCATTGAGCCTTTACCGTCGAGGGCATATTGGTGAATAGATGTAGGCGCTGTCGTTGCCAGAGCGGTCATGTTGACCACCAGCGACCGGATATTGAATCCCAAAAACTTGAACGTGGCGATAGACTTTGCCAGGCCAATAACCCTATCGGACGCATCGAGGTTTCTTAATTGCTCCTCAATGTAATTTGTAGCTACCTTGTAGGCTTCTGGATCTTTCATCGGGTTGATTCCGCCAGTTCGTTTTCCCTCAATCACCTGCCCCAGCAGTTCTTCCATAGCCATACGAGCCACTCTTGATTTTGCAACTCCGCCTGCCAAATTGTTAATGTAAAGCAAATGCCTCTTGATGGGGTCTTCAATATAGCCCTTAATTACGGCTCCTTCCCGCCTGCTAATCATGGTGGACCGGAAACCCCTGGCACGGATTTCATCGGCAACAGAGCGGAGGAGCTCTTCATTGAAGAGCACTAACTTATCAGACTGAAGGCTTCCGGTCATTTTTGTAAGAGCCTCATCAATCAGTTTAGCCGTCGCCACAGACCGGACATCCTGATAAATTGATTCAGGTAGTCTTTCCACGCGGTCAACAGAATAGACCTTCCAGCCTTCTCTTTCCAGCTTCTTCGCAAGCCTCTGTGCCGAAAGCTCGCTTCCCCTGTGCTCGCGGTAGTATTCCCGGTTTTGCGGCAAAGGCCCATGTTCTTTATAAGCCTGAACCTTCCAGTCTCCCATTTCTCTCAAGCGTGGAGCATAATACCCTCTCCATTCCTTCATTTCGGCCAGTGCGTATTTTAGCGTTCTCTGAAGTTCGGCGATATTCGCCTCTTCACCTTTGAAGGCCGCTTCTTCCTTCAGTTTCTCGATAAGCTCATTCATCTGTTTTATCTGGATTTCAAGTGCTTTATCATAAGATTTACGATAGAGCTTCCACACTCGGATAACATCGTCAGTGCCGCCGTGTTTCCTCATGTAGTTTTCACAGTCCTTCAGGTTTTGCTCATCAGTCTTATTTTTGTTGCGCTTCCATGAGGTATCAAAGTAGTCAATAAAATCTTGTAATAGCTGATATTCGGGGGACACTTCTCCGGTAATTCGCTTGGCACGGGATAACCCTTTATTTTTTAACGCCAGGCCAGCTTCAGTAACGGTTTTTTCGGTGGCATTAATATCATCAACCGCATTCAGGTCATTAAATGTTTCGTGGCGCAACTCATTTCGGTCGCGGATGAACAGCCGGACAATATTATTGATTTGGGGGTGATCGAACCATTCAGGAGATTTCAACATGGTCTCCAGCCAGGTCATAGACTTTGGATGGAGTTTATTCATTATGGTTTGAACAATGGCGTCCGTTTCGTCTTTGAGATAGGTATTGAGAATCTTCGGATCACGGGAGACAGGCGGATCGGTTTGCTTGCGGAGTTGATACTGCCCGCCCTCTAAATCCAGCCGCGCTTCCCGCTGCGCCTCGGTCAGTCGGCTGTAAATGTTCCCGGTCTCTACGTCTCTTGTGATTCCCCTGATCGTGCGGATACCGAAAGCATTTACCAGTTTATCGATGAAATCATGTATCTTGTTGAGAATGCGACCAAGTAATCCACGGGGTTCTTTGGTAAGGGCATCCGCAAGGAAGTTTGCTCGGTCTTCCGCGCCGCCGATAGCCTTCTGGTTCGTTGTTTTAAACTTGCCTTCACCCACAAGGTTCTGAATGTGTCGCTTTAATAAATTAATTTCGTTATCATTCAGGACACCGATGTCTTCCATAAAATGCACGGACTCATGGGACAGGGTGAATTTATCCGCCGCGCCCTTGACAAGGGAAATAACCCCTTTGTCGTATTTTCCGGCAATAACTTCTTTTTCTGACAATTTGCCCTTACTGTATCCGATATTCAAAGCCGCGGTGTTTGCGTCTATGCTGTTGACGCTTTCAATAAAGACTTCTCCGGCGTGTGTTTTAATGAGAAATCCGCCGTTGATTTCTGATACTTCCTGCCCCTTAAAAACATCCTGAACGTCTTTAAGGGTAGGCATTTGGTAGCCGCCGGGGGTGACAACGGAATACTTTCCAAGGTCGTGCATGAATTCAACATCTTTCTCAGACACATCGCCTTTTTTCTTTCCTGCCGTTGTTTCCTCAACAACCTGACGGCTTGAAATAATCTCTTCGATGGCTTTGACACCTCTTTCATCAGTCGGGATGAAATAACGAGTTGTATAAGATATTCTTTCTGTAAATATACCGTACTTTTTCAATTCATCAGTGTGAATATAATCCGGCCCCTCAAGTTCTATCCTATAATCGTCAGCCACTTTCCGGCGTCTGATCTCCCACCCATTCGACAATTCGTAAGCATATCCATGATGAAGAACATTATTGAAAATGGCTTTCGATTCATAGTTTGCCATCTTGCGTTGTGCATTGAGCTTTTTCAGGGTAGAATCCAAATATTTATTTGGAATAACACGACCTATGGTATTCTTTCCATCAACCTGCATCCGGTATATTTTATTCGTTCCCTCTCCTTGGGGAAGTCTGTCCCATACCGGCAGGATTGAACCTGTTACCATGTGGACGCGCTCTTTTACTTCCTTCGGCATTTTTGCATAATCCGCATCCCAAAGTGCCTTAGCCTCTTCTTTTGAAATCTTCTTATATTTCTCGGCATTATTTACGTCTTTGTCTGAAATATCCTGATAATTGTAATTCGCGCCGACTGCCGAATAATACGGAGTCACGTCTCCCGTCTCTGGATCAGTTTTGCTTTTCTGGTACGCAAGCGCCCAAATTCTCCCGCTTCGTAAATTCTGAACATAGCCGTATTGATTATAGGCATGAGTGTTTTCATATGACAGAAGTTTAGCGTCGTGAGTTAATTCAACTTCAAGATACGTGGCTTTTGCTTTTGTTCTAGGATCTTCATAAACAACTTTCTCGTTCATCTTTTCCGTTCTCTTGGCGCGAATAGTTTCAACGCCAACATCAAGAGTTCCGTTCTCGATAGCCTGCGCCACTTTAAAATTTAATCTCTTCGCAAATTCGGCAAACATCCGATTTTGAACGTCGATCTTCATGTTCAATATGCGGTTGAGGAATTGATTTATCTCCGGAAGGTTCGTAACATTAAGGGCGCCGGTTTCTCTATCGATGATGTTATTCAATCCGGTCATTTCCATGAATTCGCCCATGGTCATGCCGTCAACATCATTATGGTAGATGTCTTTTAATAGCTGGTGGAAAGCGTCTTTCGCCTCCTGACTTTCGAGGTTATCCCGTGAATTAAATAATCCCTGATTGCCTGTCTCGCGTGAGCCTTTGGTCAATGCTCCTAACTGGCTCAATCTCCGGGCAATAGAAGAGATAAATCTTTTCTGGCCTTCAAGGTCAGTTGTAACAAGCACCCATTCGGGAGCCTGCGCCTGATTTGTCCGGTGAGACCGCCCGAGCCCTTGAACGGCAACGTCCGCCCTCCAGCCCGGCTGAATAAGATAATGCCTTCTTAATCGTTTGTTTTTTGCGGTATTGTCGGCGTGATAACTTCTGCCTGTTCCACCTGCCTGGGAGAAGATAAGTATTTTCTTTTTATCATTCATAAAGGCGTCAGCGTCGGCCATGCCTTTGTTTTTCCCCCATGCCTCGACAACTCTTTTACGTCCGTCTTTAGTGTCTTTATAAACAACCCTGCGGCTGCGTCCGGTGACTTCTGCCACGTTCTCTATTCCGAAATGATCCAGCACTATTTCCAGCGGTCCATCAGGCACACGGATAGAAGCAAGCTTTGTCAAGAGTTCTTCTCTTATCTGAACGGCCTCAGCGTTAAGAACAGGATTGCCTTTGGAATCTACGACAAGACGCGATTTCTCATGCCCTTCATCATCGAGATATTTCTCGAACTGGTGAACAGGGAAAGAATTGTTTACATACTCAATCAACATTTCCTTTGGGGTTATATCGAGGTTTTCAAGTGTGTCGTCCTCTTCCATGCCACTGATAGCCCGTTTCTGCGCGGCTTCATTGGTATTGATAAGTTGTATTAACGGCGAATAGCCGTCTGTTATATCTTTTTCGATTGCCTTAATGACCGTCGGCATCTGCATTGAGGTTATGATCTGATTCCAGAAGCGTTGATTCGTGCCCCAAAATGCCGACATAACATGAGACTTGGCTTCACCGTTAAGGGTTCTTTCTTCGTCTGTGATCCCTGTTGCTGTCATGGCCGCGTCAATATCTCTCTGTGCAATTTCCCATGCGCCGGCCAGTTCATCGTATATTTTCCGCTGCTCCGGAGTAAGATTGTGTTGCAGTCTTTCGTATTTAACGTCGTCGTAAGCCAGTGACCGTGCCAGATATACTCCGTTGGCTTTCATATTCATGGCCACCATTTCCATAGCGGTAATGCCGCCGGAAGAAATAGATGTTACAAAACTTGTTGCATTGGGGAAAGGTGTCTTGTCTCCCCAAAGTCCGAGGCGTTCAGCGTAGGCAAGGTTCATAACTTCCGTTGCGCCCGTTGCTGAAACATAGACGACACGGGCTTTCGGAAGTTGTTTCTGTAATTCGATCCCTGCTAAAGCAGTCGCGGAAGGCTTTGATGTGCCGCGTGTTCCTCTTACGGGAAGAGCGTTACCCATATTGTGACTTTCATCAAATATGATAACGCCGTCAAAGTCTTTGCCGAGCCAGTTAATAACTTGGTTGAGCCTGCTGATTTCTTTACCGTTGATAACTTTCTTTGTTCTCAGCGTTCCATATCCGACAAAGCCAATGCCCTCTTTTTGTTTTATGCTCTCCTTTAATTTTGTTTTCTGAATATCAAAAACAAGTCCTTTGTCCCATCCGACACCGGCAATATCTCTTTGAGCGTCTTTCATTAAAGGGGAATTCTGGCTTAACCATATTGCTTTTCTTCTTCCCTGATTCCAGTTATCCCAAAGGATAGCAGCAATCTCGCGGCCTTTCCCGACTCCGGTTCCGTCTCCGATGAAGTACCCCTTACGTGAGCCATTAGGCAGTAATTCACTGTGCGCTTGACCGGCATAAACAACCGCTTCAAGTTGGGCAATGCTGATCGCACCTGATTTAATCGCTTTTTCCGGCAGGCGCGGGGAGTAGGTGGGATCAATCGGCTCGATAGAAGCCATGGCAGCAGATTCAACCAATTTGCCAGGATGTTCTTTTGAATTTGGGATAATTAATTTTGCGGGCTTGTATGTATCATAAACGGCGTCGGTAAGTTCGTCGTTTTTCTCAACATCGGCTCTCTGTTCAACGGTTAAGCCGCTGATTTCCTCTTCGGATAAGAGGGGAGCGTTATTGTCAGATTGTCGTGTATTGCCAGCAGTATTTGATCCGCCAGTTCCTTCGGATCGTTGTTGACCAGATTCCAGTCCACTGCGTCCTTCGGCTCGTTTGTTTCCGGTTCCTTTTCCAGATAGTTCATCACTTCTTCCGGTTTCCAGCCCTTCATTTCTTCCAGCGTTGTCGTCAACCGTCCGTCCGGATCGTCCAGACTGTTTTGAAGGGAGTATTCCGCCAGTTGCAGGCAATACAGCCCCGTTTCGTCCGGTTTCTTTTTGAGGGATAACAGCGCCTTCTTGCTCTCCTGATTGAGCTTCTCGCTGTTCTGCGGGATTGATTCTTTCATTACGGACTCCTTCTAAAAGTTTGATTAAATCTTCAATCTTATCAACTCTGCCCGTTACTTGTATTATACTCTCTTTGCCAGTATTGGCAAGGCTTAAGGGCTTGTCGATAACAATAATTTGATTGCCAAAAGTCGTGCCGTATTTCGCGTATTCCTTGCCTGAAATGCCAATATTTGCGCGTACTTGGTAAGATCGAGCAATCTCTTTCCACCATTTAGCAAAAGCAGGTTTATCAGCGGCCATGCCCTCGCCCACGATTCCGACCAATCGACCGCCCGGTTGCAGGCGTTTTAATGCCTGCTCAATATGAACCGTGGCATTAACGGTCTTTCGCTCGCCCTTCATGCGTCCGGCAGTGGAAGAAAAAGGCGGATTCATAACGACGACGGTAGGCTTATCTTCTTGAGGGAGAATATTATTTATTTGCTCGGCGTTCTCCGTATAGACTTTATCAAAACCCAATTCTTTCAGGATGGCCGCACGGCGCGGAGCAAGTTCATTGACAATAATTTCCTTAACTCCGGCTATTCTCCCGAAGATAGCAAGATTGCCAGTCCCGGCAGAAGGTTCGAGATATACGTCATTATCTTTGAGGTTTGCCACCCAATTAGCGGCAAAGGCCAATGCCGGGGGAGTGCTGAACTGCTGAAATTCGTCCATTTCTTCCGTGCGTGTTGTTTGAGTAGGAATAAGGTCAAACATTGATTTTAAATTTTCAATAACATGGACAGCATCTTTATTTTCTGTTGGAAATTCCAAGGGGGAATTTTCAAGATATTTATTAATCCCCATTTCCAAAGCATCGTAGGCGTCTTTCGCTGAGAACTTCCCTTCTGCCAGAGTGCCGCCGAAAGCATCCTTGCACATGAAAAAGAGTTCATTGCGGGTAAACTTTGTATTGGATTTCAGCTTTTCAACAACCCTGTCGGCAACCGCACCATAGGCGCTCGGTTCAGAAGCCCTTTCTTTCCTTGCCCCAAATCCTTTAGGTAATCTTGACGGAGCATCAGGCCCATATCGTAACTCTATCTCATTCCTAAGTGCAAACCTCCTTTCTGCGATGTTTTTCCACTCCACAGAAAGGGAGTCCGTTTTGTCTTGTATGTCGGTGAATCTTTCATGCCCCCTGCCAGCCTTTATCATGGCATCAATATTCTTGCTGTCCCTTGCGTCGAGGGAATCAAGTTCCTTGTTGATCTCTGAGGGAGTCATGGTGGAAGGATCTTTGGAGAGTTTGCCCTTCCCAAACAGTAGGGGCTTCGGTTCGGTTTTCCTGGCAGGGCTTACTTCCGAATTTACAGCCTTCTTCTCGAACAGGGACCGCTTTACCGCTGGCTTTCCAATTCTTTCATTCGCCTCAGATACGCCCGCTTCTTCGCCAGCTCGTACAGTTTTTGCAAGTTCATCTTTTTCCGGCGCCTTAATTAAACCAGGATAATCTTTTAATCCCGGCGGGTTTTCGCCGCGTTGGACAGCGTTGATAACGGAGTTTTTGTGTGTTTGCTCTCGACCGTATTCTTTATATTCATCAAGCCGGTAGTTTTCCGGCGTGGTAATAATATCCATATAACGGTTAAATTCTAGCGCGGCGTTTTGCGGAGTATCAAATGTTTTATCTGTTAGCTTGAATTGGATATAGTCTTTCCCGATTTCCGGCACTTCTGTTTTAAGTTTCCATGTATCGCCTCGTTTTACTACCATCGCGCGTGTTGTTCCGCGAGCGGCTTCTATAATGTGAAATTCGTCTAATGATTGCTGTGCAATAAAATAACCGGGTTTTAGTCCTTCCAGTTCCCGCGCTTGATATCCCTGTTTGTTCGGCTGGAAATCACTCCAATCTTTTACTTCCTTAATTTCAATAGGCTTTCCGGGCTCTCTCAAGCTCTGTTCTTCTATATTCTCAAACATTTCTTTATAGGTATCGGGATATAAAAGTTTGATTTTTTCCTTTGTGCTATCAGCAAACTTAATTAGATCATTAAGTCTGCTTTTTGCCCCTTCAAGTTTTTCTTTCACCTCTCTATATGAAGGCGCTTTGTCCATCGGAAATTCGTTGCTTAGTGATTTTAAGGTAATTTTCTTATTATCAATGTCGGAAATTATTTTCTTCCACTTGGCAACTGTTGCTTCTTCTTCTGTTGTATCTGAATAGTGTTTATAGGAACCAATTAACTCTTTGCGTTCATCTTCTTCTTGTTTGACAATCTTCTTGTATTCAACAGGATAATCCTCTTTAATGGATTCTTTTAATTCATTCGCCATTTCAAGATTTCCGTGTTCCCGGTATCTATCGTAAGCGGTCATATAGTCATCAAGGGCTTCCTTTTCTATTTGCGAGATAGGTTTACCGGTCGGTTTCGGCAGAGCTCTACGCTTCTTTGTCAAATCTTCGCTGGTGCGTATTGCCTTGGCATTCTTATAGAAGGTGCTGAACGCCTGATACTGATTATTAATTTTATATTGTCCATCATTGGGAACTTCAATAACAATTTTCTCAGAGCCATCATCAATGACAGGGTAATTTGATGGTATTTGGTAAGATCCTTTGGTATCTACGTCGTATTCTTCAGGTAATTCATGGTCTTTCCTAAATCTTTTACGAGCATCCTGTAAAAGGGATTCCGCCTTATCAACAATATATACTTTTTGCTCTTTAAACGTCGTGACGTTTTTATCGTCAGCCTTGGTCGGTTCAATAATAGTGGTTTCTTTTAACGGTTCTCCCTTTAACTCGGCCAGCCGTTTTTTATCAGCTTCCAGCCGTGCGGACGTTTTCTTATAAGTATTGCTGTCTTTATGGGTGCTTTTGGCAAGTAACTTTTCTATCTTGGGAATAGATTCTTCCAGCTTCTTTATCTCTCGCTGTTTCCGGGCGTCGGCTTTCTTGTTAGATTCTGCTTTAGGCTTCTCACCTTCCAAAGGTTCTTTAGTCTTCCCTTCCTGCGCCTTGTTCCAGATGTCGGTGAGTTGGGACTTAATTGCCTGATAATACTTAAATTCTGCCTCTGAAAGTGGAATGTTGTTGCCCGATATATTTATCACTGGAACTTCTTTGCCCTTTTCTAATAAGTAGGGAGTTGGTAATTCCTTCATTACCAATCTTGCTTCTGGATTCAAGGCCATATCTTCTACAGCAGTTTTTCTAAACCATCGGTCATAAACTCTACGAGATGGCATTCGTGTAAATAATTCTTTCTGCTCTTTTGGACTTAAAGCTTTGAATACATTTTCCAAAATTGAAGATGATGGCTTCCCTTTTGTAAAAGATATATCAACCTTGTTCTTAATCCCCCTTACAAACTCCTCCGCACTCCCATATTTTCTTGCCTCTTCTGCTAATGGTTCAAGTTCTTTGGGGATTTCCGTTGTTTCTACTGGCGTGGAAACTTCCGTTTTAATTTCAGGTTTAACTTCTTTTGTTCCTTTAGTGGCTTGGTTATAGAAGTCGGTGAGAATTGGGTCTTGTGCAATAACCTTTCTAAATGATTGTGTAGTTTGTGGTGCTAATCTTTGAGCTAACTCCCTATCAGTTGAAAATAATCGCACAAATTCAGCCAATCTTTCGTCTACCTTATTTGTATAATTATCAACAAAAATACCTCGCTTACGCATAATTTCGTCCATTTTTTCCATTTCCTTGTCAAAAATCTTTTTATAATAGGGAAGTTCTGGAGACATTGAATTCAATCCATCTGCCTTAAACATTCGTCTATACAAATCTTCTTTATAACTTTCGTTGATAAGATGTCCAAATTCGTGAAGAATAGTATCTGTGTTATTAACTGAATTTTTAGCAAGTTGAATTTTTGATTTTATCAATTTACCATCTGGGGTTATCTCTGTATAAGTATGCCCACCCTTCAACTTTTCTCTTGCGATTGTAAATTTTGTTCCATAATTTTTTCCTAAAAAAGATTTAATCTCCTCCGCACTCTTATACTTTCTTGCCTCTTCTGCTAATGGTTCAAGTTCTTTGGGAATTGGTTTTTCTTCTAGTTTAACTTCGGGTTTAACTTCTTTATGTGCTTTATTCCAGATTTCTGTTAGTTGGGATTTGGTTTTGATTAAACTTTTATCCAATATAGCAACAGCAGGAGTATAGTGTGGTGCGCCAACGCCAAGTGGGTCAACCGTTCCTTTCATGCCATAAACGATTGCTTGGTCATAACCATTCTTTGTCAGAACGTCTTTTATAACATCTAGTTTCGCTTGTTGCCCTCGTTTCCAAAAAATTGACATAGGGTCAATGGCAACCTTGCCTTTATATTCAATAATGTACTTACTATCTTTAATTTTACTTTTTTCAGCAATTTCTTTTAAAATGGCAAACTCTTTTGTTCCTTCGTAAAATAAACCTTTATCTATGTTAAGGGGGTTTTTCGGCATTATGCTTTCATAAATAGTTCCTTCATTCCCAGTTGGCTTAACTTTTGTCGTCCCATCAGCAAATCTTTTTGCAACGGGGATATGTTCTTGAAAATGAACTCCAAAAGGCAGTTGGTTTCCTATTGGCTGTTCTCCAAAGTTTAGTTCTTTACTTGGTGTGCCGTGATAAACGGTTTTCCCCTGCGCCTCAACAAACTCCTCTGCCGTCTTATACTTCCGGGCTTCGGCGATGAGGGCGCGTTCTTCTTTTAGTTTGTTCCAAAACTCAATGAGCTTTGACTTTGGTTTTAATTGTGCATAATACTTGTCGGGCAGAGTGGCAGCACCAGTTGTGGTGTTGTCGCCTTTAAATGTCTCCCACCCCGTCGCCTTTGGATTATCCATAAAATGAGCTGTTTCTAAATCTACGCCCAATACATTTTTTGCTTCTTCAATAGGCAAGTCTAAATAATAGACATTTTCTGACTCTTTAAGCAGTGGTTCGCTTATATTAGATACAAAAAACTTGCCTTTCTCCACTTGCCCGCCAGCACCGACGCCGGCCTTATCATGAAATATTCGAACATACCCATCCGGCGCGTTTGCTATAAAATCATCAACATTGTCATGCTTAGTAGCTTCGGCGATAAGGGCGGCTTCGGTCTTTTCGGTTTTAGGCTGTAATTCAGGATAATCTTTCAGCACTTCGGGCGGGACAGGCTTGCCTTCAGCTATGGCTTGCTTGACGACTTCTTTGTGTAATCGTTCCGCCTGTTGCACACTGTTCAACGGGTTCCTTGCTTTTATCTCAAAAGTTTTTTCTCCGTCTCCCCATTTTACGGTCGTGCTGTATTTATAGACCGGTTTCTCGTTTTCGATTTCCACCTTGCCCTGTAACGGAAAAGTAGATTCAGCTTTTTTGCTGGTTACTTCTACTGCGCTCATCTGCCACGGTTCTTTTGGTGCTTCTTCTTCCGCAAATGTGGGTGCAACCGCTTCATACTCCGGTTTGTGCTCCTCTTTCTCTGGTGTAACTTCCTCTTCTTCTAACTCTCTTTCTCCTAAACTTATCGGA
>Ga0255345_1003015_pt1 | contig 20313 bp, 20 predicted proteins | sample wastewater_treat_6_FD_192415 | JGI IMG/M metagenome (GOLD analysis project Ga0255345, IMG submission 192415) | Wastewater microbial communities from Lulu Island WWTP, Vancouver, Canada - plant20 | ecosystem: Engineered > WWTP > Wastewater > Unclassified | place: Canada: Vancouver, British...
CCGGTGGAGCAGGCGTTGGCGAGTATGCGCGGAATGGGAGCGGGGGAGGCGGGGCGCAGTCCGCATGCGGGGGCGGCCATTTCGCCCGAGCAGCGCAAGGCGCTGGAGGCGCATTTCGGTTTCGACAAGCCGGTGTTGCAGCGCTACTGGACGTGGCTGGCGCGCGATAAAATGGGGTTGGCGGCGCGGTCGTATAAGTATCCCAACAAGACTGTGGGGCAGTTGATTGCGGATCGGTTCCGCATTTCGCTGGTGTTCGGGATTAGCGGGTTTGTGCTGACTTATTTAATTTGCATTCCGCTGGGAATTGCCAAGGCGTTGCGGCATGGGAGTGTTTTTGATGCCGTGAGCAGTATCATTGTCTTTGCAGGTTATGCGATTCCGGCGTTTGCGTTTGGCATGTTGTTGAAAATGCTGTTTGCCGGAACGGGCGATGGATTTTGGGATATTTTGCCTGCGGCGGGGGTGGTGTCCGTGAATTATGAGCTATTATCGCCGTGGGGGAAATTCAAGGATTTGGTGGCTCATTTTATTTTGCCGGTGTCCTGTTATGTCGTCGGCAATTTTGCTGTTTTGACGCTTTTGATGAAGAATTCGCTACTGGAGCAGATTGGTCAGGATTATGTGCGGACGGTGCTGGCGAAGGGGGGGAGTCTGCGGCGGGCGGTGTGGTTTCATGCGTTGCGCAATGCGTTGATTCCGATTGCCACCGGGTTCGGCGGGGTGTTGGGCATTTTGTTCGCGGGTTCCGTGTTGATTGAAAAGGTGTTCGAAATTCCGGGGATGGGGCTTTTGAGTTTGGATGCCATCGTTGGCCGGGACTACATGGTGTTTATGGGCATTTTGGCGGTCACGTCCGTGCTGGGGCTGCTGGGGCGCTTGCTGTCGGACGCTTGCTATTTGCTGATTGATCCGCGGATTCAGTTTGATTGAGGGGGGGGCTGACTGACGCATGAAATGGTCTTTCCATCCGGTAACGCGGCAACGGTGGGCGCGGTTTCGCGCGCTACGGCGGGGATGGTGGTCGTTCTGGTTTTTATTGGTCGCGTTGGGAATCAGTTTGCTGGCCGAATGGATTGCGAATGACAAGCCTTTGTGGGTGCGGTTTGAGGGGCACAACTATTTCCCAGTGGTGAAGTTTTATCCGGAAGATGTGTTTGCTAAAAATGGGCGGTTGACTCGTCCGGATTACAAGGCGCTGGCCGCGAGTGCCGCGTTTGCGCCGGACTCGGCGAATTGGATGGTGTGGCCCCTGATTCGCAGCGGCCCGTTGGAGAGTGCGCGGCCGGAAGATATTCAGTTGCCGGATACGGTCACGGTGACCGCCATGCCCCAGACGCGAGTGGCGGCGGCGGATGTGGGCGGCGATGGATTCGTGGCGCGAGTGGCGGGGGATGCGGACTTTTTTGGCATTCGGGCGGGTGCTCCGTTCGTGGCGAGCTGGCCGGAGGAAATTGCCGCTGGAGTGGCGGGGCGCTTGGGCAATGAAGCGATGCCGGCGGTGGATGTGCAGGGGGCGCTGGCGAATGGGCGTGTCGTTTGGTTTTCGCTGTCGCCGTACCAGCCCCGCTCGACGCCTCCGGCGCGTGTCCGCGTGACGTTGCGCGATGTGCTGGAAGCGCCCCAGCCGCGCCGGGTGGTGGTGGACGGGCAGAATCCAGTTTATCCCGCCGATTTTCCAACGCCGGGCACGCCGGGGTGGATATTCTCGACGGAAAAGGAGGAGGTGCGTTTTCCATTTCGACCGGTGGCCCGGCATCCGCTCGGGCTGGATTCATCGGGCCGCGATGTGGCGGCGCGCATGCTGTACGCCTTGCGCACCTCTTTGCTGTTTGGGCTGTTATTGGTTTTGGCGACGATGCTTCTGGGGACGGTGATTGGCGCCGCGCAGGGCTATGCCGCCGGGCGGGTGGATTTATTCGGGCAGCGTTTCATTGAGATTTGGGAGTCACTGCCGTTTATTTATGTGCTGATTCTGCTGGGCGCGGTGTATGGGCAAAGTTTCGGACTGTTGCTGGGGGTGTACGCGATTTTCAATTGGATTGGGATTTCCTATTACATGCGCGCGGAGTTTTTGCGGTTGCGCCATTTGCCGTTCGTGGCGGCCGCGCGGGTGATGGGATTGCCGGCGCATAAAATTATTTTTCGGCACATGCTGCCCAACGCGCTGGTGCCGCTGGTGACATTTCTGCCGTTTTCGCTGGTGGGGGCGATTGGCACGCTGGCCGCTTTGGATTATTTGGGGTTTGGACTGCCGCCGCCGACTCCTAGCTGGGGGGAGCTGTTGGCGCAAGCGCAAGAGTTTCCGCGCGCGTGGTGGCTGGCGTTGTATCCGGCGCTGGCCTTGTTCGCAGTGATGTTGGCGGGGGTGTTTACGGGGGAGGGGTTGCGCGCCGCTTTCGACCCCCGCGCTTACAGCCGTTGGGAATAGGATGTGGCGCGGCAGGGGCTTGACGTGGCGGGGGTGGGTGGTATGTTTGCTCCGACAACAACAAGTGGTCGCTAGGGGTGTCCTCGATGGAGAGGGCTGAGAGTTCCCGTAGAACGGGATAACCCTTGGAACCTGTTTGGATCATTCCAACGTAGGGACAGCGGAACGCACCTAAGCAAGCCGTGGTTTCTCGGATGGACCGCGGCTTTTTTCATGGCGGCGGCAGGTTCCCCCGGCGTCTGCAAAAGGAGCGAGTTAAGAATATGACAATGGACAATCAAACCTGGGCTGCCCGCGCAGCCGAAAACCTGCGGCACGTGCGCGCCGCGCGCCCGCTGGTGCATAACATCACAAATTATGTCGTGATGAACTTCACGGCTAATGTGCTTTTGGCGGCCGGGGCTTCGCCCGTGATGGCGCACGCCGAAAATGAAGTCGCCGACATGGTCGCGTTATCCAAGGCGCTTGTGCTTAACATCGGCACGCTGGATGACGCGTGGGTGGCGGCGATGCTTCGCGCCGGGAAAAAAGCCAATGAGCGGGGCATCCCGGTCATTTTGGACCCCGTTGGCGCAGGGGCGACGCCTCTCCGAACCGCCGCAACCAAACGCCTGTTGGATGAAGTACGTGTGGCCGTTGTGCGTGGAAATGCCTCGGAAATATTAGCCATCGCCGGGAGCGCGGCGCAGACCAAAGGAGTGGAGTCCACGGATTCCATGGCCGCAGCGGCGGAACAGGGGAGGGCGTTGGCGCGAGAATTGGGGGTGACTGTGGCCATCACGGGAGAAGTGGATTACATCACCGATGGCGCGCGAGTGGTACGCGTGGCGAATGGGCATTCGCTGATGACTTGCGTGACCGGCACCGGTTGCGGCGCGACAACTGTGATTGGCGCTTTTCTCGCGGTGGAATCGGACCCGGTCGCGGCGGCGGCCACTGCCCTGGCTTATTACGGTTTGGCCGGGGAACGGGCCGCCGCCGATGCGCCCGGGCCGGGGACGTTCATGATTCGGTTTCTGGACGCATTGCACACCATAACGTCCGCCGATGTCCAGCAGGACGCGGCCATCCTGGCGGGCTGACATGTCGCGCGTGGACTACTCATTATATTTGGTGACGGATCGCCGCTGGGCGGGCGAGCGCTCCTTGGCGGAAATTGTGCGCGCGGCGGTAGCGGGCGGTGTCACATGCGTTCAGTTGCGCGAAAAAAATCTGGATACGCGCGAATTCATTCGCGTGGCGGAAGAATTGCTGGGCGTGCTGAAGCCCGCGCGCGTGCCGCTGATTATTAACGACCGCGTGGATGTTGCGCTGGCGGCAGGCGCAGATGGGGTTCATCTGGGGCAAAGCGACATGCCCATTGCGGTGGCGCGGCGCTTGGGGCCGCCGGATTGGGTGATTGGCGTTTCCGCAGAGTCGCTGGCCGACGCCGTCGCCGCCGAGCAGGCTGGCGCGGATTATATCGGCGTGAGCCCGGTGTTTGCCACGCCCACCAAAACCGATACAGCCCCGCCGTTGGGACTGGATGGATTGCGCGCGATTCGCGCGGCCGTCCAGACATCTTTGGTGGCCATTGGGGGCATTCACAGCGGCAATGCCGCCGAAGTGATTACCGCCGGCGCAGACGGGTTGGCCGTTGTCTCCGCCATTTTAGCCGCAGATGATCCGCAGGCGGCCGCTCAGGAATTGCGCAACATCATCACGTTAACTCAGGGAGAAAAAGATGAATAAAAAAACATATCACCGGGTATTGACGATTGCGGGATCGGATAGTGGCGGGGGAGCCGGCATTCAGGCCGATTTGAAAACATTCGCGGCCAACGGGTGTTACGGCATGAGTGTGATTACCGCGCTGACGGCGCAAAATACGCAGGGCGTTCGAGGGATTCATCCGGTTCCGATTGAATTTGTGGCGCAACAAATGGATGCGGTGTTGAGTGATATTGGCGCGGATGCCATTAAAATAGGCATGCTCTATTCCGCGGAATTGGTGGCGACGGTGGCCGCCAAATTAGAAGAGTACGACGCAACCAACATTGTTGTGGACCCGGTCATGGTTGCGCAAAGCGGGGACAAACTTTTGCGCGATGATGCCGTGGCGGCGCTGAAGGAGAAATTGATTCCCTTGGCGGAAATCATTACTCCCAATTTGCCCGAAGCGGCGCATTTGCTGGGCCGCGAAATAGAAAGCGAAACCGACATGGCTGATGGAGCTAAAGAATTGGCGCAACTGGGGTGTCGGCATGTGTTAATTAAAGGTGGTCATGCCGAAGATGCGAATGAAAGCGCGGACTACTTATATTCACGGGCAACGGAGCAAATGATTCGCTTGGGCGGGCCGCGTCTTGAAACGCGCAATAATCATGGCACCGGCTGCACGCTTTCATCGGCCATCGCGGCTCGTTTGGCTCAGGGCGACGCGTTGGAAATGGCCGTGCGCCGCGCCAAAGATTATATTACCGCCGCCATTCAACTGGGGGCCTCCTATCAAATCGGTCAAGGCCATGGGCCGGTCCATCATTTCTGGGGGCTTTGGAAATAAATGAACCGCCGACGGGGATGTTGTCCTGTCGGCGGTTTTCAAAAACTGGAGGCGCGGATCGGGATCGAACCGATGTATAAGGATTTTGCAGACCCTCGCCTTACCACTTGGCTACCGCGCCTGATTTCGCACCCAACATAATAGCCGGCGCGCAACCTGTCAACCATGCGAATGCACACATTATGCTTTTCTCGTTTTGTGTGAAGCATTTTCCAGAACAAAATTGTTCGCGCTTAACTATTATATGGCATCCAGACAAAGGCAAATTATACTTGCGCCTATTATAGATAAATGACACAACTATTACATATTATCTTTAAAGGAGATGTAATATGTCCACATTAATCAAGGAACTGAAAACAGAAATCGCGCGTTTGTCCCGGAAAGAAATTCGCAAGGCATTAGTGCCGATTCAGCGGGTCAATGCCACGCAACGAAGCCTGATTGCCGACTTGCGGCGTCAAGTGGCCACATTGGAAAAACAACTAAAAGCGCTTCCCAAACAAGTGGCGTCGGCGGACGCCCCTTCAAAAGGAAAGAGCGCGGCAGTTGATAGCGGCCGCTTCTGGATTACCGGCAAGGGTGTGTACAAATTGCGCCTTCGTCTGGGTTTGACGCAAGCCGCCTTTGCCAAGTTGGCAGAAGTCAGCTTGCCGACTGTGGTCAAATGGGAAAGCACCAAGGGCAAGGTTGCCATTCGGCGTAAAGCCACGTTGGCTAAATTGCAGGAAATCCGCGGTATGAAAAAGCGCGATTTGAAAGCCAGCGGCAAATTGCCTGCGGGCAAACCGCGCAAGTCACGGCGGAAAGCTAAAGGCGAGCAAGCGGCGTCCTAAACACGCGACGCTTGCTGCGCAACCGGATTCGCAATCCCCGGCGGGTGTAATGTGACCGGATGGAGGAAGCTGTGTCCTGCACTGCTTCTCGGCGCGGCCATGTGGATGCTGTTCACATGGCCGCTGGCCAAGCAGTTCAGCCGCGCCATTCCGTGGACGGGGGATCGGGCGGGCGGGGCGACGGTGCAGGAGTTGGCGCCGGGTGACCACCTGCAATTGCTCTATCATTTCTGGTTGATGCGCGACATGCTGGCCGGGCATACCCCGTGGTTTGCCAATGTGTATGAGTTTAACCTCGGGGATGATGCCGCGCGAATAGAGCTAGGCGCATATTACGCGCCGTTTTCGCTCGTTTATGCAGCGCTGGCGGGTTGGGGCGGGGATGCCTTGGGCTGGAATGGAACCGGCTTGATTGCCATTTTGGTGGCCGCTTGGGGCCTGCTGGCCTTGGCGCGACGACACATCGAGTCGGAGGGGCTGGCGTTTGCGGTGGCGGCCGTGGCGTTGGCGACGCCTTACGCTTGGACAACGTTGTTGGGGGGGAGTCCAACTGGCTTTGGCATGGCGCTGGTGCCGTGGCTGGCCTGGGGATTGGATGTCGCTGTGCGCGCTGGGCGTGTGCGCGGGGGAGTCGTGGCGGCCGTCGCGCTTGTGGCCGCCGCGGGGGCGGATTTGCACACATTTTATTTTAGTGTTCTGTTCGCGCCCGTTTTGTTGTGTCTGTCCGCCGGTTGGGGAAGGGCGGATGGCCGTTGCCAGCCGAGTTGGTCTCAACGTTTGCGGGCGTTGTGGCCGGTGGCGGTGGGCGGATTGCTGATTGCGGCGTTTGCGGCGTGGACCCACCAACAGCTTGCGGAATCTACGGTTGCCGGGGGGCGCACATGGGCGGAAATGAAACTGTTTTCGCCTGCGGGCAAAGGGTTTGTTTGGGCGCACGCTCCGGGCATGAGCCGACATTTGTACTTGGGCGTGGCGTGGTTTGTTCTGGTGGGTCTGAGCGGATGGGCCTTCGTACGGGAGAATCGGCGGGCGACTGCCGGGAGTCGGCGCTGGCCGGTGCTGTTGCTTTTTGTGCTCTTGGGGGGTGTTCTCCTGTTGGCCTGGGGCGCTCACGGGCCTTTGGATGGCGTGATGCTCAAACTGGCCCGCAAAACTTTGCCGCGCTTTGTCATGATTCGGCAAAGTGTCAAAGTGTACTGTTTGTTGCCGACTATTATGGTTTTGCTGTTGGCGCGAACGTTGCCGGCGTTGCAGCGCTGGCGTTGGGGGAATGTGCTGATTATCGCTTTAGTTGTGCTTGTTCTTATTGATTCACGCCGCGCGTTTGCGCCCGGTCTTTGCCGTCTGCCCCGGCAAATGCCGGCGTACGAAGCTGTGGCGGCCGATGCCACTGCGAAGGATGCGCTGCCTCATGCGTTGGCGCTTCCCTTGTGGCCGGGTGATTCGCACGAGTCATCGCGCTACGAATATGCCGCGATGCTCTCACGGGTGCGTTTGGTGAATGGCTATTCCCCCGTGATTCCGCCAGGCTATCGCGAGGCCGTGGTGGTTCCGCTTTCCCCGCTAAATCAAGGGGAGTTGGGTTCGGCGGAAGTCCAACGGTTGCGCGACTTGCGGGTGGGCTATTTGATTGTGCATGCGGATGCTTTCGGCGCGGCGCGGGATGTGCCCGATGCGGCGACCGTGTTGGCGCGACTGCAGACGAACCCGCACTTGAAGTTGCTGGCACAGCATGAGTCGCAATGGGCTTTTGCGTTGCTGCCGGAATGATGCACAACGATTTTTGCTTGTGCCTGCGCGGATAAATGCGTATGAACCTTTCCCAGTTTCTTCTTTTTTGTAGGTGGGACGGTAGCTCAGTAGGTAGAGCACGAGCCTTTTAAGCTTGTGGTCGCGGGTTCGAGCCCCGCCCGTCTCACCAGTTTTTAGCTCCGGCGTCACGCGAGTGACGGCGGAGCTTTTTTATTTTTCCCGCCCTGCAAGGCTGGTGTGTCCCATCTCTTTTGAAAATTATTTTTTACTGGCGTGCTGACCGAATTTTCTTGATTTTTGGGAATTAATAATATTCAATGCGGATGTATTCATTTCCAAAGCCAATTAACCTTTTTCGGTGGCGTTCGGCTTGAGGCGATGATTTGTAAGGGGTTCTAGTAGAGTAAGATGTGGATGTTTGGATGTCCTCGTTATTGGCGGGAGCTTTGTCCAAAAACATTTCAATCAAGGCGAGAAAGAGCGTTTTAATAGGTATCAAAACTACAGGAGAAGAATCAATGAAAACACAGGCGGTACAGGTGTTTGATGAAATATGCGGAGAGTGGAATATCGGGTTTGGGCTTTCCCCGGTGATTGCCGCTCAAATGCTGGCGAAGGAGTTCCCGGACGTGCCCCAATGGTTGGTATGGAATATGGGGCCAGATCCGGCGGAGCGGGCGATTCGATCTATGCTGGGCGAAGGACTCAACAACATGGGCAAGGTTGGCGCGTGGGATTGGGAAAGGGTACCCTGTTCTTACGGCAATGTCGGATTTTGGTCCAGTCGCCTCGAACGGCCGCATTTGGGGTCATGCTGGATCGGCATGATCCGCGTCACGGGAGCCCAAGGAGAGAGTTTTCTGCTTTTCTCCTATATCCGGGCGGACATGACCATTGGCTCTGAATATCTGGTATCGACGGGTGACCTCAAGCTCTTGCGCCGTTTTGCTGACGATGTGCTTCGGCATCTCCGCCCCCCGCGCCATCGCAACAAGGTGGTTGTCAACGTCATTGGCCGTCAGCCGGATTTTGAGCTGACAGTCGATGAACAAGAGGTGGTATATCTGCCCGAAGAGCTGCACAACGACATCATCACTCAAGTGGATGTCTTTTTCGGGAACCCCAAAATCTACAAGGAGATGAATATCCCCCACAAACGGGGATTTCTGTTCACGGGCGTTCCCGGCACGGGGAAAACCATGTTGATTCGCTCACTGATTCGGCGCGTCTACCGCAAGTACGGGGTTGACACTTCCTACCTGTCGGTCACGCGCCGCACGGATGCGGACGACCTGCGCCGATTGTTTCACTGCGCTTCCGAGAAGAAACCTGGGTTGCTGGTTTTGGAAGACATTGAGTCGCTCTGTCATGAGACCTGCCTGACGCGTTCGGAAGTTCTGGCCGAGCTGGATGGCATCAACCAGCGTTCGGGGATGCTGCTGATTGCCACAGCCAACGATCCGAGCCGCGTTGACCCAGCTCTGGTGCATCGTCCCAGCCGGTTTGACCGGGTATGGACATTCCCCGTGCCAGACCGGAATCTGCGGACACGCTATATTGCCGATCAATTCAAGGGTGTTGAGTCTGGCATCGTAGGTTTTATCGCCGATGAAACCGAGGATTGGACCATGGCCTACCTCAAGGAACTGCGCAATACCGCTGCCCTTTTGGCCATCAAAGACGGAATGACGGCCATGGGAACGAAACACATTCAAATGGCTCTGCGGCTTTTGCGTGAACAGTTTCGGGCAGGCAGAACGGGGCATGCAGATGCCCACAAGGCCAGCCGTTCAACTGGATTCGGTTTTGGACGCGACTGCGACAAGACCGACAAATTGGCGGGTTCCGTGGCGTAAAAACAACGAGCGAGAGGATGGACATGAGCACTCGATGCATCCAAGCGAAAACTGGTGTCCCAGACAAACTCGACCGGAAAATCCGATGGCGAATGCATGATAAAATTTTCGAGAATCCGGAAGAAATTGAGGAGATCATCCCCTTCATGCGGGGGCTGGATAAGGATGCTGTCCGCCAATACGCCCGGGATTTGGCTGTTTTGTTGCGTCAGTGGGCCATGTGCCAGAATTGTGGCGTTCATGGGAAGAGGAGGGATGAATGTGACTGCCTGGCTGGTCCCAGCTTTAGATCGAAGAGGGTTCTATCAGGAATGGACTACGGGACAACCCGGACATCCAATTTGAACACAAAGGGAGGAAGCGATGAGTGACAGAAAAATAAAAGCAAATGCAGGAGACGTGAATGCTCTGCATGCCCTGGCGATTATGTATGGCAAAGGCATCGGCGTCGAAAAGAACGAAGAAGAAGCCACCAAATGGTTTCGAAAACTGGCAGCCAAGGGACACGCCGGGGCAATAGCCGTTCTTAACAAGATGAGGAAAGGGGCGGATGGTACTTTGTGCAGAACAGCAGGGTTGCAATTAGTAAGGACGAGCTGATAGGAGGTACACATGCAAATAATACCCCCCAAAGAGATATCGATTCATGAACCCAATATCCTTTGTGAACGTTTTCATGAAATTTCAAACAGAATGAAAAGATTCTGTTACCCCTACGACAAAAAAGATATCCCAGGCAATGGCATTTACGTGGTTTTTGAAGAGGGCGAGATGGCCCATGGCGGGGCACGGATTGTCCGTATTGGAACCCACAGTGGCCCGAACAATCTCCGGGCACGACTTGCCGAGCACTTTTACAAGGAGAACAAGGATCGGAGTATCTTTCGCAAGAACATTGGGCGTGCACTACTACAGAGAAGAAAGGATCCTTTTCTGGCCCAATGGGACATCGACCTGACGCCGCGAAAAAACAGGGAGCGATATGCCGGGAAGATTGATTTTAAGAAGCAGGCCGAGATAGAGGCGGAAGTAACTCGCATCATAAGGAGCCATTTCTCCTTTTGTGTTTACCCGGACGACAATAAGCAGCATCGTTTGGAGCTGGAAAAGCGGATGATTGCCACGGTCAATCAGTGTACCGATTGCCGGCAATCCGCAGGTTGGCTGGGGAAGCATTCCCCCAGAGAAAAAATTAGGCAAAGTGGGCTATGGGTTATGAGGGGGCTTAAGCACACCCCCTTGCAGTCTAAAGACCTTGATAGGCTGGAAAGGACCTTGGGAAAAGGAGAAGGAATTTATAAAGGAGAAATGCGATGAAGGTGGTCATTCAATGTGCAGGCAGGAAAAATCCTACGGCGACGTTTACTCTGCATCAGCGATGTCTAACATTTTTAGCGGAGCCAGATCCGAGTTTGGATCAGGTCAGTCCATGGGATAAAATTCCCGGTCTTGAGTCAAATGATTGGATTGATTGTATCCGTGATATTGGGGATCCCTCAGCATGGGAAAAATATGTAACAGCCGGTATCGGCATCTCGGGCGGCGGAGGGCTGAGTACATCTGGCAATTTATATGCAAACAACATATACCGTCAGTTGATGGCTAGATTGGGTAATTCGAACGTATACATCTTGTCGGCTGGTTGGGGGTTGACGCGGGCGGATCGCGGAATCCCTGATTACAATGTCACTTTTGCGACCGATCAGAATACTCCGAAGGCCGCGAAGATAACGCCAAAGGCCAGATCAGAGAAATCTTCCATTGAAATGTGTATTCCCGACGATGATAAGATACACCTGTTTCTTACGCCGAAGTACTATGAATACTGGAAATTGTCTTTTGGGGCTCAAGGGAATCATGCCGAGCGGCAAGTGCTACACTGGAGAAAGGGTCAGGGTCTTCCAGATAAAAACATCCCCTCAGAACAGGTCCAATGGCACGACTGCGGAAAAATGAGAACCAACTGGCAATATAAAGCGGCCAAGCAGTTTATCGAGGCAATTTCGACACGAGAAGACGATAAGCAGTGAGCCGTAACATGAGCCGTAACATTGGTAGGGCTTGGGGATTTGGGCTGGTGTTGGATGGGAAAGGGGGGCATATGTATGGGGAATGGAAAGGAGTGAGGGATGAGTAAGTATGCTTTGGTGGTTTTTAACGGAGATCCGATGTGTTTCATTCATGTGTTGCTGAATGCGCTGGACATGAAAGAGCGGGGGCACGAGGCGAAGATTGTGATGGAGGGGGCGGCGACAAAGTTAATTCCCGATTTGTATGTGGAAGGGAATCCGCTTCACGGCTTGTGGAAAAAATGTCTGGCGGCGGATGCCGTGGCGGGGGTGTGTCTGGCTTGCGCGACAAAATTGGGCGTGCGCGAGGCGACCGAGGCGCATGGCTTGCGCTGGATGGGCGAAATGGCGGGGCACCCGAGCCTGGCCGCGCTGCGCGCGGATGGCTACGAAGTGATAACTTTTTGAAGATGGTTCGCGGGCGCTTGGGAAAGCGCAACGGACGCTTACGGAATGAGATGGGTTCCGTTTTTGCCTGCGATGGCTTCCGGCAACAGGTGCGGCTGGGTAATGATGACGCGTTTGCCGTCGTTTTCGAGGAAGTCAATTGCCGCGGCAATCTTGGGACCCATGCTGCCGGCGGGGAATTGGCCTTCGGCCATATATTTTTTGGCTTCGGCGACAGTTAGCTGATCCAGCTCGCGCTGGGTGGGCTTTTTGTAGTCTATGGCGACTTTATCCACGCCGGTGGAGACGATGAAGACGTCGGCCTTCAAGTTTTTGGCCAGCAGGCAGGAGGCGAGGTCTTTATCAATGACAGCAGCGCGGCCTTCGAGTTCGCCTTTTTCGTTTTCAATCACCGGGATGCCGCCGCCGCCGACGGCGATGACGATGACGTTTTGTTCGAGCAGGAGGCGGATGGTTTCTTCTTCGACGATGCGAATGGGCTGCGGAGAGGCGACCACGCGCCGCCAGCCGCGTCCGGCATCTTCTTTCAGCACCCAGCCATTTTCGGCTTCATATTTTTGGGCTTCTTCTTGGGTGTAGAAGGGGCCGATGGGTTTGGTGGGGTTGGCAAAGGCGGGGTCGTTGGCGGCCACCATGACTTGGGTGACCACGGTTGCGATGGGACGTTCCATTCCGCGGCGGCGCAGTTCGTTGGCGAGGGTTTGGCCGACTTGGTAGCCGATGGAGCCTTGGGTGTCGGCGACGCAGTTGTCGAGCGGGACTTCGTGCAGCTTGTGTTTGGCCAAGTCGGAGCGCAGGAGGATGAAGCCCACTTGCGGGCCGTTGCCGTGGGTGATGACTACGCGGTAGCCGGCGGCGACGAGCGAGGCGATGTGCTGCGCGGTTTCGGCGGCGGCTTCGTATTGGTCTTGAACGCTGGTTTTCGAGTTGTCTTTGATGAGCGAGTTGCCACCGATGGCGACCACGGCAAGGGGTTGGGTCATAGACGTATCTCCTGAATGAGGGGGTTGTTGTTGAGTTATCCAAATGGGCATTGTCCTGTGCGGCAACTGGGGCCGGCGGCCGGGCAGGCTCCGGTGGCACAAGCAGAGGACGGGAAGAAAGAGCCGGACGAAACCGACGCCTGAAAGGTTGAAAATTGCTTTTTCATCTTTTTGGAGCCGCAGTGGGGGCAGACCGGTTTCCGGTTGCCGTTGATTAGCAGTTCCGACGGTTTGCCACAGTCGTGGCAGATGTACTCAAAGAGCGGCACGGACGGGTTTCTCTACGGCAACTTGTTGATGGCTTCCACGAGTACGTCGGCCTGGCGCATGCCGACGAAGTCGGTCACTTTTTCGCCGTTCTTGAAAATCACCAGATAGGGGATTGTGCTCACATTGTACTGGGTGGCCAGCTCATGGTTTTCGTCCACATTCACTTTGCCGATTTTGAGAGTAGGGACGGCTTCGGCGACTTTATCCAAGATGGGGCCTTGAACCCGGCAGGGGCCGCACCAAGGCGCCCAGAAGTCAATCAAGACCAGGCCGGTTCCAATGAAATCCGCGAATGTTTGCTGGTTTAAATCGGTAGTCATTATGTGCTCCTCCTCAACATCCAACGCCGTCCGTTATAGCATGGCTGGCGCAACAGGACAACCGGCAATTCGGCTTATGGGCGGTGGACGGTGGATTAAATGGCGTATGCCACCACTTGACCGGGCTGAAGGCGGGAGGGGAGGGGGGCATCCGTCAGCAAGTCGGTTGTGGCGGAGGGGTGCGGAAGCGTGAGAGGGTGGGCTTGGTGCATGTCGCTGTTGCCGAGAACCGCCAAGCCGGTTGTGGTTTCCGGCTGCTGCCGGATGTAGCCGGTGATGGCGCGATTGGCCGTTTCCAGCGGGATGATGGTTCCGGCGGACGCGTCGCTGCACAAGTCGCGATATTTTTCGCGCAGGGCGTGAACACGGCGCAACGGGGAGATTAAGTTGTCCGTGCGCGTCCAATCCATTGCGGCGGCGCTGAAGAGCGGCAGGCGTGCGGGGGGCCATTGGGCGACTTCTTCGTTGGTGAAATCGAAGCCGGTGTTGACGGGTACCGGTTCGGCCAGTTCGATGCCGTTGTGCAGGTAAGGCACGCCGGGCAAAAACGCGCCCATGGTTTGCGCGTAGAGCGCGTAGGCCGTTCCGCCGGGCCAGTGAACCGCGCGCGGGCAGTTGTGATTCTCGGCCATGGCCATGAAGGGCACCGGAAGGCCCGCGCCGTGAATCCAGCGCAACCATCCGCGGAATCTTTCCGTGTCGCGCACAGTTTGCATGAAGGGGCCCACGCACACGTTGTATCCCTCCTCACGGGCGTGCGGCGTCAGGTTGAATTCCTCGGCCCACAGCGCAAAATCCGGGTCCACCTGGCGCGCGCGGGCGACCAGGGCACGTTTCAGGTCGGCGGGCAGCGCGTGGCCCATATCAATCATGACGCCATCCACCGCAAAAGTCGTTTGATAATGCGGGATGACTTCAACGATTTTGTCCCACAACGGCCGCACAATGTTTTCGGGGCGCGCCAATTGCGCGGCATACATGCGCACGGTGTTGTAGGCGATGTAATTGAAGTCCGGATGGTCATAGAGCCGCAGATAGGTCACATCCGTCCAGGGCGGCTGCTCGGAATCCGGCCCCCAATCGCAGAACGCGCCGGGGATGCGCACCGGCACCAGTTGCCCCGTGCGCGGGTCCGGTGCCAAGCCGTGCCAGGCGCCATTTTCCATGCGGATGGTTTCCGGCGCGGGCGGGGCGGTGAACATGTTGCGATAGATGTCGTGCGGGGGGAGAAGCTCGTGGAAGCGGCCTTGACCGACCGCGTCATAGATGGCGCGCAGCTCCTCGGGCGTGAAGATTGGCGCACCGTAGGTGTCCTCCGTCGCCACGCCGGGCTGGCGGTCGGGCACGTCGGCGCGAATCCAATAAAACCATTCGGGATGTTCCTTGGCCCACGCCGCGTCCTTGGCTGCTGTTCGGAACACAAATTCAACCACCACGCGAATGCCCAAATGGTGCGCCGCCTCGACAAACGCCGCGAATTCCGTTTCGACATCCAGCCCCAGCGCCGGTTCCGCCAAATGCTCATCCAGTGCATACGGATCGCGAATGGCAAACGCGCTACCCATGTCGCCCTTGTGGCCATCCTGGCCAATGGACGTGATTGGCAGCAAATGAACGGTATTGCATCCCAGCGAGCGAATGAATGGCAGCAGTGTGATGGCCTTCAGAAACGTGCCCGTTTCGCGCCAACCATTCGCCAGCAGGGCGGGTGAGACGCTCCCGTCGCCGTTGTGGTCAAACGCCGCGCCGTAACGCACCAGCAAGTTGTAGGCGATAGCGTTTTTGCCCCAATCGCCGGGCACGTCACCATCCGTCACGCGCGACTGCGGCTCCTGCGCAAGAATTGCTCGCAACCGACCGAGAAAAAACTCCTCCGGCACGACCTGTTGCGCTTCAAGAGGGCCATTTGGATTCAGCCAAAGCCCCGGCACGCGATAAGCCGCCGAGGGCGATTGCGCCAACCGCGCCTCCAGCCGATTCATAACCTCTTTTACCGCACGAAAGTTCATCTCATCTCCAAAAGAAAGGGGCGCAACTATACCGTAAATTATGAAAAATGAAGCATAAAAAAGCGATTTACCCGTTTATTTGCGCCCCAAAATGTTCGGCCTTCCCCAAAATGGCCTGCTTTTGCAGGGGAATGCGGTGGTCATGCCCGGCCAGGAAACAGTCATTTTTGAGCCGAAAAAAGGCGCCAAAAACATGGAAATTCGCTTCTCTTTCATTCCCAATGAGTTACAAAAATCCATCCAATGGTTAATTAACCATTATAATTTTTAAAATGTGCGAATTTCCTAGGGTTTTTGAAGATTTTAGGCCCAAAATTATGATGTTTTGTTAACTATTACATAAAATATCTAAAATTTAATTATTTTTTGATGAATTTCGGAAAATTTTGTCTTTATTTTATGTTTTATTGTTATTTTTGCTTATTTTCTAGGGAAAATATGTTTTTTATATTTTTGGGGAAATTCCCGAAAATGGGTGCATTTGGGGCGGAAATTACGGCTGGGGCAAAGCGCTTTTTGTGCGCCTTCGGCACAAAAAAACACCGAGCCGGAGCCTGTGCTCCAGCTCGGTGATGCCGCATCGCCGGTTATGTGATGGCGGCCGGCGGCGGTGTGGATGATGGGGCCTTGGGGGCTTTCTTCTTGAGCCAGATGACGAGAGCCACAGCCGCGACGAGCAATGGAACGCCAATCAGCGGGCGATAGGTGAGCCAGGCAATGGCGATCCAGAGCAGCGACCAGGCCAGTCCGATAATTCCAGTGACCAGACTGACCCCCACTCCAACGATGTCGCCCAAGAAGGGCAGAACCTTGGCAATGGCCTCCAGAATGCCGAAAATGCCCCGCAGTCCCACACAGACCAGAACCACGCCAACCAGTCGCAAGATCCAGGTCAGGAAAGTGTTTTCGGCTTGGGCATGGGCAAACATTTCCTCCGCGGAAACGATGCCGGTTTCCAGACGCGAAATCGCCTTGCCGGACTTGGCCACATAGCGCCCAAAGGTGGACCCATTGACTTTGCCGATGATGGAAACGTCCTGAGGCTGCGCGCTGCTGAAGGTGATGCGCAGGTCGCCGACTTTCGGCGCGGACGGGTTTTCGCCCAGATACACCGTGTTGGCCTGAACGTGAACCACGGCGGGCGCAACGGCATTCGTATCCTCGGGGAGGCGGGGGCCTCGGGGATGCTGGCGGATGGCCTCTTCCAGCTTGCGCTGATTTTCTTCGCCCAGCGTCACGTCCACCGGCTCGTTGGCGGGGATGGATTCAATAAAGAAGTCCGGCAGGGAATATGCGCCAAAGCTGACGTTTCTTGCAAATTGCTCCTGATCTTGGACCTGATAAAGCGTGAAGTTGCTGCCCTGATACTTGGGGTCTTTGAATTCGCTGGAATTAATGGGTTCGGATTGCCAGTCGGCGGAATAGGTGTAGGTGGTCACCTTTTCTTCCCCGCCGCCGATTTTGTCGCGGGTGGTGGTGCTGGAACGCTCTTCGTACTGGTAATACTCAACCGAGCGCTGGAGGCTGATGGCGTTGACGCTAACATCAAAGGCCGGGTCCCGCAGAATGTCCTCTGTTTCGGCCCGGGCCGAGGCGTGAATCACCTTGCCGTTGAGGGCCGGGTCCCGTTCCGCGACGCTATCCACCGCAATCGTGGCGTCTTGCGCTTCATTCAGGGCCTTGTAGGTTTTGACATAATTTCCTTCGTTCCAAAACAGCAGCGCCGTACCCGCGATAAAAGCAATGAGGCCGCCGACAATCCCCTTTAAGGACCGGCTCAATCGTCCGCCGTAGCTGGTGGTGGTGGTTTCAGTATAGGCCATGATGATTTCCTTGTTTCGTATTCAGTTTGTCCGCAAGACCGATCCCAAGGATCGCCCTTTTTTTACGTTGGCCCCGGTAGATACCAAGTTTCCCAAGCTCCGTCAATTATGCCGGGGCGGGCGGGCAAAAGTGGGTGGTGAAGGAGCGGAAATCGGGGAAGGTCAGGGTTGGTGTTTCGGTGCCTTGATGGCCCATGCCGTGAGAGATAGATAACCAATAGAAATTCCGTTTTCCGTTGCCCCATCCGCGCGTTCCCAGTATGGTGCGCGTCATGAATCCGCGGCAATTTTAAGCATCTGTCTTACGCATGACCGCAAATATTGACTGCCCTGTGATGGGCGGCAACAAGCGCTCCACGGCCGAGATAAAAGGCACCAACCGATCCACAGCGCGTGCGTTTTCCGGCGCGATCATTGTTCGCCCCATAAGGCGCGAATGCAGGAACCAGCCAAATGCTCCTGGAAAATTTACATAGATGCAATGTTCCAGTTTTATCCCGCATTTTATCGAAAGCGAACGGATCATTTTCCTGGAATAACGCCGGTAGTGGCCCAACTGGCGATCGAGTTGTCCATACGCCCATGGTGCGGCCGGTACATAAAGCAGAAGGCGCCCATCAGCCTTAAGCAGGGATTTCATAAGATCAACCGCCTCACCGTCATCCTTGATGTGCTCCAGCACGTTGACACACACCACGGTGTCAAAGGCACCTCCCACGGACGGAATACGTGCGCACTCGGCCAACCCCCCTTTGAAAACCTCCAAATTCAGGTGCACCGCCGCCAGTTTGCGCAAAACGGCGCAATATTCTTCTTCAGGTTCGACGCACAAAACTCGCGATGCATTCAGAAAGAATTGCGTTAAGTTGCCAGTGCCAGCCCCCACCTCGCAAACATCCCCTCCGTGGTACCTGCGCAACAGAGAATAAATCCAGTGGTTGTAATTGTAGGTGTCTTTCAGCAGGTCAAGGCTGTGGCTGAGCGCATGTAAATGATTTTCTTTCATGTTTTGCCTTCGACCGTTCTGCTATGGCCTGAAAACGCGCTCAACTATACCCGGGCGCGTGAAAATTGCCAAAAGAATTTGTGGCGGATGCAGAACCTGCTACACTGACGCCCCATGGTACGGCCTGTTTCCAGTCAGAGTTCCCTAGCCCCAAGTTTGGCAGCTCTCGTTTTGCTGACGGGGCCGTTCGTGCTGATCATGTGGCTCTTACGTTATAACCCATCGATCAGCCTTGCCGCATTTTTATCCGATGATGGCGCTTTGTCTGCCGATTTGCTGCATTTGTTGAGACTGTCACAACTCTGGATCGGCGTCGGCTTAACCATTGGTCTGTCGGCCGCTTGGTTCATGCGAGTCCAATTCAATAAAGTTTTCCGCCTGCCATTCTCGTCCCCTCCCCAAGGGTTTGCTGGTGCTGTGATTGTCATAAGCTTGGTTGCTGCCTTGTTCATTCAGGAAGTGTTGTTTGATGGCATTCCGCATGTCACCGACGCCACCAGCCACTCATTCCAAGCACAGATTTTCAGAATGGGGCGATTGGCCGTTCCTTCACCGCCCTGTTCAGATGCATTCTTCCAACATGGTGTCGTGTTGAACAGCCAAGGACTTTGGCATAGCAAGTACTATCCGGGAACGGCTCTCGGCCTCGCCTGTCTAGGCCGGGGATTTTTGCCCCTCTCTTTCGCCATCCTGTTGGTAGCCTTTTATCTGGTTGCCCGGCATTACATTGAGGAGGCTGAAGCGCGCCTGGCCACCATTCTGGTGGGATTATCACCCATGATGTTGCTACTGGCCGGATCGTTCATGTCTCATGTGCCCTTGCTGATGTGGATGGCTTTGGCATGGCTGGGGACCCTTTACGGCATGCAAGGCAATCGGGCGGCTGCGATCGGCGCAGGCTTTGCCGCAGGAATGGGCATCTTGACACGACCTTTAGATGGAACTCTGTTGGGTGCATTGATAGGTCTGGTGATGTTGTTTGACAACCGCTTTCTCCTGCGCCGCAAATGGGCTTGTCTGGGCTTGACATTGTGCGGCCTCGCCATCCCCTCTTCTTTCCTCGCGATTCAAAACATCTTCTTATATGGCACACCTTTCACCACGGGATACAATTTCTCCCACTCCGCGGCCCATTATCAAATTCGGATTGGCCTCTCGGATCGGTTCCCGTTCGCCCAAGCCTGTAAACAAGGAGGCTGGATCCTTGCGCGACTCAACCAAGCTCTTCTAGGCTGGCCATCGTCTTTCCTCTTCATTGTCTATTTGTTTTGGGCGAAGCCCCGGCGCTGGTCTTCCTATCTCATTGCCCTGATAGCCATGGGTCTGTATACACCCTATTTCCTATATTTTTACTATGGATTTGAATTCGAAGCGCGCTATACGTTTGCCGCCGTCCCCCTTCTGTGCATTCTCGCGGCCCAAGGCATTCGTGTTATGGCTGACCATTCCCGTCTCGGTTGGGCTGTCCCTGGTATTCTCGTGGCATTTTATATCTATGCCGCAGCCTATTACTGGCCGGCTTATCTCTGGTCCCGCTATGCCGGCGCCTATGAAGAGGCCACACCCGAGCTGCACCGTTCCGCGCAAGCGGCGAATCTGGAACTCCCCGCCCTTGTGCTACTCCCCAACGCCGGCTTCGGCTATTCCTCCGGATTCATCCACAACGACCCGCTTCTGCAAGCTCCCATCATCTATGCTCGCGACATTCCGGCTGAACTCCCCTGTCTGACGCAGGCCTTCCCTGAACGCCGGCTTTACCGCTGGCAGCCCACGACTGCGCCAGAGCAGCCCGCCTGTTTTACGCCGATCGAAGAGAATGAGTTGGCCCCGTGACCGGCTCAAACGGTCTGAAATACCACCCCGCCATTGTTACTCATGCCCGTCAGGGGCGTGTGGACAAAAGTGGGCGGTGAAGGAGCGGAAATCGGGGAAGGTCAGGGTTGGCGTTTCGGTGCCCGGGTGGCCCATGCCGTGGGTGAGATAGACGGCTCCAATTCCTGCGCGGCGC